>Ga0180437_10011332_pt1 | contig 10713 bp, 6 predicted proteins | sample SS_ome_4_FD_132410 | JGI IMG/M metagenome (GOLD analysis project Ga0180437, IMG submission 132410) | Hypersaline lake sediment archaeal communities from the Salton Sea, California, USA - SS_3_D_1 metaG | ecosystem: Environmental > Aquatic > Non-marine Saline and Alkaline > Hypersaline > Sediment... | reverse complement strand
CTGATCGTCGGTGAACCACTCCCGCCAGCGCGCCGGGGCATCGACGTCCTCGGCGCCATGCTCGGTGACGCGCTGGCGCACCCGGCACAGGACGGGGGTGTTGACCGCCGCGCCGGCGATGATCGCCTGGCCCTTGGAGAAGACTGGGAGTTCCTTGAGCAGGTCGTGATCCACCTTTCGGGGGCACCGAATCAGGTCCCCCGCATTTGCCTAAGCAGATCACTCGGCAGCTTTTCGAACATCTTTTCCGTCTTCTGCTGGAGTTGCTCCAGATGCTGATTGGCGGAGTCGTAATCGCCCCGTGAAGCTGCTTGCTCCATCTGCATGATAGTCTGTTCTGTCTGGCTTCGATCAACCGCTGAGGTTTGTGGCTGGTAGGCTGCATATGATGCCAAAAACAGATCCCACGTTGGGGCTGGCATCTGGCCTATAAGCTCATACACACGTTCTAGCAGAATTGGGGCCTGCACTTCATCCTGTGACTCCAATACGGACTTGGCTTCGATGACAAGTTGCGACGCTTGTTCTGCTTGTCCAGGATTCAAGTGCTTGCTCAGAAAAGGAACTTGCACTATTCTATCTAGGGCAAAGGTGAAGGCGGCAAGAGCCATTAGCGCCTCAGATGGCCGTTTCTCCCGGTCGCCGACAAACTTGAAGCTTTTCACCTCACGAGTCTCATCTTTCACTTTCCTCACATAGGACTGCACGACCAGCATTCCATCGCCATCGATGCGCATTTCCACCATGATAGGAGTATTGCCAGGAGAACCGGGAGGTAGTTTGTCATTGATTGTCACTCCTATGTGCTGCCATTTTTCACGCAGAGCATCCTCTGTCTCAAGTTCATACACAGGCAGACGAAAATACTCCTGCCCAGAATGGCTGGTGTACAGTTCGCGTTTGAATGGTTCATCGGTTGGATAAAGAGTACCTTTTGGAATCACAGTGGCAAACCCACTGCCATCTTCAGTCTCAACTCCTATATACATAGGTGTGATATCCCTTATACTGACTACTTCGTCACCAGCGAAGACGGCTCCAATGGTAGAACCACAATTCCAACAGTCTCGACGGCCTTGGCGGTTGGGTTTTCCGCACTCGTCACACAGGATATGGGGTTGCTGTTCCTCATCCCCTGATTCCCGTGGTTCGCCACAGGAATGACAGACCTCCTCGGTACCATCATTGACCGCCTGGCAGTGTGAGCACAACCATTCGATGGGTATTGTCGTTTGAACCGCAGCCCCCAGCCCAACGCATTGCATTGGATCAACGTCTATCTCGATCCTGTCGCCAAATATCTCCTTCATTCTCCGGCGAATCATAGGGACACGCGTCATCCCGCCTACCAGCAAGACGCGATCAATGTCACCAACTTCAAAACCTGCATCTCCCAGAGCCCGGCAAGTGATGTCAATTGAGCGCTGTACCAAGTCCTCTACCAAATCTTCGAAATGACCTCGCGTGATGGTGAAATCCACATTGATCGGTCTTCCGTCTCCAGTTTGGAATACTGCAGGCCGTAAGACTCTCGTTTCATTCTCACGGGATAGCTCCATCTTGGCTTGTTCAGCCAGACCCGCGAGTATGTTCCCCGCGACTTGATCACCGCTGAGATCCTGCCCGTACTCATGTTGAATTCTTGCCAGCATCTCTGCGACGATGTATTGGTCGAAATCATCTCCGCCCAGGAGGTTATCACCATCAACGTGCAACACGTCGAAACTGCCCCCCGAGATTACTAGGATGGAAACGTCAAACGTGCCGCCGCCCAAGTCGTACACGAGGATCTGTTGTGGCTCATCGCTCTCTTCCTCAACTCCAAAGGCCAGGGCTGCTGCCGTCGGTTCGTTGATAATGCGCAGCACTTTCAGGCCGGCGAGTTGCCCGGCTTCGCGCGTGGCATTCTTCTGGCGCTGCCCGAAATAGGCCGGGACAGTAATCACGGCGTGGGTCACTTCTTCCCCGATCACAACTTCTGCATCTTTCTTGAGTTGTTCCAGAATCATCGCCGAGATTTCGACAGGGTTGTAGTACCTGCCATCAAGCAACACTTCAACCTCACCATTGGGAGCCTTCCGAGTTTCGTACCCAATCTTGAGCGATTGGAGCGTCTTCTGAACGTTTTCGTCGTCATAGTCCCTGCCGATGAAACGCTTGACAGAATAGACGACATCCCCAGTACCTCGGAGCATCTGATCCTTTGCGTCCTGTCCCACAGTCCTGTAGCCCTGTTTGATCATCACAACCGACGGCACGAAAGGAGACCCTTTAGCGTTGTAGATCGGCTTGGCGCGTCTCTTGTGCCAGTAAGCCCCCACGCTGTTGGTCGTACCGAGATCGATTCCAATGACACGGCCCATTTGTCACTTCTCCTTATGAGTTGCTATGACTACGGCTGCCTTGCGTAGCACTGTGCCCTTCCACAAGTATCCCTTTTCAACAATCTGCGTAACGACGACGTCATCGCCGGTTCCATCATCTTCACGTAATACGACACGCGTCGTCTCAACCGGTGGGTACTGACCCATATGCAAGTCGATTACCCTGAGGCGACGGCCTTTCAGAGAATTCCTCAGTCTCTTGCCAAGACTCTGGGTAGTCTGCTTCAATCGCTTCAGTGCGCTGCAGTATGCCTTTCCTCTTGCCGTTGCACTCGGAATCTCAAGGTTGACCAAGCGCTCTGCCGCATCCAATAGCTCAATTAGGTTTACCAGGTCAACCCGATATTGCCATTCGAGTTGGCGATCATAGTCTTCGATCGTCTCTCCCAAGTTGTCAAGCCAATCCGGCCACTCGTCCAGGTTCTCGCTTGCAAGATGGGACGCAGGCATTGGCGGTATGACAGCTCGCCTGTCTAAACTTTCGAGCAGAAAGCGGGTTTGGACATCCAACAGCTCAAAGCTGCGTCTGAACTCGCCGTACTTCCTCGCATAATGCCGGCTATGAAACTTGGGGAAATCTTTGAGTTGTTTGCACAAGCCGGCGTTTGCCCTCTCTAGAAACTTTCGTAGATGTGATCTTCGGTGAGAGTCTTTGCTCGCCATAGATTTCAATTGCCTTAACAGCTCCTGGTATTTCCGTTGTAGATCTTCGGTTGCCACACTTGATTTCATCGCAACCATTCCTTCAGGAAATCCTCCAACCCATCATACTCTGCCAAGAGCTCCGGTTGGCGTTGTGGTTCTGCAAGTTCAGTAAACGTGTAGCGTAGCGTGGCCTCCATCAAGGCCTGTAAATCCTGCTTAAGGATCATCGCGCGGTCCAAGTACGATAGCCAATCGAGTGACCCAACGATTTCATCGCAGAATTTAGCGACCAATCGGTCGCCATCGAAGTCGTTTGCAAAGTTAGGCGTCAGGGCATCCACAACGATACGCTTTTCCGGTGAACGAAGCGAGTCGTAAGCTCGTCGCAAGCGTCGCCGATCCTTCCCGGTTTCCGCTGATCGCCCAGCGCCCTCCCTTCCAAAAGCTGCCTGTTTGATCGCATGCTCGTCGGCATTCAGAGCAAGTCCCAAGACATCATAAGGGTTATCATCCGTCAAGTCTCTCACGAGTAATACCCTCCAGCCAGACCAAGGTTACGACGGGCAACATCGTTGCCAGAGTCGCATTCGATAGCCCTCCGCCAGCACGACACAGCGTCTGCAACGTGTCCAGTATTGTATAGACCAACGCCAAGATCAGTGTAGAGGCCAGAGAGCAAGCGTTCAACATTGAGAGCACCGCGGTCGTAGGGCAAGTTGATCGCTGCCTCAAGTCTCTTAATAGCCTCGCCATACTGGTTGTGCCGCGCCAGGTGAACTGCATAATCACAAAATACTGCAACCAGAAAGGTTTGGTACTCCTGCGTCTGTCCATACTTGAGCGCTTTTTGTGCACAATCCAGAGTTGTGCTCCAATTGCCCCGTTCACTGTATTTCACCGCCAGCTCGCGATAGATCATGGCGAGTAGATTGGCAGTAACTTGATCTTCCTCATACTTCATGGCCAGCAGGGCATCTTGAGCCGCCGGTTCAAGTTGCCCTTCTTGCGCTTTGGCCAAGGCTCGACCGTGATAAACTACCGCGGCACCCCTACGGGCGTTGACATTCTCCTGATCAAAGGCAAGTGCTTCCTCATAACGCTTCAAAGCTGTTTCGGGCTCGTCATTTTCATGTGCCTCAATTCCCCAATGGGCCAATGCCTCACTCAGTATGGTCTTGATTTCCATTGCCGTCTCCTCTGGTAGCGACTCTACCACCGACGGGCAAAGTGCCTCGGGTACCATCAAGTAGCTGGTGAGACGCTTACAGAGTTCCGGCCCAATGCCATCAACCTCAGCGAGTTCCGCTAACGATGTAAATGACCCATGCCTGTCCCGATATTCAAGAATGCGACGAGCTAGGACAGAGCCAATGCCAGGGATACTGTTAAATTCATCCTCAGTGGCTCGATTGAGATCTGCCCTGAACAGATACTCTATTCCCGACTTGATCTCGGCTCCCTCCACCGTCCCCTTATTCAGCACGTGCAGGATGCACAGCGTCTGGCGCAGTTGTTGAACTGCGAGCTCATATGCTTGCTCCTGCATTTTCCAATTGGCCCACCCCACTGAAGCTTCTACGAGTAGTTGCCTCAGTTCAGTATTCAGTGGTTGCAGCCTGATACCTTCCATGGAAGCATTGATAGCATCGTCCCACTGTCCATTACTGACCAATTCCCTTGTGTACAATCCCAAAGTGTGGGCGATCTTGCGCTGGATTTCGCTCCACTGCATTTCGTCTTGCCCTGTTTCTCGTTCCAGAGTATGCAGTTTGTCCAGTGCCATCCGATATTGTCCGGCTTCCACCAAAGCTTCAATGTCGGACAGGGGAGAGAAAGCCTGTCGAACCAGTTGTGCTTCGTAGTGCGACACTCTGAGATTAGTAAGGAGTTGGACCGTTTGCCGCCCTGCTGTTTCTTCGTTGTATTCTTTCAACAACAGTGGGCTCAGCAGCCAGCGAACAGGATCTGGCAATTCCACCTGCTGCCTCTCAGCAGCACGCACGATGCAGCGCATCGCTGTAGTCAGTTCGATCTCGTGGTCGACCATAGCCCCAAAATATCGATAACGGTTCCGCAGTGGGCCTGTACCTCTGCTTACTTGCTGTTCATCATAGTACTTTCGAATGAGCTCGGGGATTGATCGTTGTCGAAGTTCTTGGATCTCTTGCTGCTTGACCTCCGTGCCGTAAACCCGACTGCGTTGTTCGCGCCAACGTTCCCAGTATTCGTCGTCCGAGAGCACAACAGCCCAGTGACCGATCGCCCGCGGCCAGTAATCGAAACCGTTTGAAGCTTCATAGTCAATGTTCCTACCGGTATCCTCCGCCACCGCCATCTTAGTGTAGACCAACGCCAGATTGTGATGAACTCGTGTGTCTACTGACTTGGATTTGAGCTGCTCCTGGAGATTTGTTTCGAGGGCTTCAAACGCCTGCTCATGCCAAAGCCGTTGTTGGATCGGCCCACGCAGTTCTTGGGCTAGATCTCTCAACTTGCCGTTGAATGGGTCGAGTTCCAGGCCATGAGACACCAATTCAGCAGATACAGCCCAATCTCGTTCGCCCAGCTTGTCCTGGATCGCCTGAGAGATAGTGACTTGCTTAAGCCTTCCATTCTGGCTGTCCGCTAAAGCATCGAGCGCTGAGAGCCACTCTTTCCCTTGCGCATAATAGACCGCCTGAACGTCCGACCAAGATGTCGAGGACAATATCGCAGGAGAATCATACTTGCTGGTGAACAATTGACTCTGGTCAGATCGATTTTGCAGGGCCCTCAATCCGTAGGAAGTAGCCACAGCCCAACAGAATGGTGCAATATCTGTTCCAAGCCGAGACCAGTCAATGATTGAAAAGGTCTTGCTCGTATCGGTGAACGAGGCCAGGCACGGTTGATCGGTCAACTGTGATGCTAGCCACGCTGTTGCAGATACTGCTTCAGGAGGTAAATGGTGTGCCTCTATACCATCCAAATACGCTCTAGCAAGGTAGCGTTGTGCCAAATCGGGATCATCTTGCATGAACCATAGCCCGCGCAGCCACACGAACAGGCTTGCATCACCATAGCGATCTATCAGCTCTCGACGAATAGCTTGGTCGACGGATGTACCCTGGCGCTTGATCGCTCTACAGAGGGCCAGATACGTAATGGGAACGATATCCTCAGGTCGGTGAGCGGCGGCATACCGGAGATGGGGATCGGCCGCCTGAGGGTCACAGTGAATCAGTAAATCGGCAGCTCCCAGGCGCAAGTGACCTTCTATGACACGTGTGTTGCCCTGAAGAGCAGGTAGCAGATTTCGCAAGAGACTCACGTTCCGAGGGCACTCGTGAAGCACTTGCTCAAGCACCGCATCCAGTGTATCTGCCAGCGCCGGTGGGCTATCTGGACACATTGCTTGCAGGCGCTGCCAGTGACCAAGGGCGCTCTCTACATCCCCCTGCTTGTAACTTGTCCAACCGGCATAGTAAAGCCACGTCGGATTATCACGCTGGCTTTCAGGTATAGATCCTAGCGCTTCCGAAGCTCGGAGGATGTCTCCGGTCTTGCTACACACTACAGCTAGACGCAGCCAATCCCGACTGAGGCGGTAGTGGTGCTTGGCTGTTTCCCAGTTTTCAGATCGTTCGGCTACGTAGGCAAGACAACGATGTGCATCCAAGCAGTGTGGATCACGATCAAGAACTTGATCGGCAATCTCCGTTGCCCTGTTGAGATCGTGTGCCTTCAAGTGCCATTTGTAGAGCTGTATGGCCGCTTGAATGTCTTCAGTCAAGACACCAACGATCTGCTCAAGCAGAGCCAGGCCGGTCTCCGACACCTCTGCATGGGACAATAATGGTAGAAATTGTTGTGCGACCTTTTGCGAGGGTTTCTGTTGTAGTAGGGACAGATAGGCTGCCAGTGCATCTGGGCTGGTATCATGCCGCTCAAAAAAGACTTTGGCGATAAAGAACCAGATTCGGGCGTCTGGCTGAATTTGGGCAATTGAATCGCGATACAGAGCACGCTTTGTCGAATCTCGGAAGTATCGAATAGCCCAGATACCAAGCCCCGTTTCCACCTTTATGGGCATTAGCTCAACGCGAGCACTGTCCGTCATTTGTTCATCAAGGTCGGAGTCAATCCTTGCAAACAGACGTTCGGCCTTGTCCAGATTGCATTTCCAGAGCTCCTCGCGAGCCTGCGCGAGTTGTCTCCTCCAGTATTTGAGATCTCGTTTCTTGCTGCCTATGCCAAAGGAGCGAAGAAGCATTAGACCCACTCCATTTGAACGCGACCATTATGTGCCTGAAGATGAATCCATCGCCTTGTTTGATCGGTTGTGCTAATCAGCATGTCACTGATTGGAACAGAGACGAGTGCCTCAACCACACGCTTAGTACTACGTGCTCCACCCTCTTTTCTCAAAGCCTGTTCGGCGATAATCTCCAGAACACCTACTTCATAGGTCAGCCGCATATCCTGCTCACCCAATCGCTGGACCAGCCTCTGAATTTCCAGATCCGCAATCTCGATCAGATCATCGGGTCCAAGTGGCCGAAACCGGACAATGTGGTCGATACGGTTGAGAAACTCGGGGCGGAAGAAATCCCCAATTGCCGCATCGTCAATACCCGTATCCGGCACACTGCCCTGAGCTGCAAAACCGAGACTATGCTGTGGCCTGCTCCTAGTTCCCAGGTTGCTGGTCATGATAAAAACTGCATGCCGGCCATCCGCTACGCGGCCTCGGGAATCGGTCAGACGGCCTTCATCGAACAGTTGCAGGAACAAGTCTAGAGCCTCGGGATGAGCTTTCTCAATTTCATCCAGAAGAACTACGGAATGGGGACGCTCTCGTAATGGCTGTGTGAGTTGGCCTGGTTCGTCGTGACCCACGTAGCCAGGCGCTGCGCCGATTAGTCGAGACACATTGATTTTCTCTGAATATTCGGACATATCCAGGCGAATAAGCGCCCGCTCAGACCCAAACAAGACTTCCGCCAGTGAACGGGCCAGTTCCGTCTTACCAACCCCCGATAAGCCAACAAACAGAAAAACGCCAATAGGCCGTCGCGGATCTCGCAAGCCAGTATAAGACAGGCGAATAGCACGTCCTAACACAGCAACAGCTTCATCCTGGCCAATCACCCTGCGCCCAAGATCCTCCTCCAGGTTGGCAAGTGATTGCCGGGCATCAGTATCCAGTTTGCCAACCGGTACACCTGCCATCTCACTGATTACGTCAGCCACGAGGTCAGGGTTGACGTCAGAAATCTCCTGGATTTCGGCACGGCTAGACGCCTTGCCCAACACGTCGACTGCCTTGTCCGGAAAGCAACGCGATGGCAGATAGCGACCAGACCATTTCACGATAGCTTCCAGAGCAGTTTCTTGTATGCCAATTCGGTGGTATTGTTCGTACCTTGGTGACAGACCTCGCAAGATCTGTAACGTCTCATCAGGAGAAGGTTCCGAGATTGCTATGGGATGAAAGCGGCGCGCCAGGGCTGCGTCCCTTTCAACGTGACGCGTATACTCGTCGTGTGTCGTGATACCAATACAGGTCAGTTCCCCGCGCGCCAAAGCAGGCTTGAGGATATTTGCAGCGTCCGATCCTCCTTCGAGGGTCTTGCCTGTACCCATGATGGTATGAAACTCGTCAATCACAAGGATTGTGTTATTAGCTTGTTCCAGTTCCCTCAGCAATGCCTGCATACGTTCCTCAAATTGCCCGCGATAAGTTGTGCCGGCAATCAATCCGGTCATGCTTAGCTCAACCAATCGTGCCTTTCGCAGCTTCGTCGGCACGTGACCGCTAACAATGTCCTGGGCCAGGCGCTCAACGACCGCCGTTTTGCCTACCCCTGCCGCCCCCAACAACAGAGCACTATTCTTGCCATGCCGAAGTAGAACTTCAATGAGCTGTTGTACTTCTGCCTCACGCCCAATTACCAGGCCTAGTTCTCCCTCTCTAGCCAGTTTTGTCAGGTCACGTCCCACCTGATCCAGCAGAGGCGTCGCTACCGGGATAGCGGCTTCAGATGGTGTAATCCCTTGTTGTGCAAGCCACTCAATCAGTCTGGTATCGAGCTCAAGAATAGCTGCCAGCAAATGTGCAGAAGTTATCTGCAACGTATCGGCTTCAGCGGCCAATTGCTGAGCCTTGTGCATGACTCTGAGGTAGATCGCAGAAGGCTCCAGATAATCAGAACTCGACACATGCCATTTGTCGAGCAACTGTTCAAGCCTTTGTAGAAATCCATCCACATCCTCGTAGCCGGTTGCACGTATCCAATCCCTGACCACCTGAGCCTGCTGGGCCAAGACATAGAATAGGTGAGAGCTATCTAGGTCGTCGTGATGGTGTGTTTCAGCAAGTTGTTGCGCCGCCTCAATTGCTTGTTGAGCGTCGTGCGAGAGTGTGCGAGTAGTCATAGGATACAACCTCAGTTATGTGAGTTGCCTGTGCATTCAGTTAACGCGACACTGCACCTTCCGGCGACCAGACATCCTTGCTCAGCGCGACCTGGGAGCCACCCCCGGAGAGTGTTGCCACTGCTCATCCAAGAGATAGCGGCATTGATGCTGGTGCGGTTCTGGTCGCGCTTGCCCCGCTTTGGCTCGCCGAGCCACTCGGTGGCACCATCCGGGCCGGTGTACTCGAACTCGATTCCGGTCACCTCCCGCAGACCAGGGAGCAGGGGCCGCAGCACCGCCCGGGCCAGGTCGAGGTCCTGCCGCAGGGGGAAGAAAAAGTTGAGGCACGCCGCCTGCGAACTCTTGAGGTTCAGCAGCTCAGAGTGAAGGGCGATGTCGCTTGCGGCCAGATCGGACAGGATGTCGTCGGCCAGGGGCTCGAAAAGGGCCAGCCGCTCGTGGCCGGCGGGGAGGACGTGTGGATAGGTATGCGTGGGGCGCTTGCTCGCGGCTCCATCGGGGAGATGGAGCCAACGGCCGCGCTTGAAGGCGACCTGACGGTAGATCTCCTGCTGCTCGAAGGGGTTCTGCCAGTGGTACCAGGCAGTATCCCCGCTTTCCTCGCCAGGGAGGATATAACGCTGGATTGTGACCGGATTCGTCGTTCTCATCTCCGTGTATCCGGTGGTCACCCTCACGGCGATTATACTGCATTTGGGAGAATAGGCAAGTGGACGTGCACACGCAAGCGGGAAACCTTGCGAAGGTCTCGAAGCAGACTTCCAGTTGAGAGAGCGTCCGTCTGCCAAGAACTGCATCAATTCGAGGCACACGCTAACCTTCGCAAGGTTTACGCTGCGAACCCTAGCGCGTCCATGCCCCGCTTCAACTCGGCCATCTCCCGCTCCGTGAGCTCCCGCATGGGCGGCCTCACCCGGCCCGCCGGAACACCCCTGAGGGCCAATGCAGCCTTGAAATACGCCGGGTGCAGACCGTCCCTCAGCATCCGGCGGATGCGGTTGATTGTGCACTGGTGGGAGCGAGCGCGCTCCACGTCACCGGCTATGAATGCGTCGTATAGCCCGCAGAACACCTCGGGGAACGCGTTGACGTTGCCCGATATCTGTCCCACGGCCCCCAGGGCGAGGGCCGGAAGCATGAGGCCATCCACCCCGTTGATCGGCACGAACCCCTCCCCACCCGCCGCGACGTATTCCTGAAAGCGCATCAGGTCCGGGTTGCTCGATTTGATCCCGGCGATGTTTGGCGCTGCATCCCGCAGCCG
>Ga0180437_10011331_pt1 | contig 10715 bp, 9 predicted proteins | sample SS_ome_4_FD_132410 | JGI IMG/M metagenome (GOLD analysis project Ga0180437, IMG submission 132410) | Hypersaline lake sediment archaeal communities from the Salton Sea, California, USA - SS_3_D_1 metaG | ecosystem: Environmental > Aquatic > Non-marine Saline and Alkaline > Hypersaline > Sediment... | reverse complement strand
CTCTATTCCCGCTTCCTCTGCTCTCCTGCACAATATGGCATCAGATGTAAGTAGCACCCTCCTTTCTTCCAGTGCAATCCTCAGTAGGTCTTCATCATGCATCACAGTTGAGTAGAAGGCGTCGTGTCCAGTTAGTCGAAGCCATGTAGCGAGTTTTCCAAGCATCGCATCCACCATGAAGATCTTCATGAGGACTCACCAAAGATGATGTGTGCAGCATTCTTCCACATGACTCTTTCAATCTCATCCTGTCTGATCTGATTGTATCCCTGGTCTACTAATTCAGTAGGGAGTTGCAGTCCGGTAAAGAAATCCACCCATTTCTTGAGTGACATTGTGTATTCAAACAGGGGGAAATCACTACCGAAGAGCACCCTTTTTGGAAAGATCCTCAGTATCTTGGCATCTCCAATCATCTGATAGACTTTCATAGGAACAGTGGATGCAAACACCTGCCATCCCGACACATCAACAGAAACATTCGGGTTCTTGGAGGCAACCATCAATACCTCATCTTGCCATGGAACCCCAACGTGCGCCAGAATGATTCTGAGGTCTGGAAAGTCAGATGCAACCCTGTCAACATAGACCGGTCTTGCATATTTCACGTGTTTGAACCGTGGTGTAAAGCCCTGGTGTATTAGCACAGGAATGTCCAAGTCAATACAGAGTCTGTAGTATGGATCGAACTCTTCGCTGTCAGGATAGAATCCATTTGGAGGGTACATCTTCCACCCCCTACACCCCTTATCTTTTATAGCACGTTCAAGCTCCCTCAGCCCCTCCTCTCCTCTTCTTGGGTCAAGTCCCACAAATGTGATGATATTCTTGTCACCCGCCACCTCATTTGCATGCCAGTCCGTCTTCTCACTGAGGGTCAAAGGCATCTCCTGATGAAAACCACTATCGATGGGAAGTACGACAGCACGTTCCACGCCACTCGTCAGCATTGCCTTGCGAAGGGCATCAATGGTGGAATCAAGAACGGGGTCTGCACCGACTCTTTCTGCCGCAATACGCCGTGCTTCGAGGTCCTTATGACTGATGATTTCCCTGGACCACGTATGTGTGTGCACATCAATGACTTTCAATTGAACACCTCCTATAATTCAGCATGCATTCTCTCAAGACTATCAACAACTTCCATAGGGACAGTGATGCTACCTAGGTCTGTGTAATGAATTGTTCCATGATAGTCACTCCCTCCTGTGTGAATGATGTCCAGACCCTGAACCAACTCTCTCACTTCATCAGATGTGCGATGCATTCCCATGAAGCTATAGTCATACTCCACCTCTACACCCAGGAGACCCACACTCATCAAGGTCTCGATTAGCTTGCGGAGGTCATCGACCTTGATTGTGAGGGGGTGTGCTAGAACGGGAATAGCTCGTACAGACCTGAGTAGTTTCACTGCCTCGAGAGCATCCATACGCACCTTCTTGACATATGCCGGTCGGTCTGATCCTAGATACTTCTGGAATGCCTCTAAGGTTGTGTCAACAAATCCCTTCTTGATCAATAATTGTGCAACATGTGGCCGACCTGGGCTCGAAACTCCATCGAGATCTTCGTAAAGCTCTTCCAACGTCACGTCAATGCCCAAGTCATTCAGTTTCTTGATCATCTTTGGGAGTCGGTCATGTCTTGACTGTCTGAGATACTCCAGCTCATCATTGAGACTCTTTGAGTCAAGGGGGACAAAATAACCGAGTATATGGACCTCCTTGCTATCATATTCCGCACTAATCTCAAGTCCTGGAACTCTAGTCAATTCATCTGATGCCCCAGCTCCCATAAAGTGAGGCAATCCATCAAGAGAGTCATGATCAGTGAGCGCAATGGCTCCAAGGTTTAGACCATCCGCTTTTCTGACTAGTTCCATGGGTGAATCACTGCCATCAGAGGCAGAAGAATGAGTATGCAGATCAGCACGGGCTCTCACCATGCGCAGCCTCCTTTCGAAGTGTTTCTACAAGCCGTCTGACCTTGTGACATACCTTTCGTATCTCCTCGCGAGTTACTGTTTCTCCTGAAGGGCAGTCTTTGTCAATGATGCACTTCTTTTTTCGTGCATCGTAGATGATTGGATAGTACCTACAACCCTCCGGTCTGTTCTCATAGATTCGACAGATTTTCGTATCTGGATCATAGAAGAAGCAGTTCCCATCAATATTCCTGAGTTCGCAGAAACCAGCCATCACACGAACCAAGAAATCTTTCTTATCATATCCAAGAGCCTTAATCCTCTCAACATCTTTCCGCGTCAGGGTCATCTCAGTTTCAGTGCAACACAGACGAATCTCTTCACATGAACCATCATGGTTGCAGACAAAGGGGGTCAAAGCAATGGTTACTCCTTGTATATCGGTCAGATTGCGGTTTAGTGGTTCATCACGCTGATGAGGTCGTTCACCATCCCTACTTCGTCATCATCCCGATAATAATCAGGTATGCCCCCGAGGCTAAATATGCTTTCAAAAGGTATCATTGTTTGGATTTCTTCTGTCTATCACTTATCTGCCATACTATCACAGCCAACTCTGCGAAAATTCCTGCAAGAAGAATGCCCTCCACCTTGATGGGAGGTAGAGTTGGTTGCCTGAAGACCATCTCTTGTAAATCAGCGAACCTCTGTAAACCTACTTCTGTCCAAGCGATTTCTACAAGGATGCCAGAGTCCCTGTCGTAGCTTACGTTAGCTGAACCACTTATTTGGAGTTCACATAGCCAGCATTCATATCCATTCACTTCCCATGACCAGAGTACCACTCCGCTATACGTGCCTATTTCAACTGAACTAGAAAGATACCACGTGTCTGTATTCATCGCTACAGGAAAATCACAATAGTAGCTCGCACTCAAGACCGCTTTCATGTTGTTGCGACTTGTAGGGTAGTATAGTGTGTCCAACCTCGATTCTGCTGTCCAAACCGACCCACTAGTTAATACCATTTCATCGAAATCGTAAAGTAGAATCACACTCCCAAGCACATCTGGGTCGTCAGGGGGATTCCGGTAGATAATAAGCATGCTAGCAGAACATACTAGAAAGAGACCAATAATGACCATCAAGACCCTGCTCGAAATCTTCTATCCCCTGAGCGGTATCTCCTGTGGAGTAATAAAGATAATGAAGCAAATCTAGAGATCTCGTCTAGCAAGACGTCGAGAGGGTGAGAGATTCCTTGTCATGTCCTCAACGCTCTCTCCAGAAGGTAATTTCTGAACAGGAAGTTTCTTTCCAGTGATTCTGTAGAATGCATGGGCACGGACTGCTTGGATGTATGCCATCAGATCATTGGGCTGGCTGGCAGCACCCAGAAGTAGGGAGCGTCGTTGCCCAAAAACGTCGAGTAGTCGGTCCAATATTTTCATCGCAGTTCGTTCCAAGGTTTTCTTCTCTGGTTTACAGAAAAGGATTGCTATTTAGTCATACGCACTCAGCCAAAGTGCTATATACTCTCTGAAGGCATCCTCGCCCAGCTCCTCCACAGGTGTTGATACAACGTATGCGTATTGCAATAGTTGACAAGTATCGATGTAGACCAAAGGACTGCACGCACGAGTGCCAGAGATTCTGTCCACGGGTCAGAACAGGTGATGAGACCGTCATCTTTCCGGATGGTCCTGACAAGCCACCCGTCATAGTGGAGGCGCTCTGCTCTGGTGAGGCCATCTGTGTCAAGAAGTGTCCCTACAACGTTATTCGCATCGTGAACCTGCCTGAGGAGCTGGAGAGCGATACGAGTCATCGCTATAGTGTCAATGGATTCAAGCTGTTTAGACTTCCCACACCCAAGGAGGGACAGGTGCTTGGACTCATAGGTCCAAATGGAGTTGGAAAGACAACAGCCATACAGATACTTGCTGGTGAGCTGACTCCAAACATGGGTCGACTTGAGAACCCTCCAGACTGGGATGAGATCATCACAGCCTACCGCGGGTCTGAGCTTCAGCCATTCTTCGAAAAGATTCAGGCTGGCTCTCTGGTACCCATTCTGAAGCCCCAGAACATCACCGACTTGCCCAAGGTCAAGGACCTTGCTGATCGACCAATCAGTGAACTCCTAGAGTCATCAGACTCGTCAGGTCGTCTAAAGGACCTCAAGGAAGACATGAGTCTGACTGAGATCTGGGACCGTCCCATAAAATACCTGAGTGGTGGTGAGCTCCAACGAGTGGCAGTGACCGCTGCCATCGTACGTGAGGGTGACATCTACTTCTTTGATGAACCCACTGCATATTTGGATGTGAGAGAACGACTTCGGATGGCCCGAGCGATTCGAAATCTCTCTGCTCTTGGAAAGACGATCATTGTTGTCGAGCATGACCTCTCAATCCTTGATTATGTTTCAGACCTAGTCTGCATGTTCTATGGCGACCCAGGAGTCTATGGAATAGTGTCACATCCCCATGGAACTCGTGTGGGAGTCAACATCTTCTTGGATGGGTTCATTCCTGATGAGAATATGCGGTTCCGCGACACAGCAATCTCGTTCAAGGGGATGCGTGCTGATGATGAAGAGTATCTCTCTCGCGAGGCAATGATTGAGTATGGTGATATGAAGAAGAGCTTCGAGGACTTCACTCTCGAGATAAAAGGCAGTCGTGTTTCAAAAGGTCAGATTGTTGGCATATTGGGGGCAAATGGCATAGGAAAGACGACCTTTGTAAGGATGCTTGCTGGAGAGCTGGAACCAGATGAAGGTGAGGCTCCTAAAAAGACAGTAACAGGTCTGGACCTCAAAATCAGCTACAAGCCACAGTATATCTCCTCTGATTTCGATGGGAACCTTAGAATGTACCTCCGGACTGCTGGAGGAAACACCATAGACTCAGCTGACTTCAAGACCTCCGTCATCAAGAAGCTCGAGCTGGAGCATCTTATGGAGCACATGGTGTCTGACCTCAGTGGCGGTGAGCTACAACGTGCAGCAATTGCTGCCTGTCTAGCCCGAGAGGCCGACATCTATCTCTTTGACGAGCCATCTGCGTTTCTCGATATCGAACAGAGACTCGCAAGCTCACGGGCAATCCGTCGACTGATTCGAAACAATATGAAGACAGCCTTCATAGTCGAACACTCTATCCTCATGGCTGACTATCTCAGCGACAGTCTTGTAGTGTTTGGAGGAGTCCCAGGTAAGTCTGGTGTCGCCTCATCTGTCAGGACACTCAGGTCAGGAATGAACAAGTTTCTGAAAGAGATGGGTGTGACATTCAGAAGAGACCCTCAGACAGGCCGGCCAAGGGTCAATAAGGATGGCTCAAAGCTTGATACACAACAGAAAGCCTCTGGGGAATACTACTACGTAGGTGCGAGTGAATAATCCAGTATATAAAAAGAGCGAGAGCTGGACAATCAAGTCGCTGCTTCTTAGTCATCCATCACAATAGTGATTTTGCAGTTACTGCATCGTCTTGCTCTGAGATGAGCCCATTTGGTATAACTTTTTGCTAGTCTTATATTACCTCCACTGTGTGTCATCAGAATGTTTGGAGACTTCTTAGTCCACCAAATTGCGGCATTTCCAGCAAGAAACCCGTTCTCCATAGTTGATCCACAATATGGACACTTAGTTGAAACAATCATACCTTGCGACTCCAATATTTTTGACCGGCTTTCTCGCTGTCCAATTCTGCGAGGATTCTCACCGCTTCATTTCCAACCTTGATGACATCCATTTCTCCCTTCACTGCGAACTCGTCCCTGATTCTATTTGCATAGACTGCACATGCTGCACCGGTTCTGAATCCGTAAATATTCCCCAGCGTGAAGAGGGTTGCAGCTTCCATCTCAAAGTTTGCCACATTGGCTCTTGTGAGATCTTTGATGAGCGTTTCACTCATGCTCTGTGTGTACCCCTTGAATCCTGGTCGAGACTGGCCTAAGTAGAAGGAGTCGGTTGAAGCCGATATACCAAGATGATACGTCACACCAAGGGTCTCAGCAGCCTCCACAAATGCCAACACAACCTCATAAGAAGCCGACGCAGGATACTCCGGTCTTACGTACTGCTTGCTTGTCCCATCCAATCGAACTGCAGCTGTAGAGATTATGATATCACCAATCTCAATGTCTTCCTTCAGAGTGGCACATGACCCGACACGAAGAAATGTGTCTGCTCCAACATTCGCCAGCTCCTCAATGACTATGGCTGTTCCAGGCCCACCTATCCCAGTAGAACATGCTGAGATATCTACCCCCTTGTACTTCCCTGTGTGAGTGACAAACTGTCGATGCTTAGCTACTTCTCTTGTATCATCCCACAAAGCACTGATTCGTTCCACTCGCTGAGGGTCTCCAGGAATCAATACAGATTTGGCGACATCTCCCACTTTCACTTCAAGGTGGTACTGTTCCCTGTCTTCAGTAGTTGGTCGAGTTGCAGAGATCTTCTTGCCAGTCATGCGAAACCACCTGTCATAATCATCAACACGGTGATTTGTTACTTTCGACTCACTCGCTAAGCATATAGGGGAAGGCACCACTTATGAAATCCCTCTGAGGTCAATTGAAATGACAAAACTTGACGATTTTCCCCATTTGAATCTAGGAAAGCGGACTCGTCTTCATCGGATGATGTATGAATTTGGACCTGGAAACGGGACACTATTGATATTACCAATAGACCAGGGCTTGGAGCATGGTCCAGTTGACTTCTTCACGGAGCATGACTGCCTAAATCCCGAGTATCAATTCAGACTCGCGGTGGAGGGTGGATACTCAGCAATCGCATTGCACTTGGGTCTTGCAGAGAAATATGGCCCAAAGTTTGCAGGCAAGATACCCATTGTATTGAAGATCAATGGGAAGACCAGAATTCCTCCAGCCAGTGAACCCGTTTCTCCAATGACCGGCTCGGTTGAAGATGCGGTTCGGATAGGGGCTGATGCAGTCGGATACACGCTCTATGTCGGGAGTCCAAATCAACACTTAGACTTCATGCAGTTCAGGAAGGTAAAGGAGGATGCAGAGCATTATGGTATGCCAATCATTGTTTGGGCATATCCAAGAGGGTCCTCTGTAGATGGAAAGGGTGGTCGTGACTCTCTATATGTAATTGATTATGCCGCAAGAGTATCTAATGAGCTTGGAGCTGATGTGGTCAAGCTGAATGTTCCTGTCACAAGTGCAAAGAGTCGGTCCATGCAACCACCACCCTATGACACGCTCAATCTGAGCACTGAGGAGATGGTGGCAAAGGTGGTTAGGTCTGCTGGCAAGACCTTAGTCATCTTCTCTGGCGGGGGTATGGTCACAGACGAAGAGGTCATTGAACGTGCGAGAATATGTATGGAGCAAGGTGCAGCCGGTCTCATATTTGGCCGCAATCTATGGCAGAGAGACTGGGATGATGCACTCAAAATGACCAAGACCCTAAAAGATATCTTGTTGAAAAAATGACCACCAAGTGCCCCTAATCTCGTATGTATATCTACAGATGAGAACTATTATATGGATAAAGAATAGTCGTAGGGGCTAGCGAGCACCAGTTCTGGGCTCGACACATGGAGCGAGATACTGATGGTTGAAACTACCATTAGCGTAATCAAAGCAGATATTGGGTCACTGGCTGGCCATGTTGTAGTCCCTGACTTCTTGTTCGAGTCAGCGCGAAAGTCATTGAAGGAGGGTGTCGAGAGGAAGATCATCAACGACTTCTATGTTTCGAATGCTGGAGATGACCTTGAACTCATCATGACTCATAATAAGGGGGAAGGCAATGAAGAGGTGCACAAACTTGCTTGGGATACTTTCATCAAGGGCACAAAGCTGGCACGAGAGAAGAAGATTTATGCTGCAGGTCAGGACATGCTTGCTGACACCTTTAGTGGAAATGTAAAGGGACTAGGTCCCGGCTCTGCAGAGATGACTATTGAGGAACGTCGGTCTGAGCCATTTGCAATCTTTATGGCTGATAAGACTGAACCCGGCGCCTATAATTTACCACTCTTCAAAATTTTTGCTGACCCATTCAACACAGCGGGACTCGTGATAGATCCCAATCTTCATGATGGCTTCAGATTCGTCATTCAAGACATCATGAAAGACATACCCTGTTACATTGAGATGAAGGCTCCTGAGGAGATGTACGACATCCTTGCACTTCTTGGAAGTACTGGAAGATATACCATCAAGAAGATATTTCGATATGATGGCATGCCTGCAGCATCTGTGAGTACAGACAAGCTCCATGCAGTGGCTGGTAAGTACGTTGGTAAGGATGACCCTGTAGCAATCGTCCGTGCCCATTCCGGCCTACCCGCCATGGGCGAGGTGCTTGAAGCCTTCACTCTACCACACTTAGTATCTGGTTGGATGAGGGGGTCTCATACTGGTCCCCTCCTGCCTGTTTCCCTCAAGGACTCCCGTTGTACACGATTTGACGGTCCACCAAGGGTCATTGCACTCGGTTTTCAGATTTCAAATGGAATGCTCGTAGGACCGGTAGACCTGTTCGACGATGTTGCTTTTGATATAAGCCGCCAGCGTGGAATGGAGATGGCTGACTATCTACGGAGACATGGTCCATTCCAACCTCACAGACTCAGTGACGATCAGATGGAATACACGACCTTGCCAAAAGTCCTCAGTCGTTGTGAAAACAGGTTTGTGACTGAAGAGATTATACCAACTGGTAAAGAAAAAGACACCTCTGATTCAGCGGAGTAGAAGAGGGATATCAAATCCCTCCCCTCTTAAAAAAGCCATAGAAACCAGTCTATCCAGTTCTCTTCACAATGTGATAGCCAAACTTAGTCTTCACAGGCTCTGACTCAGCAGAATAGAATAGAGTAAGACCACTAGGTTCTCTCTTCCTTTGCTGATCCTGCCGGCTTTGGTCTATCCAATTCGCTGAATTCAGATGGTTTCTTGGAGTTTCTTCTTAAAGAAATGGATTCTGGCTGCAGTGTTCCTGATTGTGGCATATTTGTCTAATGATGCATGTCCAGCAACAGGCTGGATTATCAACGATAAATCATGATTTCTCGCGTAGAGGCGATTAGCGAATTCAAGAACTGGGGGAAGAGGAGTTCTACTGTCATTTGCCGCCTGAAAGATACCAAGAGGCGCCTTGATATCATCCACCTTCGAAATGGGGGAACGTTTCAACATCAAGTCACGGTTTTTCACTGGGTCCCCCCACATGTACTCGATAGACTCTTTGAAAATTGCATCTCCGTGATCCCAGAGATATGTCCAATCCGCAATAGGAACTGCTGCATAACCAGCAGCCCATCTGTCCGGTTGGAATGCCAATGCTGCGAGTGTCATAAAACCACCATACGACCCCCCTACTATCCCCACCTTTTTGGGATTGATTGGAAAGTTCCTAATTATGTGGTCTGCTCCCGAACTTACATCTTCAAGATCCGCCTCACCCGCCTTTTGGAACAGAGCTCTCATGAATTCCTCACCATAGCCTGTAGAACCACGATAGTTTGGAGCAAAGACTGCAAATCCCTCCTGAGCAAGAATCTGGAATAATGCATTGAAGTCATCGGAGTAGTGATCCATCGGTCCTCCATGAATAAACATGATTAATGGATGTCCTTCAGCAGGAGGTGGTGAAGAGGGAAGTAGTAAGAATCCATGAATTGTCATTCCGTCGTAAGAGGATGGATAATGAATGGATTGCGACTTAACAACTGGAAAGTCCTCTGAACCTATAGCTGGATCATTCCAGTTAGTTAGTTTCTTCTCGATTTTCTTATCAAGGTCATATGTCCAAAGATCTATTGGTTCAGCTGCAGACGAATGGGTATAGAACAGGGTTTCTACACCTTCCCATTCTCTCACTTTAAATGGATAGTTAGTACCAATCGAGAGACCGAGATCACTTATCTCATTAGTAGTAATAGAAATAGATGAAACAGTCGATCGACCATCCATCGTTGCTCCAACGTAAAGATTTTCTCCATCAAGACTCCAATGACAGAAAGTGATCTCACCTTCGGGTTGTTGTATGGATGTCAACTCCATCGTCTTAGCATTAAAGATGGATAGGTCACCATATGTTCCCTTTGGTTTAAGAATTGGAATAATTGGTTCCTGACTCTGCCATCTTGGCCAGAACCAAAATGATACAAGGCAATCCTGTTCAGACACGACTTCTTTGGTGTTGGGATTGAAGATGGTCACAAGTCCTTCCTTTACACCGCCTGGTCGTGCTCCTAGAAGAAACGCGTAATTTGGGTGTTTCCAACCCGTAAAAAGTGCTCCAGACACATTATCCAGTACAATTTCTGGCTCTGCCTCAAGATCATTATTGATGATTGATACATGCTGCATTTTCTGAGTGGCACCAATATACAATACTCTGTCATTGGTTGGTGACCAAACGAAGTCTATGATACGATGAGGATCGATCTTCTTGAAAGTATGTTTGCGTACTTGGTCAAGAGTCTGAACGCCGGATGTTGGCGTTCGACATAAGTGGTGTTTTTCAGATCCATCATAGTCCACAGTAGTAAGTGTCCATTTATCATCAGATGACAATTTTGCCCAGCTTGAAGCAAGACCCTCGGGAAGAGAGAGATACTTCTCTATAGGATTAGAAATCTTGGAGTGGTAGAGCGAAACCCCTCCGGTTTCAGAAAAAGCTCTATGGACAAAGACATCTCCTTGATTTGAGATATCATATGGCATCATAATGTAAAAATTTGAAGTCAGAACAAACTCTAGACGTTTATATAACGACAGCATG
>Ga0180437_10011329_pt1 | contig 10716 bp, 8 predicted proteins | sample SS_ome_4_FD_132410 | JGI IMG/M metagenome (GOLD analysis project Ga0180437, IMG submission 132410) | Hypersaline lake sediment archaeal communities from the Salton Sea, California, USA - SS_3_D_1 metaG | ecosystem: Environmental > Aquatic > Non-marine Saline and Alkaline > Hypersaline > Sediment... | reverse complement strand
TCACCTGGCCAACCCGTCGCTCAAGGTCGTCGTCTTCAGCGGCGACGGCGACCTGGTGGGGATCGGCGGGAACCACTTCATCCACGCGGCGCGGCGGAACGTCGACCTAACAGTCGTCTGCGTCAATAACTTTCTGTACGCCATGACCGGCGGTCAGGCGGCGGCCACCAGTCCGTTGACGGCCAACACATCCACGTCGCCCTACGGGAACTTCGAACGCCCGTTCAACCTGCCGCTCCTGGCCGCGTCGTCCGGTGCGGTCTACGTGGCTCGATGGACCGCGCTGCACATCCGGCGGCTCACCAAGGCGTTCGGGGAAGCCCTTGAGAAGCGGGGGTTCTCGCTCGTGGAAGTCATCGCCCCCTGCTCGACGCTCTACGCGCGTCGCAACAGGCTGGGCACCGGTCTCGACCTGATGAAGTTCTACCACGACAACAGCGAGATCCGGCACGGCGCGGATCCCAACGACCTGGACATCGGGTTTCAGGAGAAGATCATCTGCGGCAAGTTCGTCGACATCGAGAGGCCCACCTTCCTGGACGCCATGAATCAACGGTACCGGGAGGTGTTTGGAGACGAGTACCAAGAGTATGGAGGGAGCCATGGCTAAGACCACCGAGGTTCGTCTCAGCGGGTTCGGCGGCCAGGGCGTGATCCTCATGGGCCACATCATCGGCAAGGGGGCCGCGATCTCCGAGGGTCGGCACGCCACGATGACGCAGAGTTTCGGCCCGGAGGCTCGGGGTTCGGCATGCAGCTCCCAGGTGATCATGTCGGACGAACGCATTCTCTACCCCTACCTGAGGACGGCCGAGGTCCTGGTGGCCATGTCGCAGGAGGCCTACGAGAAGTTCGAACCGAACCTGGCTCCCAAGGGGATCTTGCTCGTGGACGAGGATCTGGTGAAGGTCCGCAAGCCGAGGGACCAGATACGGCTCTACAAAATCCCGGCGACCCGGTTTGCCGAACAGCTGGGGCGCAAGATCGTGCTCAACATCGTCATGACGGGCTTCTTCACCGCGGTCACGGGCCTGGTCGGCCGCGACGCCATGCGGGAGGCGGTGGAGAGCTCGGTCCCGAAGGGCACGGAGAAGCTCAACGTGCAGGCCTTCGACAAAGGTTTCGAGTACGGAGAGCAGCTGGTGGGGGAGCATGCGGCAGCCAAACAGTGAAGACGGACCCAGGGCGTTCGCGGGGGAGACTCCGGTAGGAGGGGACCTCCGTGAGAACCCCGAAGGCCCCGAGCGGGACGAGGCGGGCGGGCAGCCGGCGGAGGGCGAGGGCGCAGAGTCCGAGGACCGGGCGGAAGCGGCTCTCGTGATCGGCGGCGGGATCGCGGGGATCCAGGCGGCCATCGACCTGGCGGAATCCGACCTCCGGGTGTACCTGGTGGAGCGATCGCCCAGCCTGGGCGGCCGGATGGCCCAGCTGGACAAGACGTTCCCGACGATGGACTGCTCCATCTGAATCCTCGGGCCCCGGATGATGGATGCCGGTCGGCATCCCAACATCGAGGTGCTCACCTACTCGGAGGTCGTCGGGGTCGAGGGCGGCCCCGGGGACTTCAGGGCCACCATCCGCCGGCACCCCCGGTACGTCCGGGAGGATCTCTGCACCGGGTGCGGGCAGTGCACCGAGAACTGCCCCGTGGTCGTGCCCAACGAGTTCGACGAAGGGCTCGGCGCTCGCAAGGCCATCTTCTCACCCTTCCCCCAGGCGGTGCCCAACGTCTACGTGATCGATCGGGAGCACTGTCTGAACAGCGACTTCCTGATCTGCGACCGGTGCGCCCGGTCGTGCGAGAGGGATGCGATCGACTACGACATGCAGCCCGAGGATCGCAACGTGCACGTGGGGGCCGTGATCGTCGCCACCGGGTTCGATCTGTTCGACGCCCAGACGATGAAGAACTACGGCTATGGGCTGTACCCCAACGTGCTCACTTCTCTGGAACTGGAGCGGCTGCTGAACGCCTCGGGGCCGACCCGGGGCCACATCGTCCGGCCGAGCGACCGCAAGGTGCCCTCGACCATCGTGTTCGTCCAGTGTGTCGGGGCTCGCGGGGAGGCCGGGCGCCAGTACTGCTCCCAGTTCTGCTGCATGAATTCCGTGAAGGACTGCCTGTTGGTCAAGCAACATGCGCCCGAGATTGAGCGGCTCCAGATCCTCTACACCGACGTCCGGGCCGCCGGCAAAGGGTTCGAGGAGTTCTACCTCCGGTCCAAAGCCCAGCCCGAGGTCTCCTACACTCGCGGCCGGCCGTCCAGGATCGAGGAAGACCCAGAGACCCAGGACCTCATCATCCACGTGGAGAACACGCACACGGGCAAGGTCGAGAAACTCCGGGCGGAGATGGTGATCCTCTCCTCGGCCGCCGTTGCCGGCGAGACCAACCGGGTGCTGGCCGAGGCTCTGGGCGTGGAACTGGACCGTCACGGGTTCTTCGAGTCCAAGGAGGCCGAGGGACAGCTGCTCGAAACGACCCGCCCCGGGGTCTACCTGTGCGGATGCGCCGGGGGTCCCAAGGACATCTCGGACTCGGTGGCCGAAGCCTCGGGCGCGGCGGCCCGCGCCGAGACGCACCTGGCGGCCTCGCGGCGCCCCACCGAGAAGGTCGAGGTCGAACCGCTCGACACCGGCGGCCCGCCGCGGGTGGGCGTGTTCCTCTGCCACTGCGGGATCAACATCGCGGGCGTCCTCGACGTCTCCCGGCTGGCGGAAGAGGCCAAGCGGCTTCCCCATGTCGCCCACGTGGAGGAGAACCTGTTCCTCTGCTCGGACACCGGCCAGCGGGCGATCCAGCAAGCCGTCCGGGAGCACGGGCTGAACCGCGTGGTCGCGGCGGCCTGTACGCCCCGGACGCACGAACCCGTCTTCCGCCAGAGCTGCCAGGAGATCGGCCTGAACCCCTACCTGTTCGAGATGGTGAACGTCCGGGATCAGTGTTCGTGGGTTCACACCCAGGAGCCGGGTCTGGCGACGGCCAAGGCCGTGGATCTCATCCGGATGGCCATCGCGAGGTCCATGCGGCTCGAGCCGCTCCAGCCGAGCGAGATCTCGGTCGAGCAGTCGGCCGTCGTCATCGGCGGCGGAATCGCCGGAATGCAGGCGGCGCTGGATCTCGACCAGCAGGGGTTCCCGGTGACGCTGATAGAGAAGGACGAGGCGCTGGGCGGCCACCTGCGCTCCATCGATCGCCTGTATCCGGACTTCCGGAAGGCCGAGGTCCTCTTGGAGGAGAAACGTCGAGCGATCGAGGAGAGCCACATCGTGGTGGAGACCGGCGTGGAGGTCGAAGCGATCCGGGGTTTCGTCGGCAACTTCGAGGTCACCACGACCCGGCGAACGATGCGGACGGGCGCCTTGATCCTGGCCATCGGCGCGGATCTCTACAAGCCGCAGGGGGAGTACGGGTTCGGTACCTACCCGAACGTGATCACGGGTCTGGATCTGGAGCGACGGCTCTCCGACGCCGGGGACACCCTGACGGTGGAGGGCCGCCGCGTGGGAACGGTGGCCTTCGTCCAGTGCGTGGGGTCCCGGGATCCCGATCAGAGAATCAGCTGCTCCCGGTATTGCTGCCCGACGACGGTCAAACAGGCGATCGTGCTCCGGGATCTCGGGGCGGACGTCGTCGTGTTCTACCGGGACATGCGGACGGTCTCCCACGGAACCGAGGAGCTCTACCGCCTGGCCAGGGAGAAGGGCGTCCGGTTCATCCCGTACACGCCGGAGAGGAAGCCGAAGGTCGAGGGCGACACCCTGGCCCGGTCGGTTTCGGTGTTCCACGAGATGCTCGAGGATGAGGTCGAGGTGGACGTGGACCTGGTCGTCCTGGCGACGGCCATGGTGCCGCGAGAAGAGGACACGGCCGCGCTCCAGCAGATTCTGAAGGTGCCCCGCGGCACCGACGGATTCCTGATGGAGCGCCACGCCAAGCTCGGGCCGGTGGAGACCACGATCGAGGGCGTGTTCGTCTGCGGGACCGTCCAGGGACCGAAGGACATCGCCGAGTCCATCGCCCAGGCCTCGGCGGCGGCCTCCAAGGCGGCGGCCCTCATCTGCCGCGATAGAATCGAACTGGAGCCGACGACGGCGGTCGTGGATGCCGCCATGTGCCGGGCCTGCGGGCGCTGCGTGGAGATCTGCGAGTTCCGGGCCCCCGAGATCAAGGAGGTCACTCCCGGGAGGATGGCGGCCGTCATCAACCAGGCCCTCTGCAAGGGGTGTGGAACCTGCGCTTCCCTGTGCCCGACCGGCGCGGTGTCGGCCAGGCATTCCACGGATCAGCAGATCCTGTCGATGATCGACTCGCTGCTCCTCGGGGAGGTCGTCTAGATGCCGACGAAGAAGACGGCGGCTCGAAGGCCGAAGGCCAAGGCGAAGGCCAAGGTCCCGCCCAAGCCCAAGACGAAGGCCAAGGCCAAGCCTGAACCCAAGCCCGGGGCGGAGTTCGTCCCCCGTATTGTCGTCTTTGCGTGTAACTGGTGCAGCTACGCCGGGGCGGACAACGCCGGCGTCAACCGCATCCAGTACTCGCCGCATTTCCGCGTGATCCGGACCATGTGCTCCGGGCGCGTCCACCCCAGCTTTGTGCTCAGGGCCTTCGAGAAGGGAGCCGACGGGGTCCTGGTTTCCGGATGCCATATCGGGGACTGCCACTACATCTTCGGCAACGAGCGGGCGATCGAGAATTTCGAGAAGACCAAGGCGCTGGTGAAGACGCTGGGGCTCGAGGAGGGCCGGGTCCGGCTGGAGTGGATCTCGGCGGCCGAGGGTCCCCGCTTCGGCCAGGTGATCGACGAGTTCATCGACGAGGTGCGGAAGTTGGGGCGGTCGCCGTTGGCCGTGGATGGGCGATCACCGGCCCGCGCCAAGGACCCGGGGGAGCGGCCTGGGGGGAAGCGGACGGGAACGTAGGTCCGGTTCGGTCCGGGGAGGATGGATCGGTTGAGCGGAATTGCACAGGGCATTAAGACGAGCAAAGCCTACTACTGTCTGGAGTGCGGCAAGTGCACGGCCTCCTGCCCGGTGGCGCGGTACAACGGCGGGTTCTCCCCGCGTCGCATCGTCGCCGACGCCATCGAGGGATCGGCCGAGCGGCTGCTCACGGATACCCTGCTCTGGGTCTGTCTGGCCTGTGGAATGTGTCGGCGGCGTTGCCCGATGGACGTGGACTTCTCCGGGTTCGTCCGGTCCCTGCGCACGGCGGCGCTCCGGGACGGGTACTCGGGCCTTGCGGCCCACGGTGGGGCGCTCCACTCGTTGATGCGCATGATGACATCGGCCGGGATGAAGCAGGACCGGATGTGGTGGGTGACCGAGGACCTGGACGTGGGCTCCCAGGGCGAGGTTCTCTACTTCGTCGGCTGCCTTCCGTACTTCGAGGGGCTCTTCAAACCCGACCTCGGTTTCGAGCCGACGGCGACCGCCAGGGCCACCGTGCGGCTCCTGAACGCGGCGGGCATCCAGCCGGTGGTGGATCCCAACGAGCGCTGCTGCGGCCACGATCTTCTGTGGTCCGGCGACGAGCAGAACTTCCAGGCCCTGGCCGAGCGCAACGTGAAGGCGATTCGGGAGACGGGCGCGAGCGTGGTCGTGACCGCCTGCGCCGAGTGCGCCTCGACACTCCGGGACGTCTACCCGCGTTACGTCGGCGCTCTGGGGTTCGAGGTCCAGCACCTGACTGAGCTTCTCTCGGACCGGTCCGGGAAGCTCTCCTTCAAGAAGACGGATCGGAAGGTAACGTTCCAGGATCCCTGCCGGTTGGTGCGCCACATGGGGGTGATCGAGGCTCCCCGGCAGGCGCTGGGACTGGTGCCCGGCCTGGAGCTGGTCGAGATGGCCCACTCGGGGGCCAACGCGACCTGCTGCGGGACGAGTGCCTGGATGAACTGCGACCAGACTTCGAAGCTGATCCAGACCGAGAGGATCCAGGAGGCGGCGGCCACGGGGGCCGGCACCCTGGTCACGGCCTGTCCCAAGTGCCAGATCCACTTCCGGTGTGCACTTTCGGACGGCAAGACCGGTGCGGGTGTGGAGGTGGAGGACCTGAGCGTTCTCCTGGCGTCCTGTCTCTGACGGAGGTTTGAGCAGGAGGTGGTACGATGCCCGAGACGGCAAAAGCGGACGGACTGAGGATCGGCGTGTTCGTCTGCGACTGCGGGCTCAACATCGCCGGCACCGTGGATACCGAGGCGGTCTCCGAGTACGCCCGGACGCTCGACGGAGTCGTCGAGGTGATTCGCAACAAATACACGTGCGCGGACCCCGGGCAGAACGAGATCAAGAAGGCGATCGTGGAGCACCGCCTGAACCGCGTGGTGGTTGCCTCCTGCACGCCCAAGATCCATGAGCCGACCTTCCGGAACTGTGTGGCCGAGGCGGGGCTCAACCCCTACCTGTTCGAGATGGCTAACATCCGGGAGCACGTCAGCTGGGTCCACCAGCAGGAGAAGGAGAAGGCCACCGAGAAGGCCAAGGACATCGTGCGGGCCGCGGTCGCCCGGGCCCGGCTGCTGGAGGCTCAGACCGAGGCGGAGGTCAAGGTCACCAAGGCGGCGCTCGTGATCGGCGGCGGGGTGGCGGGCATTCAGGCGGCGCTGGATCTGGCCGATTCGGGCCACGAGGTCTACCTCGTGGAGAAGGAGCCGTCCATCGGCGGGATCATGGCGGCGTTGGACAAGACCTACCCGACCATGGACTGCTCCATATGAATCCTGGGTCCGAAGATGATGGATGCCGGTCGGCATCCCCGGATCCGGTTGATGGCCTACAGCGAACTCGAAGAGGTTTCGGGTTACATCGGCAATTTCAGGGTCAAGGTCCGGCGCAAGGCCCGGTATGTCAATGAGGGCGAGTGCACGGCCTGCGGCGACTGCAGCGACGTCTGCCCGGTGGCGGTGCCGGACGCCTACCAGCAGGGATTCTCGTCCCGCAAGGCCATCTACATCCCGTTTCCCCAGTCGGTGCCCTCGTCCTTCGTCATCGATATGGACAGCTGTCTGGGCAACTACCCGATCGCGTGCGGCAAGTGTATAGAGGCGTGCGAGAAGAACTGCATCGACTTCGACGACGAGGACAAGATCGTCGAGCTCGAAGTAGGCACGATCATCTGCGCCACGGGGATGGACGTCTTCGATCCCTCGTGCATCGAGGAGTACGGGTACGGGCGGTACGAGAACGTGATCACGAGCATGGAGTTCGAGCGCCTCATCTGCGCCGGCGGACCGACCGAGGGACACTTCATCCGTCCGAGCGATCGGACGCTGCCGATGCGCGTGGGGTTCATCCAGTGCGTAGGGTCGCGTTCGGAGAACCGGGGCGTGGCGTACTGCGGGAACATCTGCTGCATGAACACGGTCAAGGACACGCTCCTCATGGCGGACCACTACCCGGACGTCGAGTGCAAGGTGTTCTACATGGACATCCGGGCCTTCGGCAAGGGGTTCGAGGAGCTCTACCGCCGCAGCAAAGAGACCGGCGTCCGCTACATCCGCGGCCTGCCGGGCGAGATCGTCGAGGACCCCAAGACCCGGAACCTCATCCTCAGAGTGGAGAACACCACGGCCGGGCGCCTCGAGGAGCACGAGCTGGACATGGTCGTCCTCTCGGTGGGGGTGATCCCGCGGGAGGACTCGGCCCTGATGCGCCAGCTGCTCACGCTCTCGAAGACCGAGGACGGTTTCCTGATGGAGTCCCACCCGAAGCTGAAGCCGGTGGACGCGCCCACCCGCGGCATCTTCTTCGCCGGGTGTGCGGAGTACCCGAAGGACGTCAAGGACAGCGTCACTCAAGCCTCGGCGGCGGCCGCCCGCGCCGAAATCCTGATGAACCAGGGCAAGGTCACGATCGAGGCCATCACGTCGCGCATCGACGGGGACAAGTGCATCTACTGCGGGCGCTGCGCCAAGGTCTGCCCGTACAACGCGATCACCGATCCCGACCGGAAGAAGAAACAGCTGCCCGCCGTGATCGAAGCCGCCTGCGCGGGCTGCGGCACCTGCGCCGCCGAGTGCCCGACCGACGCCATCTCGATGCGGCACTTCACCGACGAGCAGCTTCTCTCGCAGGTTGACGCCTACCTTTCTGAGAAACCGCAGGAGACCATCATCATCTTCGCCTGCAACTGGTGTTCCTACCCCGGCTCCGATCTGGCCGGGACGTCGCGAATCCAATACCCGACGCACGGGCGTGTGATCCGGACGATGTGCTCGGGGCGGGTGGATGAGAAGTTCGTCCTGAGGGCCTTCGAGCTGGGCGCCCCCATCGTGCTGGTCTCGGGATGCCACTTCTCGGACTGCCACTACATCAGCGCGGTGCAGTGGACGCAGCGGCGGATCGAGAAGCTCTGGGACAAGCTGGAGAATCTGGGAATCCGACCCGAGAGGCTCCAGCTGGAGTGGATCAGCGCCGCCCAGGGGCAGAGGTGGGCCGAGGTCATGGGCGTCCTCGAGGACTTCAGGCAGAGGGTGACCCCCGAGGAGATCGAGCACACGCGGAAGGTCCTGGCCGAGGCGCGGGCCAAGAAGGAGTCCAAGGCAAAGGCCAAGGAGACGACCCCGGCGGCGTAGTGACGGAGGATCTGGCGTGGCGGACGAAGCCGATTTCAAATGCCTCAGATGCGGCTACGAGTACCAGGCGCCCTACACGGAGGGAGAAGGCCCCAAGGAACGCGCCTGCCCGAAGTGCAAGAGCAACAGCCAGCGGCGGATCAAGAAGAAGGACGACTAGCCCTCGGGCGGTCGGCCGGAGATGCGGTTCTCGAGATCCATGATGGCCCGAACGTGACCTCGGGTGGAGTCTGGTGGCCGGCGGCGCGCGAAACCCGCATGGCTCTCTCGATCCCGAGCTCGGGCCTCCCTCGGGAGGGCGCACCCGGGGGCTTGGACCTTCGGACTCACAACGGGTGGCGCCGGGTAGGGCTCCCACGGCGCGCAGGGACGAGCACCGTGGGATGTCCCGGTGACAGGACCCGTTGGGAGTGGCCGTTGGTCATGGACGCGGTGGCGGTCGGCCGGAGATGCGGTTCTCGAGATCCACGATGGCCCGAACGTGACCTCGGGTGGAGTCTGGTGGCCGGCGGCGCGCGAAACCCGCATGGCTCTCTCGAAGCCGATCTCGGGCCTCCCTCGGGAGGGCGCACCCGGGGGCTTGGACCTTCGGACTCGCAACGGGTGGCGCCGGGTAGGGCTCCCACGGCGCGCAGGGACGAGCACCGTGGGATGTCCCGGTGACAGGACCCGTTGGGAGTGGCCGTCCGTCATGGACCCGCGGCGGACCCGCGTGAGGTCGGCGCATGGACGCGTTCGCGAGTTTGCAGGAACGATCCTCCATCCTGGGCAACCACAACCGCAAGTACACCGTCGCCGTCGCCCGGATGAAGGACCGCCTCACGAGGCGTCTGGAGGTCCGCGGCGTCCTCGAGAAAATCCACCTGTACAGTGCGTCGCCGGACCTGGGGGCCGAGATGGACACCATCATCTCGGTCGCCAACGACGAACAGGAAGTCCTGGACTTCCTCGGATGCTACTACGCACTCCAGTTCCTGGCCATGAACATCCGGGCGCTGGACGCTCTTCACCTCGGTCTTCTCTCGGGCAGCGACCGCATCGCCATCTACCGCCAGTTCATGAAGCAGTGCGGGATCGATTTCCGCGCGCTCACGGGCACGTACATGCAGCGGCTCATGAACGTGTTCCTGAAAAAGGACGGCGTGCCCGAGTTTGTGGTCCTGGGAACGGGCACGCGCGCGGACCAGGACGACATCGACGTGGGAGTCGTGGTGGGGGATGAGGGCGACCGCGACCTGCTGGACCACGCCGTCGGCCGGCTCCGGACCGAAATGCTCCGCCGGGCCAGCTGCCTCCACTTTCACCTCTCCGAGCACGTCGGGACCCGCGTCTACTCGGCCACGATCCGGGAGTACGAAGGGTTGCTCGACAAGAGCATCCACGATTTCGTGATCATCGCCGAGATGCTGGGTTCCGCCCATATTCTCGGCAGCCGCCGCCTCTTCGAGACGTTCCAGCGGGAGGTGACGGACCGGTACTACCACCGCTTCGGCGAAAACATCTACCACGAGGGCTACCTCCGGGGAATCGTCGGCGAGATTCGGGCCCTCCTGGCGCATCCCGTTCGCACCGAGGTGCTTCACCCGAAGGACGACGGCCTCCGGATGATCAAGGGCCTGATTTCCGGGATGAAGACCATTTTCGGCGTGAGGCGTGTGAACGCCTGGGACATCCTGGACGAGCTGAAGGCCCGGGATCCCGATAACCTCTCCACCTACGAGAAGCTGGACGAGTCGCTGAGTTTCATCGAGATCTTCCGCCACCTGTACCAGCTTCTCGTCGTGCAGGAGGAGGAGATCCCTCTCAGGGAGGGAAACACGCAGGACAACCTGCAGACCGTAGCCCTCAACATGGGCTACCAGGATCTGGGCATCGTCAAGGCCTGGAACCGGCTCGTGATCCACTACCACGAGTACGTGCGCCAGGCTCGGGAGGCGATCTCGGCCGTGATCCCGGACGTGACCCGCCACCTGGGAGATTTCTCGGTCTTTAACTCCCTGGCCCAGGGCGCCGTGCTCGCGGACCAGGCGGACAATATCTCCCAGAACATGGCCGTGCGCTTCATCCGGGACGCCGCCTTCTTCCGGGGCACGCGGTACTGGGACGACGTTCTGGCGCAGCTGGAGGCCGGCGACGGGAAGGT
>Ga0180437_10011328_pt1 | contig 10716 bp, 10 predicted proteins | sample SS_ome_4_FD_132410 | JGI IMG/M metagenome (GOLD analysis project Ga0180437, IMG submission 132410) | Hypersaline lake sediment archaeal communities from the Salton Sea, California, USA - SS_3_D_1 metaG | ecosystem: Environmental > Aquatic > Non-marine Saline and Alkaline > Hypersaline >... | reverse complement strand
GACGAACATTCTTTTTCTGTAATTTGATGTCCATTGGCCGGTTCGGATCAGACAATCGCATGAATACTAGCGCCAGGTGCATTTGTCTTGTTCTTAGGTGGGACAGCACTGAGTCTGACCCCAGTTACGGCACTGAGTCTGACCCCAGTTACGAGGAATCCATGAGCAGGCTTTTTCGGTTATTCATTATTGTCGAGATCCTTTTAGCGAACACCCGGGCACTGGCCCTGCCGCCGGAAAAGACCTTTACCTGGCCCGAGGGAAAAACCTGGGCTCTCAGCTTCAGTTTTGACGATGCACATCCCGGCCAGATCGAGACCGCCATCCCCCTGCTTAATCGCGAGAACATCAAGGCGACCTTCTATGTCATGCCCGCACGCCTCAACGACAATCTGGCATCGTGGAAAAAGGCACTGACATTCGGACACGAAATCGGCAACCACACAATGCACCACCCTTGCTCGATCGATTTCGACTGGGTTACAGAGGATACCGCCATCGAAAACTATAGCCTGGAGAAGATGCGCTACGAGTTGGGTGAAGCCAATCGTCGTATCAAGGAGTTGCTGGACGTCACACCGACTAGCTTCGCCTATACCTGCGGAGTAACCTCCGTGGGGAAGGGGAAGCAGAACACGAGTTACCAGCCACTGGTGGCGGAGCTTTTTACTAGCGGCCGGGGCTGGCAGACAGAAGCGGCGAACAACCCCCAGACGGTCGACCTGGCCCGTGTTCTGGGTATGAACATGGATAATACCGCCTTCGAAACCATCAAACCTGTTCTGGATGACGCTCGCAAAAATGGCTTCTGGGTGGTCCTGGTGGGCCATGAAGTTACGGCGCCCGAACAAGCCGGGTCCGGCGAATCCGAATACACGACTCGTGTAGACCTGCTGGAATCGCTGATCCGCTACGCCAAAGCGGAACAAAGCCAGGCATGGATAGCGCCAGTAGGAACAGTGGCCGCCCATATCGAAACACAGCGCAAACAGAGGGGTCGGACCCACGCAAGCCCCTGACTACCCTGCTTTTTTCTACATGAAAGGCTAGCCCACAGAGCCTAAAGCGCCCTTTTCAGGCACAAAATGGACCGTCTAAGAGTCAGGTGACAAGCGACGCGCATTAACCGGCTTACAGACAGTGAGATACGTTTAATAACGCCTTGCGCAACTTAACTGACTATTAGCACCTGCTCGACAAGGACAACGGGCTCGGCTAATCGACAAACCAGGGCAGCATGGTGACATACATGTCGTCCTTCAGTCCCTTCAAGGAACAGCTGTTGATGAACAAACCCCGGCAACAAACAGATAAAGGACAATGTTCCGGCTTCCGCAACTTCATGTTGCGCAAAGCAACAGGAGCTTGTGTATTCCTGTTCAAACCAGTTGCATATCACTGGCTCATACCAGCGGCGCCGTCGTCCTATGCAAAGCGGTATAAAAAGATCGAGTATACTGCGCTGCTCGCTGACAGCATCGACGCATATCAACAATTTCCCGCTGAGGCGCAATGATTGGTATTTATGTTCGGCGGTAATTGGAGTATTTTAATACGCGTGGACAAGATCCATCCGTGTCAATACAAGCCGCGAGGAGACCGCGTCATGCCTGAAGACTCAACACTGAACGCCTGGACCAGCCTGAGCAACGGATTCGATGTAGAGATGCAGCACGGCATACCGGTGCGCCTGTCCAACAACGGGCTCGACATTCCTGAAGACGACGCTCTCCTGGTCGAGGAAGTCCGGCGCCTGAGCGGCCTGTCCGTGGTCATTTCCGGCTGGGAGGATGCCGCGGACGGCGAACGCGAGACGCGGTTGTGCGTCGATGCACTGCAGTTCGGGGACGTATTGAACCGGCTGGCACTGGCGTCCGCGGCGCTGTTCGTCGACCGCTATCACACGCCGATCGACAGGGACTCCGTCGACTGGGATAACGCTGAATACGCGAGGGACTTCAACCACGCCGTGGAATGCTGCTGCCTGGATCCGGGAGACATGGACAGGAAAGCGTATTTCTCCAACTATGTCGCGCAGATGCACGCGGAAACCGAGCGCCTGCTCAGCGACGGAGAATCACCCATGGTCGACCCCGAGTAAACCGCCGGTCCGTCGCCTCTCTCAACTTTCGATGGTGTATTCCGCCTCCAGACGGTACTCATCACCAGCAGCGATCTCAACGCTTTCAGGTCCGGCATTCGCGGTTTCGACACAGATCATCTTTTTGTAGTCGTCATCTTCAAGATCCGCCATCGAGGCCGCGACTTCGATCCACGGATTCCACACCACCGCGGTGCTGCAGCCCCGGGATGCGATCCGGATTTTGCGCCCCAGAGCGGCATCGTCGATCACCAGTTCGCCGCCAACACCCTTATAGATTCTGTCTACTTCGGAATCGACAGTGACGGGGCCTGCCTGGGTTTTTTCCGTAAAGCCATCGACCTTGTCCAGATACTGCAGGCCGTCGAGCCCCAGCACCTGCACCCGCGCTATATCGCCGACGTAGAAATAGGTATGCAGCGCCTGACTGATGGTCACGCTCTCGCTGCCCGTGTTGCGTGTAACCAGTGCGACCCTGAGGGTATCCCCGACCGTTATTTCGATGCGGAGTTCGAATGGGTACGGCCATAGTTGTCGCGTCTCGTCGTTGTCCACCAGGCCGAGTTCAACCCGGGTCGAACCGTCGTCGAGCGAAGCGCTGCCGGTGACCTCCCACTGGCGATTTCGCACAAAGCCATGCGCGGGTCTTCCCAGGTTTTCCGGGTCCGCACCGAACCACGGCCAGCAAACCGGAATACCGCCCTTGATCGCCTTGCCTTCTTCATAGTAAGCCTTGTCGCTGACAAACAGCAGGTCTTCTTTCTGGGTTTTCGGCCGGTAGGACAACACCTGGCCTGAATAGGTCGAAATCGTCGCGTGGGCCCTGGCATTATTGATCTCGATATAGGTGAAGCCGTGTTCGATATCGACAACCTGGAGTTCGTTTTCAATCTCGTATTCGCATAACTGGTCGAAGTCCATCAACGCACCTGTGCCTGTGTGAAAAATATGCGTAACTTACACCATTTTGTACAGAATGATGAACAAAATTGCGCCTCGCACGCCACCCGTTTTCAGGACAAAGCCAGCGCTGGCGGCGGATCACCGGTTTTTTGGCCCGCGCAAAAAACCTGCCAAACACTTCGCTATTGTGCGCGATTTGGGCTATAAGGTAGTTACGTCTACAAGAATAAACAACTAACGATGACTCGCATATTGATCGTTGACGATTCGCCGACGCAATTGAACGTGATTTCCAAAGTGCTGACCAAGCACGGTTATGAAGTCATTACTGCGGAAGATGGCGAAATCGGCGTCCAGAAAGCTGTTGACGAAAAACCCGACATCATTCTGATGGATGTGGTAATGCCTAAGCTCAACGGTTTTCAGGCCACGCGGCAGATCACCAGGAACCCGGCGACCAGTCACATTCCCGTGATCATGCTGACCAGCAAAGACCAGGATACCGACAAGGTATGGGCTGAACGCCAGGGCGCCAGCGACTACCTGACCAAACCGCCAAATGAATCCGACCTGATCATCAAGATCAAGGCTTTCGCGCAGGGCAAAACTGCCTGAGAGAAATTAGTCTTCAGTTTCGGGGTAAACCGCAGGAGCGGCTTTAGCCGCGAAAAACGCCAGAAACGCGAACGGTTTTCAGCAATTCAACAACGCCGGGCTTTTACTTCAAGTATTCAACGGATGCGGGTATTCAGCGTCATTCGCGGCTAAAGCCGCTCCTACAGGTAGTGATTCTCTCCTCGTAATCACCGACTCGCAGGATGCGGCAGGAACTGTATCACGCCGCAACAATCGGAGTCTGGGCGACCCGAATCAGTTGTTTTTCGCGCCCTGGTCGATCCAGGTCTTGATGGTGTTGATCTGCTCCCCGGACAATGAACTCATCTTTCCGGATGCGAGCGCCTCGTCGTGATGCGGCGGCATCTGGATCTTGGGATCGGCCTGGTGATCGATCAGGCGGTACAGGGAACTGGACAGGCTGTCGCCGGGCACGACCACCTTGCCGAACTTGGTGCCCTTCATCAGGTCATCATAGCTGCGCACACTGAATCCGCTCGCCGCTACCCCTTCCCCGTTGCTGTCGTGACAGGACAGGCAGTTCTGCTGCAGGATCGGATTAACGTCGTTCTGGAAACTGACCTGCTGGCTGCAACCCGTGCTGATAACGGCCATTCCCAGAAAACATAGATACTTGTGTTTGCTCAACCGCATTCTGATCTCCTCAAACCTGTCTCTTATATTTTGTCTAAAGCGCCCTTGCGACCACTCGATGGCAAATCTACATGAATTCAGCGCGCTTTGCCACAGAATTGCGGCCCATTGCGCCCGCGCCGCCAGGTCCTTGGCGAGCCATGGTCCTTACAGCAGGCCTGAACACACCGTGGTTTCCCGGTACACGATCCTGTCCCGGCTGCAATAACTGCAAGGCTTTGCCAGGATAAGGGCCCTGTCATATTCTGATACGTCCGGTTTTTTTTACCCTTTGGACTGCCGCAGCACCCCGGCAAACGGCGAGATGACGCCAGGCGCGATATTGAAACTATGACAAAACAGGCTATATAAAAATAATTACCTTTGGAGTTGGACATGAGATTTGCCTTGACCTTGATCGTATCGACCGCCGCCGCGTTGTTCTCGTTATCGGCTTTCGCGGGCACCGGATGTGACTGCTCCAAACTGCTCGACCAGTGCGGCGCCATGATCAAGCCGGCCGGCACCGATATTCAGATCAAGACCAATACCAGCCGCTGCGCCAGGGTGACCTGGTTCGCGGATGACGTGGCGCACAATACCGTTGTTGAAAACGGCAAGAGTCTCGAGCCCTCGAACTTCAAGTCCAGCCCGTTTCTTTCCATCGCAAGCTGCAACATCTGCGCGAATACGCATCCGCAATCAGTGAAAGACACCGGTGCTGGCGAGTCCGCGGAATGCAAAAAGCGAAAGAAAAACCTGAAGCTGTCGGAAAAATACTATGCAGAGGGCAGAATTACGCCCTACGCGTACCAGCTTTCCAAGGACATGGTGCAGAAGCACTGCAATTAGCTGGCGGATCACAGAGCGGCTGTTTACAGGCCGGCCCCTATCCAGGGTTAGCGGTTGCCGGCCGGAAGACTATATGATGTCCTCCTCGCCCAGTTCCCCTTCGCCCAGTCCCTCCTCGTTCAGCTCCGCCTGCTCGATCAGGTTAATGGCAATCGAGATGAAGTCACTGTCGGTGATGATGCCAACCAGGCGGCCGTCTGACAGGACCGGCAGGCAGCCGTACTTGTGTGATTGCATGTAGATCGCGGCTGTACGCAACGAGTCGGTTCCGTGAACAACGCTGACGTCCTTGATCATGATGTCTGACAGGCTTGCGTTCGCGCCATCGCCCCCCTGTGTCATCCAGTCCGGCCCGGTCGCAGCGAGAATGTCTCTTTGCGTAACCAGTCCCAGCAGGGAGCCGCCTTCATCGGTCACAGGGATATGACGAATATTCTTCTCCATCATGATCTTCCTGGCGTCTTCGATCGTATCAGACTCGCCCATGGTATGGAGATCGGTTGTCATAAACTCTTCAACTGTAATCATTTGCATGAATTCCCGAAATTACTAGAGGTCAATACATCATAGAAAAGATCTGTGATCAGGCTACACACGGCCTGCTCCCGGTAAAGACTGCCGCGGCCAGCGATCCTGCAGTTATTTTTATATATTCGACTTAGGCCTTTTTAATCAAATCCACAAGGAACAGCAACAATACCGCACCCGCCGTCGCGGTAATGATCTCGCCGATAAACCCGGATGCCGTGATACCCAGAAGGCCGAAAACGAAGGTTCCGATAGCGGCACCGATAATGCCTATCGCGATATTGCCCAGCAGACCAAAACCGCCGCCTCTCATCAATTTACCAGCCAGCCAGCCGGCTATGGCACCGATCGCGAGCAATATCATAAGGGCTGTCAAATCCATAGCCATTCCATAAAAAAACAGTTCGAGTGCCCCTTACGCTTAATCACGGGCTTTTTGGCCGCGGTTCGGGGACCGTATGCCTATCATGATAAATCCAGAACAAAGCCGCTGTACAGCGATTTGTAAAAGATTCCGGCCGGAGCCGGCAAGTAATTTACAATTTCTATTGTTATGAGACAAGGGATTGCTTTAAGCTATTAGCAGGGAGGCACGAAATGACACTGACCGAGTTGCGATACATCGTCGCGGTGGCGCGCGAACGACACTTTGGCAAGGCCGCCAAAGCCTGTCACGTAAGCCAGCCAACACTGAGCGTCGCGATCAAGAAGCTGGAAGAGGAACTCGGCGTCTCCATTTTCGAACGCGGCAGCAGTGAAATTTCCCTGTCGCCCGTCGGCGAGCGCGTCGTGCAACAGGCGCAGCAGGCCCTGGAGGCCGCTGACAACGTCAGGCAGGTAGCACAGCAAGGTAAAAACCAGCTGGCCGGGCCGCTGAGAATCGGCGCGATCTATACCATCGGACCGTACCTCTACCCTGAGCTGATACCGCTGTTGCGAAAAGCTGCGCCTGAAATGCCGCTTGTCGTCGAGGAGAACTACACCTCGGTGCTGACAGAGAAGCTGAAGCAGGGCGATCTCGATGTCATCTTGATTGCGCTGCCGTTTTCCGAACAGGGCGTCGTCAGCCTGCCGCTTTACGATGAACCGTTCGTCGTGCTGCTGCCGGCCTCGCACCCGTTGACCGCGCGCAAGACGATCACGTCATCGTCGCTGGAAGATGAAAACGTGCTCCTGCTCGGCAAAGGCCATTGCTTCCGCGATCATGTACTGGAAGCCTGCCCGGCCTGTGTGCCCAAACCAGGCCTGATAGGCGATCTGCCGCACACCATAGAAGGCAGTTCACTGGAAACGATCCGGCACATGGTCGTGTCCGGCCTGGGCATCACTGTACTGCCGTGCACCGCGGCCGGCGCCCACAGCTACTCGCAGCGGCTGCTGACAATCCGCCGCTTCAGCAATCCTGCGCCGCATCGGACCGTGGCGCTGGCGTGGCGCGTGTCTTTTCCGCGGCCCAAGGTCATCGACGTCATTACCAGGTCGGTTCGCGGCTGCAACCTGAGCTGTGTCAAATACGCGCGCGCGGGCAAGTCGGGCAACAAGGCTTAGCAGGTTTAAATTGCACTGGTTGACTCTGCGGGACGCCTTGTCACCCACACGAAATCTGACAACTCTCCCGGTTTTTTAACCTCGCCAGGGCACCGGGATCGCCAGGAATTTGCTCTATGTTATTTCAGAAAGACAGAGGATACCTCTGGGTGCCCTGCAACAAAAAAGCCTTTGCGAGCCCCGCGCCCTGGCGAGAACACCTGTCACGGTCGGCTTCAACGGCGGCCCGGTCCTGCCGACCGGCAAAAATAGCAATTTCTTGACTCATATCAATTACCCCGGGCGACTTCAGTAGTAACGTAGTTGGCGACAGGTGGCTCTGCTTAGCTCAAGGCCATGGGGTATAGTGTTGGCTCCTGTCCCAATTCTCAGATTGGTTGTGTCGCGAAGGCGGTGCCGTGGATACACGGCACCGCCTTTTTTTATTCGTTTTCGCGCACACCGGGTTTATTGATTGACAAGCCCGATAAAACAGGCGAGCATGCCTGCATGTACGCAACAAACTCTACCGCCCTGATTCGACGCATGTCCGTGCTGCCCGTATGGCACCACAAACGGCGGTCTTTTGTTGCACCTGATTTGTAACGAATACAGATTTCTGACCTGAAAGGCCGCTGACTAACCACCAGCGGCCTTTTTTTTGCCCGTGTTCCGGCACGGGAGGAGGACTGACGCGCTGTGTCTGTACCCGCAGCCTATTTGACCGTGATCGTGATATGGAGCACCACGCCGCTGGCAATCCAGTGGAGCGGCGCCGGTGTCGGCTATGAATTCGGTGTCGCCGCCCGCATGCTGGTCGGCTTGCTGGCGCTGTTGCTGATCGTCCGCCTGAAACGCCTGCCGTTGCCGTTGAACCCGCACGCACGCAAGGTCTACCTGGTCAGCGGCGTTTCCATATTCATCGCAATGAGCCTGGTCTACTGGTCGGCGCAATATATTCCGTCCGGCTGGATCTCGGTCATCTTCGGCCTCGCCCCGATCATCACCAGCCTCTTCGCCAGCCTGATACTGCACGAAAACAGCCTGACGCCCGGACGGTTGCTCGGCATGCTGCTGGGACTGCTCGGCCTGGCAGTGGTCTTTGCCGAGGGACTGTCGCTGACCGAAGCCGCCTGGATGGGTGTAGCCGGGATCACTGCGGGCACGGTGGCGCATTCGCTCGGCGCTGTGCTGCTGCAAAAGCTGAAAACCGACCTGCCGGCAATCTCCATTACCGCGGGCAGCCTGATGGTTGCGACCCCGCTTTTTGTGATGAACTTCGCGATAACGCAAAGCTGGCCGCAACAGGTCGGCACAATCACGGCTTTATCGATCCTTTACCTCGCGATCCTGGGTTCGGCTATCGGTTTTCCGCTGTACTTTTATCTGCTGAAAACCCTGAACGCCGAACGGGTTGCCCTGATCGCATTGATCACACCGGTCACAGCACTGCTGGTCGGCGCACTGTTCAACAACGAACCGATCGGCTCGAGAGTCTGGCTGGGAACGGGCCTGATCCTTGGGGGGCTCGCGATCTACGAATACGGCAGGCACCTGCCGTTTGCCAGGCGATGGCAGAAACGCTGGAACCAGCGGCCGCTTTGAACACTGTGCTGAACGCGATCGGCGCCGGTTCAGCTGTTGAATCCGAGCTCCAGCCTTCTGTTGACAAGGTTCACCAGCTGCCGGATATGGTCGGCATTGGCTGCGAAATCGGCTTTGCCCAGCCGTGACTGGGAACGGATACGCAGCGCGTTTCGCATCACGCCGTCTTCGCAAAGCTGAGGCCTGATCTCCACCCTGACATCGTCAACAAACAGAAGAAAATGGGTTTTTGCCGCCAGGTGGAGACGCCATTCCATATCGTCGCTGTCCAGGATCGACCAGCCGAGCTCGATCGCGGCCTCCTTTACCGCGTCGTACAGCTGATCCGGCCCGACGTCGAATACAGGTGTGCGAAGTTCCGGGAACGGATGCTCGTCCGCAGTCTGGGCTACATTCGTGGTCAGGTAGACAGCCAGTCTTTTTTTCGGTCCCGGCGGGTCAAAAAGCGGCGCGTGGTTCTTGAACAGGGTTGCGACAACCAGCAAAAGGACGACTACGATTACAGCCAGAAAGATCTTCATTCGACATCCACAAGTTTGTCTGCGGCCATCATAACAGCATGTCCACAGCGATGCAGTTCCTGCCTACCACACGGGCGTTAAAGTTTCGTGAATAATTCTCATTAATTGCGCAAATGAGGGCAAAAATTTTTTATATGGGCAAATTCTTATGTTCTAAAACGTATTTTTTGACCACTTTCTAAGTCGTTGTTGCGGCTTGTTTTTTCAAATTTTATCCACAGCTTTTTCGACCCTTCTCCACCAATCTATACACAAGATATAGTGCTTGACTTGGGCGCAAACCACATTCTATAGTAGCCCGCATAAAAACAACGACAACCTCAGGGCAACGGATAGGGAATGGAAATAACAACATCAACCACTCATCAACAGAATCAACCTCAACTCGACAACTCAACAGCAGCGAATAACGCAAATATAGCCCTCACGGCGCCGGGCCGATTCAGGGTGATCCGTAGAAACGGCAAAGTGACCGCCTACGATCGTGAAAAAATTGCGATCGCGATGACCAAGGCGTTCCTTGCGGTCGAGGGCGGTAACGCGGCCGCATCGAGCCGCATACACGAAATCGTCAGCGAACTCGCCGAGCAGGTCGAGTTTGCACTGACCCGACGCATACCCGATGGCGGCACTTTCCATATCGAAGACATACAGGACCAGGTCGAACTCGCCCTGATGCGGTCCGGTCACCAGCGGGTCGCGCGCGCCTACGTGATCTACCGCGAGGAACATGCCCGCGCCCGCGAACAGCATACCGAGGCGGTCATCGAGGACGTACTGGAAGACGGCGAGGCGGAAATCGAAGTCACGCTGCCCGATGGCAGCCGACAGCCGCTGGACAAACGCCGCCTGCAGGCAATAGTGAACGAAGCCTGCGAAAACCTGAGCGATGTCGACGGTGCGGCGATCCTGCGGGACACCGAACGCAACCTGTTCGATGGTGTACCGGAGAAAGACGTCTCCCGCATGCTGGTCATGAGCGCGCGCACGATGATCGAGAAGCAGCCCGACTACAGCTATATCGCTGCCAGGCTGCTGCTGGACGATATGCGAACCGAAGCGCTCAGTTTCGTTTACAACCGGTTGACACACGCGACCCAGCACGAGATGTCCGGCCTGTACGCCGATTATTTCGACAAATACATCAAACGCGCTGTTGATCTTGAACTGCTGGATGCCCGCCTGCTGGAATATGACCTGCATCACCTTGGCAAACAGCTGCTCGCCGAACGCGACCACCTGTTTACCTACCTGGGCCTCCAGACGCTGTACGACCGCTACTTCATCCACTCGAACAATGTCCGCTTCGAACTGCCCCAGGCTTTTTTCATGCGTGTTGCGATGGGCCTCGCGATCAATGAAATCAACCGCGAGGAACGCGCCATCGAGTTCTACAAGCTGCTGTCGTCGTTCGACTTCATGAGCTCGACG
>Ga0180437_10011327_pt1 | contig 10717 bp, 11 predicted proteins | sample SS_ome_4_FD_132410 | JGI IMG/M metagenome (GOLD analysis project Ga0180437, IMG submission 132410) | Hypersaline lake sediment archaeal communities from the Salton Sea, California, USA - SS_3_D_1 metaG | ecosystem: Environmental > Aquatic > Non-marine Saline and Alkaline > Hypersaline >... | reverse complement strand
TTTTTTTTTAGTCATTACTATTAACCTATTAATATAATATTAAGAATTTTTCATGTTTGTTGAATAAAGTGAAATGGTAAAATCCACAGAAGTATTCACCCTTCATTCAATTCAGGTTGAAATTGAAAGTAACGGTGAAGTAGATTGGGGCCAAGTAAAGGTAATAGGAAGATCTACTAGAATCAGTTCTAGGTCGATGAAAAAACTCCTGAAATTTTCACACTACCATGAACACTATTATATTCATTCCAAGCTCGCATACATTATTCTCATATTTTTCTTCAGGCGCCGTCTCAGACTAATTCCCTTCGATTCCTTCTTTAATCGAACTGGTTTTATTATAGGCTATCTACCGGGAACATCGGTCTGGGTATCCTGATCCAGCGGAATCCCCCCATGTCGACGCTGGCCTGGCCTGGGGCGTCGACCTCGATGATATCTTTGGCGAAGGGCCTGTAGTTGGGCTCCATGTGCATCTTGAAGGTCTTGACGACCAGAATCTTCTTCCTGGAGGGCTCTATACCGTGGCGGCGGAACACCTCCGGACCGACGGGGTTGTGGGTGCGTGCGGTGACGATGATCTCTATGCCGTCTGCATCGAGGACGGCGGTCCTGCCCATATTGACCTCATATTCCCCGTAGAGGGGGCCCAGATGCCGGAAGACGCCGTCTGTGATGGTCTTCACGGTTCCTGTCAGCCTCACCGGCTCCCCGAACAGCCTAGCCTTGCACCCCAGGTCCAACGTGAGCATTCTGCCGACTCCGGCGGAGACGCACTTCTCAAGCGCCTCGGGGTCGTGCATGACGGCCAGGGCGACGTCTCGGGCCCCGTGTTCGATGAGGGATCTCAGAATGGCGGTGGAGTCCTCGGTGGTGCCATCCCCGGGGTTGTCCGCCACATCGGCGAGGACCGTGGGCCCCTCCTCCGCTCCCATCGCCCTCTCCACGGCCTCGTCCACCCCGGGTAGCCGCGGGATGAACTCCTCTCTGTGCTCCCAGAGCATCTCGGAGAGCTCCTCCGCCAGCTCCTCGGCCAGGCTCCTGTCCCTGTCCACCACGGGTATGACCGCCATGCCGGAGTGGGGCGTGTCGCTCCAGGGGAAGCCGCAGGAGACGTTGACATTGATAACCCTTGGATCCCCCTCCATCTCGAAAGCCCTCTCCAGGACCTTCACCATGGGCCCAGAACTCGGCGGGTTGACGAGGAGCGTCGGAGGGAGCATACCCGGCTTCCTCATGGCCATCACCGGCTTCAGTTCCCCCCTGACGATCCCGTGGAGGACCTTCGCCGCCTCGTACCCTCGATCATAGGAGTCCAGGTGGGGGTTTTCATTGTTCGCGAAGAAGGCGTCGCAGCTGTCTATCATCCTCTGGCTGATGTTGGAGTGCATGTCGAGGGTGGAGACGATGGGAACCTCGCCCACCCTCTCCCTCATGAGGCTCAGGATCTCCCCCTCGGGGTCGTGAGAGTTCTCGGCCACCATGCCCCCGTGGAGGCAGAGCACGGCTCCATCGATCTCCCCGGCCCCGTCCATCCCCCTGAAGAGTCCGTCCAGGAGGCGGTCGAACGTCTCCGCCTCGACCGTCCCATAGGGATTCGCCCAGGCGTACATCAGGGGGTGGAGCTGGACACCCAGATCCTCAGCGGCGTCGATCACTCCCCCCATAAACGAGGATGAACCCCTGTTTCTGGATAGCATCTCCTCCCCGGTTGATACGTGGAAGAGATCCATCGTCGTTTTCTCTGGGCAGAAAGTGTTGGACTCATGGGCGATACCGCCGACTAAGAATCTCATCGAATTCCTGTCGGCCCGCTACATTAAAAAGAATACTCCCTGAACGCGATGGTACATTGGAGCATCCAAATTGCTGTGAAATCGGTCGCGTGTTGGGCCCGGCGGGTCCACACTGCACGGAGGAGTGCAGCCGGGAGGCTAAACGGAGGAGGAAAAAGCGGAGACCCATAGTCAAGCAGGTGAAGCCTGATCCTCCAGCCAAGGAGACTCTGAGGGACATTTGAAGCGTCTGCGGGGCGGAGAATGTCCTCGTGGAGGAGTGCAGAATATGTGGGTTCCTTGTCTGTGCTGAATGTCGAGATTCAACGGGAACCTGCAAAATATGCTCGAAAAAGAGCAATTGATGATGTAATAATAATATTTAAGAGACTGAAACATTACGAAGGTAAAGGTTTATATTTTACACTCATTCGCCTTGAGAAGGCGAAATCAATGGATCATGCAAAAACGGATTATCAGCGACCAGAAGAAGATGCCAAGAACCACGGAACAATGGCTAACCTTAAGCGACTCTTCATCGTCTCCCGACCCGAGTTCCTGCCAGCAAACCTGGGGTCCCTGATAATTGGTTTTGCATGGGGATTTAACGCTACAAGTGGACTCAATCTCAGGCTGCTGGCTCTGACGATCCTCTCCTTCTCCATCCTCGCCACCGTCTCTTTCATAGGCGCCCAGCTCAACACACTCAGCGACTATAAACTAGACTCCCTCGAACCACGGAAGATGAAACTCACAAAGAACCTCAAGGAACTTGGACCTCAAAAAGTGAAAACAGCGATCTTGATCGAGCTCGTTCTGAGCGCAATATTCGTATCAACACTGATGTACCTGAGGAGGGAGCCAATTCAGCTCGCCATATACATCTCAGTATTATTCCTGACCCACGCCTACTCGTCCCCACCGCTCCGGCTGAAGGCGCATTCGCTCCTAGCGATGGTCTCGTTGTGCCTGGTCCTCAGCTTTCTCCCCATCATGTTCGTCTACTACACGTTCGCCCATGAACTCACGACGCCCTTCGTCCTCTTTCTCATTGGCCAGACTTTGACGGTCTACAGCATAATAATCCCTACGGAGACGAGGGACTACTTCGTTGACAAGGCCATGAATGTGAGGACCATGACGGTCTGGCTAGGGCTCTCAAGAGCGACTGTGCTTGCCTTTGCCCTGTTATTCGTAGGCGGAGGATTGTCAATTGCTGCGTTTCTGATGACTCAGATCTTTGCGGATCACGCTTTGTTAATGTTGGCTCCCTTGACGATGGTGGCAGCCGACCTGTACATTTTCAGGGCCTATTACAGATTGTACAATCTGTCGAGGAGGCAAGAGGCTGTTGAGGGCGACATGAGGGGAGTGATCGGGGAGGAGGTGGCTGATTTTTCCTCCATGAATCCTAAATGGATTACAGTTGCCACGCAGGCTATCGTCTTCGTGAACCTGATCTACTTTGTCGGGAAGATTTTGTTATAAGGACTCCCCATTTTTTAAGTTTGAAGGCATTCAAAGAAACATCTTTCGCGCGCGATAATAGTCCCATGAACTCCGGATATCTGAAGCATTATACCTTCTACTAACTCGATATGGGTTAGTTCTCCGAGCTCACCCTCAAATATCACTTCTCCATCATGTGCGTTGCTCACAGAGACCTTATGCAGATGATCCTTAGACGCCATCTCGATAGAGAAAGAGTGCCGACTTGAGGTCATATCAAATGCTCCCTTGGGTCACAGGACTCGCGCGCGCGATCAATTGCATTCAAAAAATCCTCTACTTTAACGTCAGTGGGCTTGGTTTTGGGCTCTGACCTAAATATAGTTAAGTCAGATGTGGTTAAAGTTGTTTCGTTGTAGCGCACTGAGTTCGAAACACTTTTCCTATTTTGAGAGTATACTTCACGAAATTGTGATGTCAATTCGCCTGCTCTCAATCATTCTGATCTGTTCTATTCTAATTGTCAATCCACAATATCTTCAGACAGATACGCTTGAGTTCTTAGAAGTCGGCTCATTTGCTCAATACAAACAAGAATTCTCCACTGGGGAAACTCACGAATTGTACTGGGAGATTATTTCAATGGAGCACAGTAATATTGAGATACAGGTTCGTTCACATGGTCTGATTTTCAACACCACTACAGAAACATTTGCCACTATTTCTGGCGGCGGAACATTAGTAGCCGACAAGAACTCTCTAGTAATTCTATATGCGTATCATCCAAATGGCACTGAAATCACTGATTATCCAGTAGGTGAAAAAGCAGCGTTCTGGATTTCACCTGAAACAAATGAGAGTACATCTATCGATACAATGTATGAAACAAATGAATTTCCTGTGTCTTTTGGCCCCCTTGAATTTGATTGTTTACCCACTCCACGAATGTGTTGGATGACTGAAAATGAGTACTCATTTGGAAATCAGATGAATCGATACTACGATCAACAAACAGGAATAGTCCTGATGATTGAAACTAATAGAACGGTTTCATCTGTGAAGATTTCAGTCTTGGAATCACTAAATGATACTAACATTGAGCCATTGATTGAGGTTGTGAACGGCATTAATCTAGAAATCGTAGTCTTAGGCAGCAGTATTGTAGGTTTCATTCTAATAGTGATAGTTCTCTATCTTAGAAAGAGCACACGGTGACGCAAGTTACATCAGATGTTTGAATCATTATATGACTGGGAAGTTTATGTTGAGTTTCCAGTACCGCCTTCACGCGCGCGCACATTGATTGAACATAATTGCCTTGAATACAGAATATGTAAATAGATTGCACCTAACTTATCCGAAGTAATGGAACAAAATAAATAATCGACTTCATATTTAATAATTAAGTTATCTATTATATTTCTTATATTTTTTTTACACCCCCCCTGTAGTATATCATATCATATTAATAGGGTAGGAAAAACGGCTGTCTTACATGGGGAAAAAAATCTTTTTAAACTAAGTCCTAAAATGCAACAAATCCTTCGCGCGCGCGAATGGAAGAATGCTGACATTCTCTCTATGTGTGTGGGGATCGCATGCGCGCGTGTGGGTGTAGAATGTAATGGTGCACGCGCGAAGGGTTGTTGATAACTGGCGAGAGGTGAAAGAGAAAGGAGTTAGTCCAGTCTTACCTGTCCCTAGTAAAATTCAATCTTATGCTCTGCTTCATTCGTAAATGAGTCATGACATGGATTTGTATGTTTAATAGTACAGATTAAGTCCCCCCATACTCTTTTCTTCACTGAAACATCTTTCTACTTGTCATGAAGAAAAAGATCACAATGATAGAGGGAGAATGCCAAGGAGGTCACCACGCAGTAGGAGATAGCTGGGTAGTTGAAAAAGTCACACCTAAGGGGATCTGCATCCATGCCTGGAATAGTCTATCCACCTATCTATTGCATCTGGACATGAATGGAATGTTCTGGGGAGATGAACCCCATAAATTCAAGGTCCACTGCCCAGACCTGAAAAACGGTGTTCTGCTAGAGATAGAAAAAGTTCCTGAGAGGCACTAACTCCGTCAACTTATTCCCTCCATACTCTTTTCTTCACTGGAATCAGCTTCTGAGTGGTTTCAAGAAAAAGACGTATGAAGGTTTATTCGGAAGCCTTAATTACGGATTTTAGATTCAGCTAGTTAAAAGGTGATACAAAGTTGAAAGATTGGGAATGCGTAGAGGTAGGGCATCATAGGAGAATCCCTGAGGTAATAAAAGACTATCAGAGAGACGGATGGCTACTCCACTCGCATACTGCTGCTGGGAATCCAGGGGCAATCAGTCACTACTTACTGTTTGAGAGAGAAATATAGTTAGCCAGATTTTCCATCGTCCTTCTTTTTTTTGTGTGTGGGGGTGATTTAAATTTAACGCGCGCTAACTAGTGATAGAAAACGCCAATTTTGTCTCTCTACGCCAGAAATAGTAATAGTACTTCTCGGTGAAGCCCGTCACCTCGTAGAGGCGGTTCGCCTCAAGTGTATTAGCTGCCCCACCGATGTAGAGGAGAGTCGGAGAGTACTCGGAGATTCGCCTGAAGCCCTCTGCGATTATCGCCTTCGCAAGGCCCATCCTTCTGTACTTGGGGAGAGTGCCCATGGGCTCCAGCTCAGCCACGCGGCTTTGGAGATCCACCCTGAAGGTGCAGAAGGAGGAGTCCCTGAGGAAGGCCATTACCCTAGGGAAGTCTTGCTTGGGATCATATCCGCGGGAGACGACAGGCATGAGATCGAAGTTCCACATACAAGGTTTATTCATTTTTGGATCTGAGACAACAAGAGTGCATTGAGTATAATGGCGCGCGCCTGGGGGAATGGACGCCGAGGTTGACTTCCTCTTCATCGTGGAGAAGACGGAATAGACTAATGCGCGCGGATTAAATAATCACCCATCAACCTCAATTCGTAATTTAGCACTCCCATAACTATGACCTTAATGGAGCGCGCGCAAATGTTGGAATGACCATATATAGAGATTGAATTAAAACAAGAAATATTAAATAAAGAACTAATTTCAAGCATGTGGATATTGTCTCTTTTTTATCCAGTTTTTCCTTTTTTACAAAGTATATAAAAATTGTTAAACCGAATATAAAAAATAGTATATTTAGGTTGTAAAATCCGATCGTATCAACGAGAAATGCATACTTGAATACCACTAATGAAAAATTATTCAACCCTAAAAGACCATTAACAAATCCAAAGGTATAACTTAATGTTTTTCTGAGAACCTTGGATAAAAATGGTACAAAAACCGCATTTGATGATAACAAGTAAATAGGTATAAACCAGATCGATATTGGTATTAACTCTTTTAAGATAAAGTTAGCCTCCGTCCCAACCCTCAGTACCACGAAGAGAGTTGTAGATATTATATCTAAAAAAACTCCGAAAAATAGAAATAGCACTGGGAAATCGATCGTGTATGTATACTTATATAAATTGAATCTACGGGTTTTCACAATCTCATATTTTTTTTGCTATTATTAAACGCTAGTAACTCTCGCGCGCTAGCGCCTGAAAAGGGATGGTTCATACGAGGAACACCAGATATCGTAGCGTGAAAATTTTATAATAAACACATAATACAATTATTTAATAATATTCGCCACAAAATTTTTATCTTCGTATAAGTGCGCGCGTGAAGGCAAGTGCATCCGTACTAATCGCCACGAAAACCAATTCTCTTTGTCCTTTTCTCAAGTGCTGAACTGGAGACCGTTAATGACTAGAGCCCAGAAAAGTTTAGTGTAACATAACACCGATACTGGGAGTTGATCAACCATCCTGCGGATAATTTTTAAATTTTACTAAATGAATGGTGTACGAACTCAATATGGGGAGGCCAGTAGTCCCTTTAGCACACGACGAGAAGGAGATCACGACTCGAGAGTGGTACGACTTCATAGGCGGAATGGCTGATGTCATCCCAGCTCTCCATCTCGGAGGCGAGCAAGCCACCAGGGACCTCCTGGAAATGTGCACCATCACAGCTGAGGCCCGCGTCCTCGATGTGGGGTGCGGATCTGGCCAAACAGCATGCGAGATAGCTAAGACCTATGGATGTAAGGTCACGGGGATAGACATATCCGAGGCCATGGTCGCCAAGGCGAAGAAGAGGTCTCGGCAGGAGCGCCTCGAGGATCTGGTAGATTTCCGAGCCGAAGATGTATTCAATCTCTCCTTCGAGGATAACTCATTCGACGTCGCCCTCTTCGAGTCGGTGCTTACCCCTCTCCCCGGCGAAAAGCGCGAGGCTCTCCAGGAGACAGTCAGAGTGATTAGACCTGGTGGGCTAGTGGCGGTCAACGAGTCCTTAATCCGCTCCTCTGCCCCTGAGGAGTTATACAAACTCGCTGAGGAGCACCCGGCGATGTACGGCATTTTCACGCCTGAGACGTTGAGGGGTCTTCTCGAGGAGTCGGGTCTTGAGATAGTCGAGATGTCTGATGTCATTAGCTCTGAAGCTCCCAGCATGACAAAGGCACTGGGGATGTCCGGGATGATCTCCTTCTTGGTCAGAAGCTATCCGGCGATATTGTGGAGGCTCATCACGGACTCCAGGTTTAGGAGGGCAGCTAGGGTGGACGACAAGCTGACCAAAGGCCTCAGGAAGCATGGTGGTTATATTCTCATAGTCGGTCGTGTGCCATTGGTCGCGCGCTAGAGATCATAATTTTTCAAAACCAAAATTTTCCCAGCGGATTTTTTGATCTAGATCACGTCGATGCCGCGTGTAGACACTCCATTCTCTGTATCCAGTATAGTAATAATGTATCCTCCTACATATGGGGGGGAAATATTCCTGAAGCAACGAAGGCGAGAGATTTCCCCTGAATTGGCTTTAATTAAGATCATTCCCCAATAAACATGAATTGAAATACAGGATAATGGGGAGGACCGGGCTAAAGGTATCTGAGATTGGGTTCGGCTGTGGAAATATCGGTGGCCTAATCATCCGAGGTTCGAAAGCGGAACAGCTGGAAGCTGTGAGACTTGCACTAGAGCTCGGCATCAACTACTTTGACACCGCTCCAAGCTACGGCGACGGAGAATCGGAGACCAACCTAGGTCGGGCCCTTGATGAGCTGGAGCCTGACATAATCTTAGCCACCAAGGTAAGGCTCTCATTGGGTGACTTGGAAGATATTCTAGGTGCAGTGCGAAGCAGTATAGAGAATAGCCTCGAGCGTTTGCAGCGCGATCATGTTGATGTACTTCAGCTTCACTGTAGGGTTGCCTTGAACAGGGATAGCTCTGAATGGCCAGGAGCCATCAGCGTCCAAGACGTTCTCGATGAAAATTGTGTGGTTGACGCGTTCGAAGATCTGCGCAGCCAAGGTTTGACCAGGTTTATCGGCTTCACTGGACTGGGTGAGACCGCCGCGCTCCACAAAGTCGTTGAGAGCGGCCGCTTCGACATAGTCCAGGCCTACTTCAACCTACTCAATCCGAGTGCGGGATACAGGGTTCCCCAGGGATTCAGCGGATACGACTTTGAGCGGCTAATCGACAAGGCAGTAAGGATAGGCATGGGTGTAGCAGCGATAAGAGTCATGGCGGGGGGAGCTATCGGAGGAGAAGATGCAAGAAAAGGGCACGCGGCGCCCTCCGTGAGAGGCCCAATGGTGCCAGGAGCCGAGTATGATAAAGATGTAGCTAGGGCGCAGAACCTAGGCTTTCTGGTTCACGGAGAGGTCCAGAGCCTGCCTCAGGCAGCCCTAAGATTCGTTCTAACGCATTCGGGGATAAGCACCGCGTTAGTCGGGTTTTCTAACACTGATCAGATCCAAGAGGCTGCTTCAGCTACCGAACATGACCTTCTATCCCAGATCCACCTGGAAAGATTAAGAGGAATCTGGGGTCAGAGCGCCTCCTGAAATAACCGAGCGCGCCGATTTCTCATCTCTTGGTATTTCGTACGAGAGTCCACTCAGATGCTATTTCCTTCATCTCGCGCGCGTATATTGATGCTCTACGATGGTGGAATGAATAGAATTTTTTTACATTCGCGCGTTTCGCGCGCGCAGTGTGCTTGCGACCAAGTCATCGCACGTGCGAAGATCAATGATTAGAGTTAAAAAAATATTATATTACTTAAATTTAACTGAACATATATTATCATCTGTTTTTAGTTATTTCTCCTTTGTATAATACAATGAATATTTCATCTTCTAATTCAAATATCATATCTGTTTGAGGTTCAATAATGATTGTCGTGTTTTCGATAGTTGTTTCACAAACAGCGTGACCATTCCCTGAAAGAGCAAGACCAGTATAATACCATGTTCTTGAGCCTCTAGGTGTCTCAACAGTATAAGATATTGTAGCAATAGCATCTGAATATTTTTTCAATTCGTCTCCACTCATTCCCCTATATCGAAGAGTATTGTATCCCGCAACTTCGGCACGCTCAATTAATGCATCTGTAAAGTCAGCACACACAAAGGCTACTGTCCACTCGATATCGCTCACGTTATCAGCGTCTAGAAAAGTTATGAGATCCTCAATTGATTCAAAATATACCTTTTCTATAGGCGTGCTTATATCCTGTACTTTTTGTGATATATCTTCCATTGTCCCGTTTATTATGAGTGAGATACTAGTAGCAAAATTGGATATTTCACTAATGGTATCCTCTAATCCATGCTGCATTGTATACATCGCTAACGCTACAATGCATCCAATAACCACGAAAAAGAGCAAGAATCTGCCATGGCTGATGGTTCTGGATTTTCTAGTTGATCTGTATGATGAAGCCTGTCTAACTCGGATAGATGGTTGAGGTGTTTTTTGAGGTTCAGATGGACTCTTTTCGAGCGCGCGCGAAGGTCTAGGAGAAGGCGAAGCGATAGCTCTGCTCCTCCAGCCCCTTTTTGGGAGATTTGGGCAGAGGTGCTGCTCTGGGAGCCGATGGTCTTGACAAAAGAACTGCCCACAATAACTACATCGAAAGGGTAATTCTACATCTCTTTTACATAATTGACATTTCAATTAGGTATCAAGACCTGTGGAGTTTATTTATTAATCTTTTATTATAAATAAATTATGAAAGTTAAATACAGGTGTTTTAAGAGTTTATGATAGAGGGTCGAGCGCGATTTTATGGCATAATCTATGATTGGTCCAGATCCTTTCTGCGATTTTTGGGCGCGCAAGCGCGCTCTCACGCGCCTGAAACTCGGTCCGCGCGCGCGAACCCGTGGTAGTTATAAAATATTGAATGTTTATTATTCAGGTCGAGAAAGGTTCAAGTAAAAGTCTAAGGAATCTCCATTAAATCGTAACCAAAATACAGGTTTCCCTCGTAAATTTCTGAGATCTCTTCAATAATTCTTTCACGTATACTTGGAATATCCATTTGCTCGGTGATATGAGTTAACACCAAATTTTTAACATTTGCATCAGAGGCCAATTTTGCTACATCAAG
>Ga0180437_10011325_pt1 | contig 10719 bp, 12 predicted proteins | sample SS_ome_4_FD_132410 | JGI IMG/M metagenome (GOLD analysis project Ga0180437, IMG submission 132410) | Hypersaline lake sediment archaeal communities from the Salton Sea, California, USA - SS_3_D_1 metaG | ecosystem: Environmental > Aquatic > Non-marine Saline and Alkaline > Hypersaline >... | reverse complement strand
TCTTCATGCGCAGTGTAAAACTCAAGCATTGTAAACTCTGGATTATGCCGCGTTGATACGCCTTCATTTCTAAAATTTCTATTTAACTCATACACACGTTCAAAACCACCAACAACTAATCGTTTGAGGTACAGTTCTGGTGCAATGCGCAGATAAAAATCAGAATCAAGGGCATTGTGATGCGTAATAAATGGACGTGCTGCTGCACCACCAGGAATTGGATGCAACATTGGCGTTTCGACTTCTATGTAATCTTGATCTTCTAAAAAAGAGCGGATGGCACTGACAACTTTTGAACGTGCTTTGAATTTTTCACGAGACTCTGCATCACTAATTAAATCTAAGTAGCGTTGGCGATATTTTTTTTCGATATCAGAAAGACCGTGAAACTTTTCTGGCAATGGATGAAGGCATTTGCTGAGCAAAATAAGGTCTTCAACTTTAACGGTTATTTCACCCGTTTTGGTTTTAAACGCTTTCCCGCAAAACCAAACAATATCACCCAAATCTACTTTGCTTTCAAACAGTTCAAACTTTTTATCACCAACTAAATCTTTACGAACATAAACCTGCAATTTTCCGGTTCTGTCTTGAATGGTTGCAAATCCGGTTTTGCCGTGCAAACGCAGCGTCATCACCCTGCCGGCAACCATATAACTTTTTTCCGAACCATCTTTGAATTCTTCATGCACTTGTGCACAGGTTGAATTGACGTTTTTACGATACGGCCACGGCTCTATGCCACCTTCTCGTAACTGATGTACTTTTTGAACACGATTTTCATGCTCATTGAGCAAATCTGCTTGTTCTGCCATAATAGCTCACAATCCTTGAATTTTTTGGAAACTATGTATCTGATTAGCTAAAAACAGTATACCAACAAGGCAAGTATTGCCAAATCAAAGGGTTTTAGGACTTTAATCCCGTAAGATTTTTTCTATTTTCTTCAGATACGCAATACTTTGATAATGATGCAGTTTTTCTAAATCGGCAATGGCCCCTTTTATTGCCTTTGCAAATAACGCCCCCTCTTCTCTTCTGCGCATAAAACTGAGAATTTCTTGCTCAAGCAAAGGAACCTCTTCTTTTATGATCTCATTAAAAACCAATTTGAAATCAATGCCAAAGTAAAAATGTGCGAGAATATTTCTAAAATTCACAATTTTTCTCCATTCAACATCGGTTTCTTGAAGAAAATTCGGAATTTTTAAAAGTTGGTTTGTTGCCTCACCTATAATCTCCAGATTTCGCATAGTAACGTCAACAACATCTTCATTTGAAAAAAATTGCTCAAAAGAGAGACCATTTGTTTTTCTTTGGACCTTGTTTATAGAAATGAGAATATCAACAAGAAAAAGCTCGGGAGGCCTATCATGCATAGATGAAATCCTTTTCTATAAACTCCAAAACAAATGTCCTGACGGCATCGCGATAAGCCAAATCAACTTTTCTATCAAGCTCTTTTTCTAAAAGCTCCTTGATACGAAACAAAGCATCAAAACTTTTACTTGTTGACTCCAAAAGAATATCTACATCACTTTCATCCGTTGCATCACCTCGAGCAAACGAACCAAAAAGTATAATGTTGTCGATATCATATTTTTTTTTAAAAAATGATTTGTTTTTTCTTAAAACAGATAAGATTTCTTCTTTTGTTAAAACTTTTTCTGGCATATGCGCCCCCTAGAATTAGATTTTTTCATACAGCCAATATACCACTTAGTCCTCTAAGTAAAAAATCTCATCCCCCGCTTTGGCCATCTGCAGCTGCTCCCGTGCTACCTTCTCTTTGTAAAAATCATCTGACTCCCATAAGGCAATATTTTGCCTCCATTGGTCAACCTCAGCTTGCAGCTGCACAATCTCTGCATCAAGCTGTTTATTTTCTTTTTCCAGCTGCACCATTGCCTGCAAACCACCAGGACCGAACAGATACACCCCCACAAAGACACATACTTCCACTGCAAAAAAAACGCGCAGCATTGTTCGCTTAAATGTTTTCACAATCTTCTCTCCCGTATTGAACGAAACAAGGATCTGCTCTTTTCAAAAGCAAAAACCCTACCCCGTTCGTGGTGAGCTTGTCGAATCCATACGGGGGAAAAACTAAGACTCAAAAGAAAAATATTTCATAACCTCTTATCGCAGCTCTTAATCATTCGCATGGATTCGACAAGCTCACCACGAACGAATGATTAGATTTTTTTTGAAGATTCCCGAAATTTTTGAATATCTTTCTAAGAAGCTTCAAGAAAAATAATCACACAGTCACGGCAAAAAAAGCAAGAACAGGAAAATACTCAAATCTTCTTCACTTAGGCGCCCATTCTCTCTACGCTCAAAAGAGTTACAAAAAATAGTTCTTTTTTAAAAGAGGGAAGAAATCTATGAACGCAAAAAAACTTTTGCTCCTATGTATCTTTTTTAGTTTCACAAACTTCCAAGCAAAAGAAAAAGATGAGAAAAAATTAGAACTTCGTCCATACGATGACGTTGTGTTTGAATGGACCAAAACACTTGGTGATGTGCTTGAGCTGGCAAAGAACAAACACTACCGTATAGACAATCCAGAAAAAGCAATGGTCAAATCAATTAATGCATTTTTAACAACCCTCGATCCACACTCAAGCTTTTTAGACCCTGATACGTACCGAAGAATTTTAGAAACAACCAGCGGTGAATTTTTTGGCATCGGTGTTGTCATCGATACCTCTCGCAAACCAAAAGACCGGTTTTTAACAATCATCGACGTTATCCCTGATGGCCCATCAGAAAAAATTGGCCTGCTTCCATTTGATAAAATTATTGAAATTGATGGAGATCCACTAGAAGGTATGACAACAGAAGAGGCGACGTCAAAACTGCGTGGAGAAAAAGATACCGTTGTACACGTCAAAGTTATGCGAGAAAACAAACAAGAACCAATTCCATTTGATATCACTCGCGGTGTGGTTAAAGAGCAAACATCTCTTTCGTTTTATTTAAAAGATTTTGACACGTATTATCTTTCGCTAACGAGCTTTACCAGCAACGCAATGCAACAAATTGCAAATCTTCTGCAAAAATCAACAAAAAATCGGTACAAAGGTTTGATTTTAGACCTGCGTAACAATTCTGGCGGCCTCTTGCGTGCTGCAATCGATATTGCCGGACTGTTTTTGCCACGCGGCAGCTTGGTTGTAAGCACGCGAAACAAAAAAAATGAAGAAACAGAACGGTACATCACCACCAAAGAACCGGTCGCAAATAACGGTTTGCCTATTTTTATTTTGACCAATAACTTTACCGCATCGGCGGGAGAAATTTTAGCCGGCGCGCTCAAAATGCACTCAGAAGCAGAAGCGAAAAAAGCAAAAAATAAAAAACAGAAACAACTTATGGTCTTTTTAATCGGCTCACCAACGTTTGGTAAAGGGTCCGTACAAGAAATTGTTCCCATCGGCCATAACTGCGCAGCAAAATTAACAACGCATTTGTATCACCTGCCCGACGGCACAACCATTCAAGGAACCGGCATTAAACCTGATTTCATGGTAGAAAAACTTTTTGATGCGCCAGAACAGATTGAATGGTTTAAAAAATTTTATGGAAGAGAAAAAGCACTTACTGATTACATTAAACCAATAGGCATGGACGACAAAAACAAAACCGCTAAAAATGAAAATAAAAAAGACAAAAAAGATAAAAAACCCAAAAACTGGGCACAACGAGCAAGGGAATCCTTGGCAAAAGATAATCAGTTCTTAGCAGCACTTACCCTTTTGAATTTGCTTGATTTTGCTATAAAAAAATCACCCGATTTGGTCAGCAATCGCAACAAGGCTGTTGAGTATTTGAACCCTATTTTTACAACGCATGGTGAATTGAACATGGATGAGGTTAAAGGGTAAAAATTTGGCATAAAAAAACCGCGGGCCGAAACGGTCTTCAACCCGCGGCAAGTTAACTTTGCTATGTTATTAACAACTATCCGAAGCCTCGACAAGAGCGCCAGCTAAAATTGCAGCAGGAATCAACCCAACTGCTCTTAACAGCTCCTGTGCGTCTCGCTCCCTAATCATTTTTTCTCTTTCCTCTTGGCTTGCTTGAGAAAGTTTAAAATTAACAGGAGTTACGCAACTTCTGAAAGTTAGCTCTAGACGCATGTAATAAAAATAGCTAGATTCCAATTTTGCAAATCAAAAGACCAAAAGGTCAAAACAAAAAAGGAAACTAGCTATGAAAATTCTAGATTCAGTTGGCAGTAAAATCAAGTTTGGATTTTTGAAATATTCTCTTGGTCTTGTTTTAACCAAAGGAAAAAAGTCTTGTCCAAAAATGGCTTTGACTCTTGGCATTTGCCATGACTGCATTTATCGTTTTTTGCTTAAAGCAAACTCTTTTTTGCCTTTGCTGCCCTCGGTTATGATAGCGATTGTAAAAAGTCATGCGACAGTTGCAAATCCAGGCTATCTCATAATTGATGAAACTTTTTCTCCAAGCAATTTGCTGGCTTTCTTGAGGGGGTTTTTAATATGTTCAATGCAGCCATGGGCCGTCAAGAACGAGGTTTGATACTTGTTGTTATGGCTTGGAGCAATGGAACTGTAACGATACCAATAACCTTTAGGTGGCTGTTCCACAAAGCCTTAGTTGGCGAAAACTACAAAACAAAAAGTAAAATTGCTAAAGAAATTCTGATTAAGTACAAAAACAAAATACCATTCAAGTATTTGCTTATTGATGGGCATTATTCGACGATATATTTCATGCGCTTTCTTGTCGATCAGTCAATTCATTTTGTAGCAAAGTTTCCAGTGAATCGTTCTATCACAACAAAGGATGGAGAAAAAAATCAATTGAGAGATCACAGCCATCTAAAACTTCTCAGAAATCGTAGAAGCAAAAGAACAAAGGCCATTTTTAATGGCATGGAGCTTTATATTTCTGCCCACAAAAGAAAAAAAAGAAATGGGGAGTTTGCCTTTACCTATATTGTCAGCAATATCTGCTTGCAAGCAAAGGAATATCTTCAAAGATATGAACAACGATGGAAAATTGAAATAATGTTTCGAACAATGAAACAATCTCTTGGCTTACAGCACTGCCAGGCTAGATCGATCATGCGACAAGAGGCACATCTTTATGCAGTATTTTTCAGCTATGGTTTTCTACAAAATGAAAAATCTAACCAAGATTTGAAGAATTCTGAGGGAGCTATAAGAGCCCTCGAGAAGCTAAAATTGGAAGAATCATTCCAGCGAATAATAAGATTTGGAGCTAACTTTGATCATGTTGCGTAACTCCTGGATTCGTTTTTGAGCGCTGTAACCTCTTTTAGTTGTTCGTCTGCTCGACCAAATTCGCCCAACTATTCTCCATCTGTTCTCATTCTACCAAAAAGCCATTTTGGCCACAAAGGGTACCCCAATAGCCCCTCCAGATCTGCCAAACCCTTAAAAATGGTTCGGGAAGCAGTACAAAAGGCCTTGCAGAAGGCAAAATCGGCATAATGACCGCGATTTTAGGTTTGATTCGAAAGCTCTTCTATTGACTCTCGACAGTTTGGACACTTAGGTCTTTGCAACAGAGAAAAACATCCCTCGCATAAACCATGTCCACATTGCAGCTTCTTTATCACCCTGCTATAAAGATTATACTCTTCCAGGCATACTGGACAACTCTTGTTATGAAAATTATCGGATCGGTATTTTTCTGTATTAACCCCCTTGAAAAGACAATCCAATAACTGAAATAGAGAATATAGGCCATCGAGTATATCATTTTTAATGCCACGGGAAGGAGGAGGGGATTCTGCTTCTCCCTGCATCCATCCTCTATGAGGCCACTTAGTATAGGAATAATATAATCCCCCGACAAAAACACCTATCAAAGCACCTCCAAGAAGACCTTTTTTCAAATTTTCACGAGACAAAGCATAATTTTTTACTTTAGACACCAAACTCATACTACACTCAGACTGCATGCTACAAGTCAACAAACTAAGACTCAAAACTGCTATTAATAACTTTTTCATAAGAATTCCCTCCATTTTCTCCATTCCATAGGGCCTATCGCCCCCAGCTATTTCCATCTATAATCATTCTACCAAAAAGCCATTTTGCCCGCAAAGGGCACCCTAATAGGCCCTCCAGATCGACGAAAGGGCTAAAGACGAGCCGGGAGAGATGGGCAAGAAGTCTTGAGAGAGAGCAAAATCGGGGCTTTTTGGCCCAAAAGCTTACAAATAAAGGGCTAAAGTTGACATTTTAATTGGTGGTAGTACCATTGGCGGTGAACCCTTGTGCGCAAGGGTTTTTTAGGTGTCTAAGGGTTACCAAATTGAGGGCTCGATGAAGATTTCACTGAGCAGGCGTTCTAGATATCGGTTGTCGGTCACATTCTTGACTGGCATAGTTGTTCTTTTCTTGGTCATGTTGACCAGTCATTTCACTCCAAGTGAACCAACAGATCATAATCCCAGGAGACACACACCAACTTTGGTAAAAGAGGTTTAGTGCCAAAAAATTAATCCCTTCTTTAATAAAAAGATTCTCTCTCTTCGTTCGTGGTGAGCCCCGTCGAACCATGCAAACAAATACAAAGCTACTAAAACAATTTTTTTCTTTTTAAAACTTTAACTCTACCTTGCATGGTTCGACAGGGCTCACCACGAACGAAGGGAGAAGAATTCTCCTAAAGGAAGTGAGCTTGTGTCCTGAGCTCGTTGAAGGAAACAAGGGAGAGGCAAACAGGAAAAAAAATAGCTTTTTGGCAAAACGAAAAAAAGAACGACCTGCCTCACTCTACAGTAACTGATTTTGCGAGATTTCGCGGTTTGTCGATTGACCTGCCAAGTTCTTTGGCAATCTGATACACAAAAAACTGTACCAAGCCGGTCATAGCAAGTGGTCCAAGCAATGGATTCAAGCGCGGGACAATAAACGGCAAATCTGCCAGCTCAATCAGCTCATCTTGTCCTTCAAACGCAAACACAACCACATGCCCTTCTCGTGCTTTCACTTCTTGTACATTCGCAACAACTTTTTGATACGGCAATGGATCTTGATGAGAAAACACAAACACAGGAGTTTCTGAATCGATTAGTGCAAGGGGACCGTGTTTTAACTCTCCAGCCGGATAACATTGCGAAAAAATATAAGAAATTTCTTTGAGTTTAAGCGCAGCTTCCATTGCAAACGGATAACTAATGTTCCTGCCCAAAAAGATCGCTTTTTTGTACTGCGCATATTTTTTTGCAATCCCTTGCGTAATGCTGAGCTTATAATTTTCTATGCTGTTCTCCAGCAGTTCTGCTGCAACTAATAAATCTTCTTGTGCACGTTCCATGTCTTGTGCAGTAATAATTTCTTTTTCAAGCGCTAAGCGATTTGCAAACCAAAACAAAGCCGTCAGCTGTGTTGAAAACGCTTTGGTTGATGCAACAGAAACTTCGCTGCCTGCTTGCGTTAATAAAAATCCATCAGCCTCACGTACCATAGAACTTGATGCAACATTGGTTACGGCAACAGTCGGAAGTTCCTGTCCGTTAACAAATCGAACCGCTTCAAGCGTGTCTGCTGTTTCACCAGATTGAGAAACAGCGATATATAAACTTTTTTGTGATGGAAAAAACGGCATGTACCGAAATTCAGAAGCGAGAAAGACACTGCATGGAATGTTGCATAACTGTTCGAAAAAAAACTGCGCAATTCGCGCTGCATGCCATGAGGTTCCACAGCCAACAATACAAATGCGCTCGAACTCTTGTGCTTGTTGCACCGTTAAACTTAAATGATCCCATATGTTTGGGCTGATTGTTTTTAAAAAATCAAGCGTGTCAGCAATACCATTTTTTTGCTCATAAATCTCTTTGAGCATGTAATGTTCATACCCACACTTTTTGACCACAGAACCATCTTCAGCAACTGTTTCTTGTTCGTGACACACTATGTCTACCTGATCTGTTTTGACAAGCAGCGGTTTGCCAGAAAAATCAAATATCTTAACGCTTTGTTTGTTGATGATCGCAAAACTTTCATCTGGTAAAAACAGAACATCTTTTGTTTTTGCAGCAAACGCAAGCGGATCTGATGCGGCATACATCTCATCTGCACCCATACCGATACACAATGGAGAACGTTTTCTGACCAACACCATCGTGTCTGGCCAATCTTGCATAATACTAATAAACGCAAACGCACCTTCAAGCTCACTGACAAGCTCAAGCAGTGCAGGTTTTATGTCACCATGCTGCGTTAAAAAAGATTCAAACAAGTGCGCAATAACTTCTGTGTCGGTATCGGAATGAAAAACGTGTCCATCATTAATTAATTGCTTGCGTAGGGCGTGGTGATTTTCCAAAATGCCGTTGTGAACAACCGCAATTTTTTTTTCGCAATCAAAGTGAGGATGAGCATTCTCTTGTGAAGCAGGACCATGCGTAGACCAACGCGTATGACCAATGCCCAAAAAACCATCAATGGGAGAACCTGCAAGCTCCTTGGTTAAATTCTCAAGCTTTCCTGGAGCCTTGAGATATAAAAGCCGGTTGTCTTCAGGACTTAAACACGCAAAACCAGCAGAATCATATCCCCGATACTCAAGACGCGCTAACCCCTCAAGCACAAAACGTTTACACCGTTTTGGCCCAAGATATCCTACAACACTACACATGCTGATCTCCTTTTACCGAGCAAAAAGTTTGAAGGAAAGTAGAAAATCGTAAATTTAACGTTTTACGAACTGGAACTTACGTCGCGCACCACGTTGACCATACTTTTTACGCTCTTTGACTCGAGAGTCAACGGTTAAAAGACGATGCTTACGTAGTTTTGGACGCATAGAAGCATCTGATGCCAATAATGCTCGCGCAATGCCAAGCTTTACAGCTGCAGCCTGTGTGGTAATACCACCACCATGCACGTTTACATCGACGTCATAAGTAACGCCAGTAGGCAAAAGACTGAGAGGAAGAGCAACCTGTGCTCTGTTGAAATCTGTATCAAAATGAACATCTGCAGCTTTACCATTGACGGTTACAACGCCTTTTCCTCGACGCAGCCAAACGCGCGCCACAGAACGCTTACGTCGTCCGACACCATGAGAAAGAGGGGATCCTGCCTTGCCAGAAGTCTTTTTTGGAGCTGGCTTGGAAGTAGCTTTTGAGACGGGCTTAGCAGCTGGAGCTGCTTTGACAGGTTTTTTAGCAGCTGGAGCAGCCTTCTTGACCGTCTCAGCTTTTACAGGTGTATCTTTTTTGGTTGGTTCCATAGTTACAAAAATCCTTAGATATTCGATGCAATGATTAAAGCCGCATAGTTCAATGGTAGTGAAAAACAGGTAAAAGTCAACCTTTTGGTGCCCCTGAAAAAGCAAAAAACACCGTTAAAAAAGCCCCCGTATGCCTTCTTGGCTAACGGGGGGCATTATCAGCTTTTATGCAGCTATTGAAGCCTCTAGTCAAATCACTCAGCTGGTGGCCTATTATCTTCTTGCCATTTTTCGTATTTTTTCACCTCATTCTCGAAGTACTTTCGATTATTGAGCTTGTATTTTTTATATTTGTCTCTCAGAAGGCCGTTACTATCAAATATCATTCCAAGTATTTCAATGACCATACCTTCTCTGTTTTTATTGTCTTTATGATAAATGATATATAATTCTCTCAAGAGTCGATCGTTATTTTTATAACCTGATTGTTCTCCAAAAAGCTTATCCTTCTCCAGACTCCTTTTTATAATCGATAAATAAGCCCTAAAAGGATTTTTTTCTTTGGTTTCTACCATCTCCAGATGGGCATCAAAATGTGCATTATGCTGCTGAGGCAAAAATCTTTCTCCATCAAGAAAACTCAATTTTGGACGGTCATAATAGTGAGCATACTTCTTCTCTTTCTCTTTCTGCGCATCCATATACTTTTTTGCCAGCCAAGCACCTGTCCCAACTATAACCACACCGGCTACAACTTTTCCCCAGAATTTTTTGCCACCAGACCAATCAGACGAATATGATTTTGGCGCAACAGACAAAAACAAACCTAAAACAATTGCGATTGAAAAAAATCTAAAACTCTTCATACAAAACTCCCAGTTATCTAAAAAAACAAGCCGCTCCCACTTGTAATTATTTTACCGAAATAGAATAGGGATTTTCAATGATTTGGAAATTTTTGAATGCAATGGCGGTGTTAGCGGGATTGAACTCCTTTAAAAAGGTGGCCGTGCCATACGAAGCTTTTTCACCACAACCGCTTGGCTCCAAAAGCTCTTCCGGAATGGGTTTTCAAATATCTTTCAAAATTCACTGCCATATCTTTTTCAGAAAAAAATAAACAGGTTACCAGTTTCCAGGGCGCATATTTTGAAGTATGCAAAGCTCCACCCCTATTGTGTTTTCGCAAGCGTTCTTTCAGGTTTTCAGTGAGACCAACGTATCTTTCTTTCGGATATTTTTTGGATTTGATGATGTAGACGTAATACATAGAATTTTTTATCCCCCTGAAAAAGCTTTCTTCGTTGCAACTAGTCCCTCTTCGCTCCTGGCGGAGCTTCGCCGGACAGGCTTCGCAAGATGCGACAGGTTATTGTCTCAAAACGTTATTCCTCGATCCGTCTTCGCCTTTGGCTTCGCCGGACTTACGAAAGGCTGGCTTGCCGGGCGTAGCTCGTAGAGCGAAGCCTGGAGCCGATGGTCGGATTTGAACCGACGACCTACTGATTACGAATCAGTTGCTCTACC
>Ga0180437_10011323_pt1 | contig 10721 bp, 9 predicted proteins | sample SS_ome_4_FD_132410 | JGI IMG/M metagenome (GOLD analysis project Ga0180437, IMG submission 132410) | Hypersaline lake sediment archaeal communities from the Salton Sea, California, USA - SS_3_D_1 metaG | ecosystem: Environmental > Aquatic > Non-marine Saline and Alkaline > Hypersaline > Sediment... | reverse complement strand
TTTATTCAACCAATCCTCGTATGGTGTGGCAATAGATATTCGTTTTACGCCAAGGTTTTCTAATGCTTCAAGGACGGCTGTTGAAGTAGTGGTGGCAGGTTTTCCTGTTGAATCGACCATAGTATTGATGATGTTTTCATCATATCCAACCCCTCCATAAAAGCTTCCACTCGTACAGCCAAACGCATAGACATCCATATTCCCATGGGACAATTCTTCACAACAGCGTGGTACATCATCGATCATTCTGGCTAGCTGCTCGGGAGAGTCTTCCGTGATAACCGCTCTTGAAAAATGAACAGATACACCGGTCGGAGCCATTCTATACATATCTGGTTCAAGAATGACATTGCCGGAGGGCACAATAACGCCTAATCTTAATTTACCACTTGTCATGATCCGACCTCCAAATTAAATTTCTAGATCAATATATTTTTTGAGCCATTGGATAGATGAGTAGTTATTTTCAAACATAATTAGATTTAATGCACAAAAGTGTTGTCAACTCATCAACATGATTTAAATGCTCAACTTCCCATACAATCGCCGCAATCTCATCGACAACTTCTTCTCTTAATACTTGAGAGGCGAGAATGTGATACTTGGTCTTGAGTTCTTCATCCGTCAAAGGATATACAGGGTCCCCTTTGGCCGCTTTGGCACTTCCTTCGAGCAAAACCCCATCATTGGTAATAATCTGGACAACAGCACCGCGATCGAATTCCAATCCCATCTGAGTTAATTCCTCGTCAGCGATTAATACATCAACTTTCCTCATAATATTTCTAACTTGCGGATTCGAAAGCCAGTCATCTTTAAATTCTTCTTGGGTTACTTTACCTTGATGGATTGCCATTGCAACGGTATATGGCATACTCAACATTGCTGCAGTTCCATTGTCAGGATCAGGATTATTCACCGTATTTTCAACCATACTGAAAGTCTTGACCTTAATACTATTGATTTCATCTGGAGATAAATTGTTGCTGTTTTTTAAATCCAAAACAATGTCCAATGCAGAATTGCAGTAGGCGCAGGTAGGGTACCTTTTGAACCATACATCCATAATGGCAAAATTCTCGCCAAATCCCTCTGTGATCTTCGAAAAATCGAAGTCATCCGAGTATGCTCTACAGAAGCCACTCTTTCCTTCTAGAATTGTGCGTGATCCAGTGAATCCCCTCTCAGCAAGAAGTGCGGAAATGATACCTGCTTGTGTAGCATGTCCGGTGTTTAAAATGGCGCTCATAGAACCGTCATAACAAAATTCCTCCAAGCCAGAGGATTGCATCGCTGCAGAACCAATTGCATCCGCCATTTGCAAAGGATCAAGATTAAGAATGCTGCCCGCAGCGATGGCTGCGCCAAATACTCCCAAAGTGCCATTCGGGCTGAATCCTCTGAGGTGGTGGGATGGATTAATCGCAGCTCCGATCCTTATCGCACCTTCAAACCCGAGAACAATGGCTGTTATGAGCGTCTTCCCATTCACCTCACCACATTTCTCGGCAACAGCCAAAGCCGCTGGTATTACCTCCGTGCCCAAGTGGGCTACAGTGATCCATTCTGTGTCATCCATTTGGATAGCGTGACCTATTGCCCCATTGAGAAGTCCTGCACTAGGTGCAGGTAGCTTAAAAGGGAATCCTATTACTGTTGATTCCGGCACCCCTCCCCATTCCTTGACCATATCGGTGATGATCCGACTGTTCTCCATTCTCGACCCTGATAAGGACACACCCATGAAATCAAGGACAACACGTTTAGTATGTTCAACAACCTCACTAGGGATATCTTTATATTTAAATTGCGATATGAACTCAGCCAGAGCGATGGTTTCCCCCTGGTTTTGGAGATCCGCACTCATTTTACCTCCTATTGATGAAGCGATACTTTACTCACTGGTTAACAGCGCGTAGTAGTTAGGTTGTGTAAGCCTCATTATTTAAATACCGCTCTCCGCGATCAACTATCAAGGTGACGATATTTTTCCCTTGCATTTCAGGTTTCTTGGCTTCTGCGAGTGCCACAAAAACATTAGCGCCGGAAGACATACCGCAATCTATACCCTCTTCTTTAGAAAGACGATACGCAGTTTCGCGTGCATCTGAATTTGTAACAAAGAGAACTTCATCTGCAATTTTACTTTCGCGGATTTCTTCTACAATACCGCCTGAGATATTGGGAATATACTTTTTTTCTGGAGACAGAGGATCTTCCCATCCTTCCCAGCCCAAGGGTTGAACGGCAATGCATATTGTCTCAGGATTTTTTTGTTTTAAGACTTGTGCAATCCCTAGAAAACTCCCACCAGTACCAATTGAAGCGATGAAGACGTCAACCTTATCTTTTGTTTGTTCCAGTATCTCTACCCCGACGTGACTTTGACCAAGCGCATTACCCGGGTTGGCGTACTGCCGAATCCAGTAATGATCTTGTAGATCCTGTTCATCTCTATAGGCTTTAACTCTTCCCGGTATCTCAATGGTCGCGCCATGAAGACCTGCTTCTTTTGCCATTCGATCGGATTCTTCATCTTCTAGGGCGATAACTTCATGTTCAGCGCCGTATCGCGCCAGCGGCCTCATCTTCTCAGGCTTTCCAGTCTCTCCAGGGAAATACACTTTGAGATGGCATCCTGCAACCGCAGATACCATTGCAAGAGCCTGTGCCGTATTTCCCGAACTGGATTCCGTGATTGTTGTCACCCCGGGTTTGATCTTGCCTGCTTTCATGTCATCGGTGATCATTTGGAAAGCCATTCGATCTTTGATGCTTCCGCTTGGATTTAGATACTCACATTTAACGAGTACCTCTCCAGGAAAATCTTTCGCAACCTTATTCAGTCGTACTAATGGGGTATCCCCGATTGCATCGAGGATACTATCTGATATGTTTTTAAACCGTATTGTGGGCATAATTAATCATCTCCTGTTAATAAAATTTGGGTCAAAATTTGATTAGATAGAAATGTATGATGTTTTTTTATTGTAGAATTTTGGCAATCGTAGATAGTAAGCCAGTAAATCATTAAACAAGAATTAACAAAGTTTATAGCCGTATACTTGATTAAGAGAATTAATTAAAGCCTCCGACTTAGGTTCTATTACGGGAATCTCAGGTGAGAAGTTTGAGACCGCAGAAGGATATTTAAGTCCAGTGGCTGTTAAAACACCAACAACGACACTGTTATCACTAATGCTGCCATTGTTTGTTAGTCTAGTGATTCCTGCTAGTACGGCAGCCGATGCGGGTTCTACAAACAGACCTTCGTAAACTCCGAGCATTCGTTGGGCTTTAAATATCTCTTGATCAGAAACATGGACAGCTTTGCCATTAGATTCCCTTATCGTTTGCAAAGCTTGTAAAGTAGATATGGGTGTATCAATCGACAAGGCTTTTGATGGAAAGGCGTCAACTTTTATGGGGAATTCCAGATCGTTTTCAATTGTATGAGTTAATGAGCCCCCGGACTCGACAGCAATCATGCGGGGTAATTTTTCTATCCAGTTCAAAGCTTTCAGGTCTTGGAATCCTTTATAAACGCCCTTGAGTCCATCACCATATGCAACCGGCATTACAACGATATCCGGAGCACACCAGTTAAGTGTTTCAGAAATCTCGTACGCAATAGTTTTATAGCCTTCAATTCCGTAAGGGGAACTTCCAATTGGAGGGTTAGAATAATTCCCCGTTGAATACCACCCCAATTCCTCTACACAAAATTTCAACAGTGGCCATCGGTCGGCACTTCTTTCCGTTGCGATTAACATAGCTCCTAAGGCTTCCATCTGAAACCTCATAGCATCTGGTATATCTGCAACAGTAAATACAATACACTTAAAACCCGCTTTTGCTGCATACGCTGCAGTAGCAGCACCGTGATTCCCCGTGGAAGAAGTAGCTATGCCTATGGATTTTTCGCCTAATGCTGAAGTTACCGCGGCAGATGCAAGACGGTCCTTATACGAGCCTGTTGGATTTTGGCTTTCATTTTTAAGGTATAGATTATTAACTCCGATCTTTCTCTCAAGTTTCCCGCATTTTATTAGAGGCGTCAAACCTTCTCCCATAGAAACTTCGGAATTCTTTTGGACACCTAGTAAAGATCGGTATCGCCACATACTGCGATCGTATAGGGAGAGATTTGTGTCAGGCTGGATTTGAGGGATGTCACTGTAAGTAACCGTCACATTGGAATTAATTCCATGCTCACGACATAACTTACATCCCTCAAAAAGGGTTCTTTTGGGGAATTTACTTCCACAATAAATGCATTTCAGTCCATCGACCTCGAGCATTTTCTGAGTCCCGTCAACCATATCTTTTCGGGTGACCTACTCTACTTATATTGAAGGAACGATACGTTAGCAGCTTCAAGAGATCATCCCTAATGTTTTATGTCTCAGAGGATGATTAATCCTCTACCCATTGTTGTTAAATATTCTGCTCCATCGTTCCTGACCACTACAGTATCTTCGATTTGCAAACCGGACCAGCCAATCTCGTAAAATGGTGTTTCAACGCAAAACACCATACCTTCCTCAAATATCGTTTCATTATCCGGTTTAAGGACGGGTGGATCGTAAACCTCAATACCGATTCCATGCCCAACATGATTGCGTTCGTAATCATTTATGCCCATTTTACGTGTGGTTTCAACGGCGATATTGAAAATTTCTTTCGCTTTTATACCAGGGCGCATAGCCTCGATGGCGGTCTCTTCTCCTACTAATATTGCTTTGTAATAGTCTTTGATTTTCGGTGAAGGAGCGCCAAAAATTACTGTCCTGGATATATCCGCGTGGTAACCATCGTAAGTACAACCAATGTCGTATCGAATGGTGTCACCTTTTTTGAGTTTCCGGTCCGTAATTGCTGCATTCGGATAAGCGCTGTGTGATCCAAATCCGATTACTGCAAAACTAGGACGTGCTCCTTGTTCAATCACCTTTTTTAAATAGATCTTTTCAAGGTCTCTTTCTCTAACTCCTTCTCTGATCTCTTTGATTGTTTCTTTAATTCCAAGCTCGGTGATAGACACTGCTTTTCTTAGTCTTTCTACCTCTTCATTTGTTTTTACCATCCTTATCCACTGCCATGTAGAGTAAGCAGGCTTGATCTCAGCGGTTTGAATAGCCCCTATTATGCGTTCGTATCCAGAAAAACCGATACCAACCTCATCAATGCCGATTCGCATATTCTGCAAGTTATGCGAATCGATGTAGTGTTTAAGAGCATCAACTGCTGAATTGAATTTTGGTTTTGGGACTCCCAATTCAAGCAAGCGCGAGTCTGATTCATTTAGGGCAGTGTCGTCGACTGTTTGGGGACGGAAGCTGAATACACCGTATAGGATTATTTCTTGAACCTCAGGTGTTTTTTCTGATATCAAATCAGTTTCACTAACTGGTGCTATCAGAGCCCTGGGGGCTAATTCTTCCCTCGGAATAATTGCTAGAAATTCCGCACTACGGATCAAACTTAGGGTAAATGAACGGTAATTTGTTGCATATTGAATGTTCTCGATACTGGTTGCTATGAGGATGTCCAACCCTTCTTTCTCCATTGCCAGTTTAAGTCGTTCCTCATTGAGGTAACTCATTTTTTTCTCCTTATATTTTTTATTTTATTGCTCTGATTTTTACGAACTTTTTGGTAGTCTTTTCGAAGTAATAAACGGCCATTCTATTCCCCGAGGAATAATTTCTTGACATCAGGATTTCCACGTATCGCCGCTGCGGTATCGTCCATCCGAACGTACCCAAGGTCTAAAACTATCGCTCGATTTGCAATCTCCAGGGCTTGTTTGGCATTCTGTTCGACCATGATGATCGTGGTACCTTTTTGGTTTATATTCGTGATTGAAGAGAAAACGTTCTCCACCATCATTGGCGCGAGCCCCAATGACGGCTCGTCTATCAACAGGAGTCTTGGATTCAGCAAGAGAGCGCATGCCATTTCTAAAATCTGCTGCTCGCCGCCGCTGAGATTCCCGGCGTATTCCTTCTGTTTCTTCCGCAGGATGGGGAATTGATCCATTAGTTGGTCTATATCATGTTCAATTTCTTTATCTTCGCGAATGTATGCGCCCATTTGAAGGTTCTCTTTGATTGTCATTTCAGGGAAGTTGCATCTACCTTGAGGGGTCATTGATATTCCCATCTCTAGCAACCCGGATATTTTTTCTCCCGAAATATCCAATTTCATGAACTTTATACTGCCCTGGGTGGGCTTTAACAGACCAAAGATGGTTTTAAGAAGTGTTGATTTCCCTGCTCCATTGTTCCCGATAACGCAAAGCAAGTCCCCTAGACGAACATCAAAGTTTACGCCTTTAAGGACTTCGATCTCACCATAACCGGAATGTATATTGGATAATTCCAGGATCTTTCCATTATCCGGTTGGCCTGAAGACAAATTGGTGTTATTCGGTTCGGTATTATGGTTTCTAATGTCCAAAGTAAGCCTCTATCACTTTCTCATTTTCCTTGATTTCTTCAGGTTTCCCTTCCGCAATTATGGATCCATAATCAAGAACAATGATTCTGTCAGCCAGGTCCATGACTACATCCATGTTATGTTCAATAAGAAAAATTGTGGTTCCTAGATTGTTTAAATCTCGGATGTATTGTTTTATGTGTTTGATCATCGTTGGATTAACCGCCGCTGCTGGTTCGTCAAGTAAGACTAAATCTGGTTCAGGCATCATAGCTAACACAAAGGTTAACAATTTTCGCTGCCCGTACGAGAGATTCTTTGCATATTCATTTTGTAAGTCTTCCAATCCTACGAAGCTAAGCAGGTCTAGGGCTTTTTCTTTTGCGAGTTTCTCATTTTGTCTTACACGTGGGCTGCGGATAATTCGCGAGAAGAAAGAACGCTCTTGATGATCTTGTATGGCGATTAGCATGTTTTCCAGAACATTTAGAGCTGGAAATATCCTAACTAGTTGAAAAGTCCTGGCAATACCTAATCTGGATATTTTATAAGGGGCGTTATCTGTAATCTCCACGCCATTGAAATGGATGCTCCCCGTATCTGGTTGAAGAAAACCAGTAATGCAATTGAAGAGGGTAGTTTTGCCTGATCCATTAGGTCCGATCAAGGCGAGGATTTCTCCTTTTCTCACCTCAGTGCTTACATTGTTTACTGCTTTATAACCAAAAAATCGTTTAGTTAGCGAGGTAATTTCTAGCATCTTCATTTTCTTTTTTCCACCCTCTGAAATATTCCTTCCAACCCTTCTGGGAAGAATAATATGGTTAACAATAATATTAAACCGTACAAAACTAACCGAAGTTCCGGGGTAATTCGCAGGAATTCTGGTATTACAGTTACAAGCAAAGCAGCCACGATGATGCCTCGCAAGCTGGTTCTACCACCTACAAAAACGATAATTAAAAGGGTTGTGGTTAAAGCCATCCCGAATATCTCCGGAGATACTAAACTAAACCAATAAGCATAGAATACTCCTGCAACTCCAGCTATCGATGCGCCGATGGTGAAGGCAAGCATCTTGTTAGCGAGGGGGTTGATTGCGTTTGCAGATGCCAAGATTTCATCTTCTCGAATTGCTCGAAATGCGCGACCTACTCGTGATGTATCTACAAGTTTATACAAAACGATTGTTAAGATTACAAGGATTAACATTAAGTAGTAAAAATCACCCAAATTTTCAAGTCGCCATTCGAAAAAACCAATAAACCTTAATACTGGTTTAGGGATACCTGGTATACCCATGGGGCCTCGGGTTACCTTAACCCAGTTTCTTACAATGATCTCGACTGCTAGCGCAAAACCAAGTGTGCCGATGGCAAAAGAATGGCCGCCCAGCCTGAATGAAGGAATTCCGATCAGTATTGCTAAAACAGCTCCCATAATTGCTCCAGCTAATAAGGTGATACCCATCGGGACCCCAAGTTTGATCGCAAGCAGTGCTCCTGCATATGCGCCAATACCGAAGAACGCCGGGTGTGCTAAGGAAAGGCTTCCAACGTGACCAACGACTAAATCGTAGCTTAATGATAGTACGATATACATTCCAGCGAGCACAAAAATATGAATGAAATAAGGTGTGGTTACCAACTTTGGGAAAAAAATGAGAAAAATTGCGATGATTAGAATCGCGATTAGATATAGGCTTAACTTGAACTTGGATTTCCCCTTCAGTCTGCTATTTATTGATGAAAAAAATTTGGATAATGACATTTTTTAAATCCCTACCTTCTTGCCAAACAACCCTTGAGGTCGAAGAAGAAGGACAAGAATCATTATGCCGTATACGAACACATCTTTGTAGGCCGATTCAATATATATATGGTGGCTGTAGCCAATTGCCAAAGCCTCTATTATTCCAATTAAGTAAGCAGCATAGATTGCTCCTTTCACATTTCCAAAACCTCCCATTATCACTGCGGCAAAGGCTTTGAGTACTAATAATAATCCCATGGTTGGCAGGATGTTGAACAGAGGGGACATAAATCCTGCGGCAAGAGCAGCAAGTCCTGCACCAATCCCTATTGTGACTTCAGATACCTTTCTGATGTCTACTCCGTATATCTCGCTGGCATCTCGATTCTGAGAAATCGCTCTCATTGCCTTTCCAAGTTTGGTCTTTTGAAGGAATAGGTTAAGTAGAATGAAAACTAGTCCAGTAACTAGAAATATACATATCCTTTGGTAAGAAATGTTTATGAAACCCAAACTGACAACAGTTTTTGAAAGTACTGTTGGTGTAACCTTGGGTGTAGTACCAAAAATTAGGATCGCTAGATTTATTAAAATTATTGAGGTTGCTAGGGTCGCGACAAGTTGGCTGTGCCAGCTTCTATCAATGATTCGATTTATTACTATCCGCTCGTACGCTCTGCCTAAAAGATACATGACCACAATTGCAGCAGTAACTGCCAGGAAATATGCACCCAAGGTGTCGTTGCGGTAAAACAAATAGAAAATATATGCCCCAACCATAAAAAATTCTCCATGGGCAAAATTAACAATTCCGACGACACCGAATATTAATGCCAATCCTGTTGCAACTAATGCATATTGTGATCCTAAAATTAAACCATTCAGGATTTGTTCGATGAGTATATTCATGGTCAAGTTTGTGTATTAATGTATTAATTCACATAATGAACTTATTAAGATTTCTGCATGATATATGAGACCTTAATTAATTGTGGCCAGCTGAGTAATGATGTATCAACAGCACAACCCAGCAGGCCACTTTTTAGTCATTCTTGTGTAGGAATATGGATTAGTTTTATTCGCCTGTTGGGATAACTTCAAGTAGAGTGATTTTGCAATCCTGCATCGTTGTAACAACCATGTTGGGATGATTCTGATTGTGATCGTCAAACTTAACTACACCCAGGATTGGGTCTTCATAGTCCAGCTGCTCCATCGCATCCCGGATAGCGGCTGTATCAGTTGAGCCAGCACTTTCAATAGCATTGGCGACTAAGTATAGAGCTGAGTATCCAAGACCGGAACTCAGGTGCGGCTCGTAACCGTGGATTTCTTCGAATTTCTGGTCAAATTCGGGATAGACGCCGTTTGCATTGATCGTAGCCTCCATGATCCCATCACCTAAGCTGCAGTCATCCTCAATCGCTTCAGCAAACTCAGTGGACACAACACTCCCTCTAGCGAAAATCTGCGGTCGTGGGTCCCAACCCATTTCTTTGATCTGGCGTACCAGTGTTGCAGCGTCGCGGGATTCCATGATCAATAGGAGAGCATCTGGATTTTGTTCTTTTACTTTGGTAAGCATGGGTCTGTAGTCTGCTTGACCTTGTTCGAAATATTCTGCTCCTAAGAAATCCACTCCTAAGTCTTCAAAATGGGGTTCGTAAGCTGCCACTGCGCCTCTTCCCCAGTCATTATTAGCTGCAATCATCACCACGCTGCCGGCAGAATCGGCCAAGAACTTGGCGTAATGGTTCGCCATGATGCTGTCATCTACATTCATACGGAAGTTCCAGATATTACCGCCGACACCGGATTGTTTTGTGATGTCTGGATTGGTCGCGGATTGCACGAGATTTGGAATCTGGGCTTCCTCTACGATTGGCATGAAAGCCAGGGTCGCTGAACTGCATGATCCCCCGATGGTGGCAACCACATCGTGAAGGTCGAGCAGCTGGCGGTGTGCATTGACGCCCTCCGTCGGGCTGCATTGGTTGTCCACAAATATTATCTCAAGTGGTTTTCCTAAAACTCCACCAGCCTCGTTGATTTCATCAAGGGCCATTTCATATCCAAGTTTTTCATCCTGACCCAAGAATCCCACTGCTCCAGTCAGAGGTACGTTGATGCCAACTTTGATTGTCTCCGCTGTCTCTTCTTCAGCCGCGGGCGCCTCTTCCTCGGCAGGCTCTTCTGCAGGTGCTTCCTCTTCCGCCGATTCTTCCATAGGAGCTTCTTCTGCAGGCGGCTGGGTTACGGTGGGGGCGCATGCAGCTAGCAGCAGGGTGATAGTGACCGTTAACGACAACAGAATTATTAGTTTTCTTCTCATCTGAAATCTCCTTTTTTTGATTGAGACCGAATGTTTCTATAAATGAAACAGCGTTTCATTTATCCGATTATAAGAATAATATAAGAATTTTCATTCCCTGTCAAGAGGTAACTGAAAATATTTTTGTTTTTATGGTCTTTGTGGGATTTTTAGCTGCGCTAATGGGAATACTTTCACCCGCAGCTTTGGATGAGGC
>Ga0180437_10011322_pt1 | contig 10721 bp, 5 predicted proteins | sample SS_ome_4_FD_132410 | JGI IMG/M metagenome (GOLD analysis project Ga0180437, IMG submission 132410) | Hypersaline lake sediment archaeal communities from the Salton Sea, California, USA - SS_3_D_1 metaG | ecosystem: Environmental > Aquatic > Non-marine Saline and Alkaline > Hypersaline > Sediment... | reverse complement strand
TTCTTCCACCAGGCCGGACAGGACGAGCCGGCCGTCCGGGTCCTCTCCAACGTCGCCGAACTGGAACTCGAAAACGCCGCGCTGATCCGCGTGCTCGCGCACAAGCTCGCCCAGTGGGATCGCCTGGAACTCGCGGCCATGCTGTTCGAGAAGGTACTCAAGCTGCGGCCGGAAGAGCCGCAGTCCTACCGCGACCTCGCCCTCGTCCTCGCCCGCCGCGAGCAGTACGCCCGCGCCGTCGAGCTGCTCTGGCAGGTCGTCACGAAGCGGTGGGATGGGCGTTTCCCCCGGATCGAGGCGATCGTCCTGATGGAGCTGAACCGCCTCGTGCCGAAGGCGAAGGCAGCCGGCGTGGACCTGGAGAAGCTGGGCCTCGATCCGCGGCTGATCAAGCTGCTCGACTGCGACGTCCGCGTCGTGCTGACCTGGGACGCGGACATGACGGACATCGACCTGTGGGTTATCGAGCCGTCGGGCGAGAAGGTCTTCTACAGCCACAACCGCAGCACGATCGGCGGGCGGATGAGCCGCGACTTCACCCGCGGCTACGGGCCGGAGGAGTACCTGCTGAAAAAGGCGATGCACGGCGTCTACCGCATCAAGGTCAACTACTACGGCTCCAGCGCCGCCAAGCTGCTCGGCGCGGTGACGCTCCAGGCGGACGTCTTCGCCAACTTCGGCCGCCCCAACGAACAGCGCAAGACCCTCACCCTCCGCCTGCGAACCAAAAAGGAGACCGTCCAGATCGGCGAGATCGAGTTCTGACGCCGCATCGGTGACGTTCGACCCGTAGGGCGTGCACCTCTGCCGACTACGTTCCGGCTTACGGCCCCGCGCCGAGGCGCTCGAGGACGATGGTGATTCGCTGGCGGACTTCCGGGTCGCCGGCGGCGAGGGATTCGCGGAGCATGGGGACGATGCCCTTGCCCATCTTGACGAGCCCGTCGGTGGCGGCCTGTCGGTCCTTGTAGCTTTCGGCCCCGAGTTGGCGGACCAGGTGCTCGAGCCGCTCGCGGACGCGCTTGGGGGGCAGGGCCTGCTTTCGGCTGATCTGGACGTACTGGCCGACGTGGATGTCCAGCGTGGGCCCCGGCATGATCTGGAAGGCCAGTGTCTGCTTGCCGCACTGCCCGCGAAGGATCGAGCCGTCCCAGAGCCGGAGGGACATCCGGCCGAGGTGCGTGCGGCTGAAGGACATCGCCCGGATGTTCTCCGGGCTGAGCGTCACTTTTCCGTACTTCGTCTCGAGCGTGAGGGACTCTTCGGCGAGGCGGCCGAACAGCTCGTCGTTGTTGCTCAGGGTGACGGCGTCCAGCGTCGTGTCGGGCTCGGACTGCTCGGCGAACTGCACCTGCGCTATGAGGTGCCGTCGGATGGTCAGCTTCGGCCCGAGCTTGAGCGTCAGGGGGATCCGCGCCGGCTCGAGCAGGCCGGCGAGTTGCGAGCCGTTGAGGAAGTTGGCCCGGTGCACGGCGTTGCCGGCGTTGTCCAGCGTGATGCTCAGGAGGCTGTTGGGGTCGAGCCCCACCGTGCCGTGGCGGGTACGGAACTTGAGCTGCGCGCTGCCTGGCCGGAAGGCCACCCGGTCGCCCGTGCGGAGGATGACGAGCGGGCCGGCGAACCTCACCTCGTCGGGCTTGTCCTTCGAGACGCGATAGGCGCACTGGCGGACGGCGGCAAAGGGCACGCTCAGCTTCCCGCCGGAGGGCAGCTCGAACCGCATGGCGGCCTGCTCCGGCATCTGCCCGGCGATGATCTGGCCTCCGGCCAGCAGCGCGCGGAACCGCCGGTCCTCTCCGCCGACGGCCGCCAGCCCGATCACCTCGCCGGCCGGTATCGTCATCGGCCCGAAAAACGTCTCGAAGCGAAAGCTCTCGTTGCCGATCGTCCCGAAGATCGGGTCCCCGTGGGTGTTGTAGACCAGGTCGCCGGTCGCCGACCGCTCCAGCACGATGCCGCCGATCCCGGTGGCGGCGGGCATGTTGATCAGCAGCTTCCGCACGGAGAAGGGCAGATCCCGCAGCGCCCGCGCCGGCCGAAAGCTCTTCATCAGCTTCGTCAGCTCCGTCGCCGAGCGGTTCTGCGACTCGAAGTAGCACACCACGACGGTCTTCCGGGCCGGCACGGTGAAGTTGTAGTAGACGTTGATGTCGTCGCCCTGGACGGTCACGGTCGGGCGGACCTTGCTTCGCTTCGAGCAGACGTAATGCAGCAGCGACGGCGCGCCGCTGTACGTGTTGACGGTGACGAAAGCCGTGTCGGCGCCGGTGAAGCGGCTCTCGCCGGAGCTGTAGACCGTTCGGCTGACCGTGGTGATCATGTCCGAGTAGAGGCGGGCCTTGACGGCGACGGCCTGCGAGCTGGTGTTCTCGTAGATGTCCAGCCAGCGCGCCATCCCCCGGTCGCGGTAGACCTTGATCCGTCGGGAGATCCGCAGGTTGTTGCGGCTGTATTGGGGCGTCTCGATCTCGTCGCCGGCGGCGTTGATCCAGCCCTGGCCGCTGAAGCTCAGCCGCGAATTGTTGAGGTAGAGGTACAGCCCGCCGCTGTAGGCCCGGCCGGTTCCCTGCGTGATGCTGCCGTAGCGCTGAATGTCCCACAGATAGCCGGCCCCGTCCTTCAAGTTCTGGGGCAAGCTCACTCGCTTGCCCGAGGAGATGTGGAGTCCGGGCCTGCCGCGGCTGATGGGCCCCGCGCCGCCGGCGGCCGCGGGCGGCCCCGGCTGCGCGATCATCCTGACGACCTGTCCTTGGAGGCTGCCGGCGGCGCTACCCAGGGCCAACGTCGCCAGCAGCGCCATCTTGCCGGATCGGCTGTGTCTCATAGGTTCCTTCTCGTTCAGCGCATTACCGGACCCCATCCGGAGCTTAAGACGCAGAGGCCCGGGCAGAGGTTCCCCTCGCGGGCATCTTCGCATCTTCGTCCGGACGGGCCCCACCTTGGGGCCCGGTCGAGCGCTGCGGCACTGCGGGCTCTGTCGGGTGAGCCGCGGCCCACAGCGGCTGTCTGCTCCGTCGGTGATTCTAACCTGCCGCCGCGTCGCGGCAAAGCCGTTCTCGGTTCGCGCTCTCGTCCAGGAGCCGCCCCGTCTTTCTGAGGCACCCCGCCGACGTCCAGCGCGGCAAGGGCAGGACGTGCCGCTCCGCTGAACGCGCCGAGCCGACAGGTCGTCAGAGCCTGGCGGCTTCCCTCAACTTCCTTCTGTCCCCGGCGGGAGGCGGCGGGGGCGGGGGTTTGGGGGTGAGCTTCTCCAGGATGCCCTCGACCCGCTGGCGGACCTCCGCGTCGGGCGCGTGGAGGTACCGCCGCAGGAGAGGGACGATGCGCGGCCCGATGTCGATCAGCGCCTTGGTGGCGGCCTCGCGGTCTTTGTACGACTCCCCGCCAAGCTGGCCCAGAAGCCTGTGGATGCGCGCCAGCGCGACGCGGGGCGGCGCCGGCTGGGCGCGCGTGATCGAGACGATCCGCCCCACGTCGATCTTCAGGCGGGCCGCCGGGTTGATCTCGAAGCCGATCTTGCCCGTCTCCAGGCGGCACTTGAGCACCGACCCGTTCCACATCTCGACAGAGCCGCTGTTGGGGTCGCCGGGCTTGCGGCGGATGGCCTTGATCAGTGAGACGCCGCCGCCCAGCTTGCCGAACTCGGTGATCAGCTTGAGCTCGGTGTCGGTAAGCGTGCCGAACAACTCGTCGCCACCCGCCAACCCGACGTGGGTGAGGGTGACGTCCGGGACCTGCTGCTCGGCGAGGTGCAGGTGGGCCAACCGGCTCGGGGGGAACGTGAGCCTGTGGCCGCTCTCGCCCTTCGCCGCCGCAAGCTTGACCGTCACGGTGAAGTCCTTGTCGACCAGCTCGCCCGCCAGGCGAGATCCGTTGGCGAACACCGCGCGATGGCCCGCCCGGCCGTCCCGGCGCGCCGTGACCTCCAGCACGTGCCGGCGGTCCAGGCGGACCACCCCGTGCGGCGTGCGGAACGTCGGCGCCAACTCGCCTGCCGCCACGGCCAGCCGGTCGCCGCCGCGCAGCCTCACGTGGGGGCCCGCCAACGGCCTGGCGGCTGGTCGGGCGGCCGAGATGCGATAGGACCACTGCTTGATCTTCTCGCATGGGATCGCCAGCTTTGCGCCCTCAGCGAGGGCCAACCGGACCTTCACGTCGCCCGCGGCGGCGCTGACGGCCTGCCCGTCGGTCAGCACCAGCAGCACCCGTCCGCCCTTGCCCGCGGCCATGCCCACCACGTCCGCGGCGGGCAGCGCCACCTTGCCCATCGGCGTGGCGGTCAACTGGTACGACTTGTTCTCGATCGTCCCGAGAATGCGCCGGCCGTCAGCCAGCAGGACGCTGTCGGCCTGCTCACTCCGCTCGAGGTACGTCCGGCCCGTGCCCGTTGCGTCCAGGTTGACGATGAGCTTGCGGGCGCTCAGGGGCAGATCCCTCAGCAGCGCCGCCGTCTGCCAGCGGGCCAGCAGCCGCTTCAGGTCCGCCTCCGCACCCAGGGCCTTGAAGTGGCAGAGGACGGCCGTTGCCCCGGCGCGCACGGTGAGCGTCCACCGCGCATTGACGATCTTGCCCTCCACGTCCACCTTCGTCGCCAATCTGCCCCCCCCGTCGCTTGTGACGAGCAGAACGTGCGGGGCCGCCTCGGCGGGGCCCGCGTGAACGACGATCATCGCGCAGTTCTTCGCGCCCGGAAGCTCGCCTCCCTGGCTGGTGAGCGTTCGGCCAATGCCGTGACGAATGGCCGTCCACGACCGCAGCCGAACGGTGATCGGCGAGCCGGACGGGTTTGTGTAGACGTCCAGCCAGCGACACACCGGCCCATCTTTGTACACGCGAACGCGCCGGTAGAGGTCCAGCCCGCCCACGCGCCACGGACCCAGTCCGATCTCCCGCCCGTCGGCGCTGAGCGAGCCGGCTGCCTTCGGCGGATCGAGAATCACGCCGTTGACGTCCAGTTCGTAGCCCGCCAACGCCCGCAGGCCGTCGATGAGGCTCGCGTTGAACTCCACGCCCCAGGTGAATCCCCCGCCGTCGGCGAGGCTCCACGGCATCGGCACGTGTCGGCCGCGCGGCAGGTGCAGCTCGCCCTTACTCGCCGCGGGGACGACCCTCGCGCTGGCCGGGCTCGGCTCGCCGCGCGGCAGCACGATCCTCCCCGCCCGCGCCGGCCCGGCTGCAAGCAGCAGCACGGCCACCCAGGCCGGAAGCACCCGTCTCCGCATCGCCTTGCCGCGGCCGTCGCGCTCGGCCATCGCCGTCCTCCCGTGGCCACCCACAGACGTGGACCCTACCCACAGATAGACGCCGCAACCGCGCCCCGGGTTCCGGCGTTTGTGCGGGCGACGCGTCAGGTGCCCTCGCCGGACGGCCAGGGGCGGGGGGGCCAGGGGACGCGCTTGGGGGCGGGTCGCTTTTCGGGATACGGGAAGACGTTGACGACCTCGGCCCAGCGGCGCCACTTTGCCTTGAGGCGTTCGACGATCTCGGGCTGTCGGGTCCTCAGGTCATCGGATTCGCTGCGGTCGGCGGCGAGGTTGTAGAGCTCCCAGGCGTCGTCCGTGCGGTCGTTGACAGTGACGAGCTTCCAGTCGCCTTCGCGGATGGCGGCGTGGTTTTCGTGCTGCCAGTAGAGCGTTCGCGGCCCGGCGGGCGGTTCCTCGCCGGCCAGCAGCGGCGCCATGCTGACGCCCTGGGCGGGCGTGATCTTCCTGCCCTTGTAGGACTCCGGGTACTTCGCCCCGGCCAGCTCGCACAGCGTGGGCATGACGTCGATGAGGTGGAAGATCTGTCCGTCGACGATGCGGCCCGGTTTCTTGATGCCGGCCGGCCAGTGGGCGATCAGCGGCGAGGCGATGCCCCCTTCGTGCACGAACTTCTTGAACTTGCGCAGCGGGGTGTTGGAGTAGCTCGCCCAGCACTGGCCCTGCGAGATGCTCCAGCCGCCCTTCTTGCGCCACATGCGGTAGTTGGCCCGCGTGTGCTTCCGCCAGTTCAGCCCGAAGTGCTCCATCTCGCCGGAGCAGCCGTTGTCGGAAAAGAACAGGATCAGCGTGTTGTCGAGTATGCCGCGCTGCTTCAGATGCGCGACGAGCCGGCCAACGTTCTGGTCGAACCGGTCGATCTGCGCAGCGTAGATCGCGCGGCGGAAGTCCAGCTCCCGCCGGTCCGCCTCCCCGAGCGAGTCCCACTTCGGCAGCCAGTCCGTCTCGACCCCCACGCCCGTGAAGCCCGGGATCTTCCTGTTGACGAAGCCCCGCACGCGAGGGAGCTTCTGCGCCTTGCCGACGATGCCCATCCTCTTCATCCGCTCGAGCTTCTCGGCCCGCAGCTTGTCCCAGCCGGCGGCGTACCGGCCGCGGTACTTCTCGATCAGATCGTCGGGGGCCTCCAGCGGGAAGTGCGGCACGTTGTAGCAGACGTGCAGCAGGAACGGCCGGGACGGGTCGGCCGCCGCCTGGTCGATATAGTCCATCGCCGCGTCGGTGAAGAAGTCCGTCGTGTAGAACTCCTCATCGCTCCGGTACGGGTTCGTCGGGCTCTCGCCGGCCTCGATCAGCAGCTTGCGATCGCGGTAGACGTCGCAGGCGCGCAGGACCTTCCAGTAGCTGTCGATGTGCGGGTAGATGCCCGTGAAGTGGTCGAACCCGCGGACCTCGGGCCTCGAGTGCGGCTCGTGCCCGGCGTGCCACTTGCCCACGAGCATCGTCCGGTACCCCGCCTGGCGGAGCACCTCGCCGAACGTCACGCAGCGGTCGTTCAGGTTGCCCTCGTATCCCTCGCCGTGGTTGCGATAGACCATCTGCCCGATGCCCGCCTGGTGGGCGTACAGCCCCGTCAGCAGGGACGCGCGAGCCGGGCAGCACCGCGACGTGTTGTAGAACTGCGTCAGCCGCACACCACCGGCCGCCAGCTTGTCCAGGTTCGGCGTGTCGATCTCCCCGCCGAAGCAGCCCACGTCCGAGTAGCCCATGTCGTCGACGAACAGGATGACGATATTCGGCCGCATCTTCCTCTCCACGGCACCCGCGGGGCCCCCAGCGCCCCGCCCCGCCGCCAACGCCGCCGCGCCGAGCCCCGCCACCCCCAGAAACTCCCGCCTGCTCAGGCTCCTTCGCCTCATGTTCGCTCCATATGGGGTCAGGGACCCATAGGCTTCCGGACGAGGGCTCGGCCGAGGGCGTCGACCGGCTGGTCAATGGTCACCTTGCTGCCGAGGGTCCTCACCAGGTCCGGCAGGTCGTAGGTCCGCAAGGCGGCGTGGACGGTGTTGACCAGTTGGTTTCGCGTCGGGCGCGTGTGGACGACGTTCGACCAGGAGACGACCGTCCGCGTCAGCCGGACACTCGCGAACAGATGCGGCTCGAGGGCGGCCGCGTGAAGGGCCGGGACGCCGACGTTGCCCACGGCGACCAGTTCCACGCGGGCCTTCTTTCCCCCGCCCGCCCGGGCGGCGGCGTGTCGGGCGCAGACGAGCACGTCCTCGGCGCGCATGCCGACATAGGATCGGCCGAGCAGGTAGGCCTTGTAGACGTCGACCCAGTCGTGGCCGATGTCGGCGCCCCACTTGCCCTTGCCCGCCTTCTGCGTCTCGCCCGTGCCGCGCAGGTCGACGGCCAGGACGGTCTGCCCGGCCGCGACGAGCCGCTCGACGGGGCCGCCGGGCCCGGCGTCGGCGGCGCCCTGCTCGTGGACGTAGAGCACGGGCGCCCGGTCGGCCGGCTTGTCGGGCACAAACAGCAGCGACGGCAGCACGATGCCCTGCTCGGGCTTCAGGATCAGCTTGTCGATCCGGTAGCCCTTCCGTTTCACGACGCCCACCTTCTGCACTTCGGGAGCGGGAAGCTCGGCGAGTTTTCGGATCCCGGCCAGGCGGCGGACGCGGGCGAGCAGCTCGTCGCGAGGTCTCTTCGCCCACAGCTCACGGCGGCGCTTGGCGAGCTGCTTCTCGCAGCGGGCGTTGAGATCGTAGACCGACTTCGCGCCCTCCAGCAGCATCACCTGTCCACGCGGCGAGCAGTGGAGCTCCTTCTCGTCGACCAGCTTGATCTCCGGCTCGACGATGGGCCCGTCGCGCCCCAGCAGCCAGCGCGCCATCCACCTGGCCCCGCCCTCGCGTTGGAGCTTGCCGTAGTTGTGCTTCTTGTCGTTCTCGAGCAGGTCGACGCGTTCGGCGAATCCCATGCGGCTGTAGAGCCGCTTGGCGTACCGGAAGCTGACCCACGTGGCGCGGATGTCGAAGAAGTCGTGCGTGGCCGCGAGAATCAGCACGGGTCGCGGCGCCCGCATCATGATGTAGTCGGCGTGGTCCATGCCGAAGACGAGTTGGCCGAAGATGTTCTGCTCGGCGTCGCCGGGGGCGTTGTCGATCTGCCGGCCCTGGCGGTTGAGGAAGCAGCTCGGTGCGGCGGCCTTGATCCGCCCGTCCAGCGCCATCAGGTACGCCGTCTGTGTCCCGCCCCCGCTGTTGCCCGTGCAGCCGATCCGCTCGCCGTCCACCTCCTCGCGCGACTGGAGATAGTCGATCGCCCGCATGCCGTCCCAGATCTCGTACCACGCCGTGTTGCGCCCGATCAGGATCGCCCCCACGCCCGCCATCGTGTGCCCCCGAGTACCCCACATCACCTCCTTGCCGTCCTTGTCGAGCAACTGGATCCGCTCGCCCTGGTCGATCGGGTCGAACACCAACGCCGCCATCCCATTGAGCGCCAACAGCGCGCCCATCGTCTGATACGCGCCGGACGCCTTGGCGTTGTGCGCGTGGCCGCAGGGGACCAGCACGCCGGGACACGGCCGTTTGGCCGAGCAGCCGTCCGGTAGGAACAGCGCCGCCGTCACGTAGAGCTTCGGCTGGCTCTCGAAGATCACCTTCTCCACGCGGTAGCCCTCGCGCCGGACCGAGCCCGTGACCTTCGCCTTCAGCGGCGTGCGGGCCGGGAATTCGCCGATCGCCTCGAGAAACTTCTCCCGCAGCCGCTTCTGATACGCCGCGATCTGCTCGGGCGTCTTGCGCTGCTCGTAGTCCTTCTGCCATCGCCCCCACGCCTCCGCGATCTGCCCGAGCAGATAGCGCCTCACCATGTCACCCGGCGGGCCCTCGGCGGGCTTCTCGGGCAGGACACGAAGCTCCCCCCCGGCCGCCCCCGCCGGACCCGCCGTCGCCGCCAACACGATCAACAGGATCGTCCCGCGCATGTCGTCTCCTTTCGGTCCGCAAAGGCATGTGTCACCCTCGAAAGGGCCCGTCGCAGCCGATGGTATCCAAACGCCCCGGCGAAATACATGGGGTCAATACATGAAACACATGGGGTCAGACCCTGAATAGTGATTAGTGGACGCTGGCGGCGTCATCGTCCGATGACCTTCCGCCGCAGCGCCTCGGCGTAGTAGCGGTAGTTGTCCCAGCAGACGTCGTCGGGTACGAGATGGTCGAGGTCGGGGATGTATCGGCCGGTGGCGACGGCGGGCTGGACGCGGTCGAGTTCGGCGTCGATGGCGTCCGGGCCGATCGCCAACGCGCGCTTGTCGATGCCGCCCATCAGGGCCAGCTCGGGAAACTCGCGGCGGAAGACGTTGACGTCCACGCCGGCGGCGACTTCGTTCGGATAGAGGTAGTTGACCCCCGCGCCCATCATCGGCCCGACGATCCGTGTCGGGTCGCCGTCGGTGTCCACCGAGATGATCGGAATCCCGTTGGCGTCGGCGAAGGCCTTGATGCGGCGGTAGCACGGGGCCATGAACTCGTTCCAGTGCGCCGGCGAGATCAACGGGCCCTGCCGGCCGCACATGTCCTCCCAGATGTGGATCACGTCGCCCCGAACGCCCTCGGCCACTACGCCCTCGAAGACGGTCAGGTACACGTCGGTCATGTGCGTCATGATGTCGCGGACGAGCTCGGCGTCGTCGTAGAAGGCGAGCAGACACTCCTCGTCGCCAAGCAGCCAGCGGAGGCTGCCGAAGAGGCCCACGTCGGGGTAGCCGCCAATCTGGATCGGCACGCCGTCGGCCATCCACTGTCGGCACCGCCGGCGCCACGGCCCGGCGAGCCGGTCGGCGTGGTGCGGGTCGAGCCGCTCGGCCTTGTATCGCTGCCAGTCGTCGCGCCCGGCAACGGGGAACTTGAGGAACTGGCACATCGACTCGCCGTGCTTGTAGTCGCGCCGCACGATGCCCCAGTTGTCGGTGTGGACGACGTAGTCGTCATCCTCCTCGAGCACCTCTCGCGGATGGGGGGGGCACGGCCCGTAGTTGACGCCGACGGTGTGCGGCAGCGGGTCGGGGTCCATGAAGCTGCGATGGTCGGTCACGTCGGCGGGCTTGCCCTCGCGCTGCCACCGCCGCCACGTCCTCTCCCACGGCGACCAGAACAGCCAATACGGCGCCCGATCCACGTCGCGGCCGAGAATGCACCTCACGAATCGCTCGCGTCCAGTCATCCGCGACATCCCAATCCTCCCGCTGATGGGGGCCGGCTCCTGAATGAGTGATCCGCGGCCGGGCCTGCTCCCGGCCAGGCTTCGGCGGGCCCGCTAATCACTAATACGGCAGCGCTAGTTTTGCTCAAGAAGCATCGGGAAGGTAGCCGATAGCTCTCCCAAAACCAATGTCTTTGGGAGAGGCGCGATGAACAAGGAGCAGCTTGTGTCCTTGCAGCCTGCGCTGGCGGATCTGCTGTCGGCGTTCCGCAACTGCTTTCGCAGGGAAAAGACCTTCGCCTACTGGCA
>Ga0180437_10011321_pt1 | contig 10721 bp, 5 predicted proteins | sample SS_ome_4_FD_132410 | JGI IMG/M metagenome (GOLD analysis project Ga0180437, IMG submission 132410) | Hypersaline lake sediment archaeal communities from the Salton Sea, California, USA - SS_3_D_1 metaG | ecosystem: Environmental > Aquatic > Non-marine Saline and Alkaline > Hypersaline > Sediment... | reverse complement strand
TATTTCTGCTGGGAGAACATCTATCTCCCAGCCCGTGGGGCGGAGAAGAGCGATTCGGATGGCCATCTTTTGACGCTTCTCCCTAATTGCGGGAAAAGGAGGGTCTGGTGATTACAGTCCGTGGTTGTTTTCACCGCGATCGATACCTCTGGCTCTCGACGGTTCGGTTCATTCTCGCTGTGGTTGTGGCGTGGATGGCCGTTGTCGTGTGCGTCTGCGGTGCAGAACCGCGTAGGGGCTCTGCGGGCCGGGTGCGTCTGGAAAGCCCCTTTCTGCTGACGCAACTCCCGGTCGAAACGGACTCGGAGAAGCGAAACCCGATCGCGGGAGGCATGTTGCGGGCGCCATACGGCGAGCAAGGGCGGATCGTGATGGTCTTTCCGGAAGCCTCGGCGCGCGTGCTCAGCGGCGGGTTCCATAGCGCGTGCGATCCGGAAGTTTCCTTCGATGCCCGACGGCTTCTCTTCGCCGCAAAGAAGACCGCCTCGGACCACTGGAACGTTTACGAGATGGCCATCGACGGCGCGGGCCTCAGACAGATCACGCGCAACATGGGGAACTGTCGCAGCCCGAGCTACCAGTCGACGCTCTATACGATCGTCTCACCGGAGCCGTGGTACCAGATCACTTTTGTGGGCGACGGGGCCGGCACCATGAACGAACACGGCCCGACGCCGGCCACCCATCTTTACTCCTGCAAGCTTGACGGCTCAGCGGTCCGCCGGTTGACGTTCAACGTGTCCAGCGACATGGATCCCGCGATCATGTCCGACGGGCGACTGCTGTTTGCCAGCTGGCAGCGCAGCAGGCTGGATCGGGGCTACGTGGGTCGAGTGGGGCTGTTCGGCGCGAACATCGACGGTGCGGACTTCGCCTTGTTCTGCGCTGACCAAGGGCGGCGGATCAAGCACATGCCCTGCGCGACCGCCGGCGGCCTGGTCTTATTCGTCGAGGCCGATCAGGCTCCGTGGGACGGAGCGGGATATCTTTCGTCGGTAACCATCCGACGACCGTTGCATTCCTACCGGCAGACTACCGGCAGGTCGGACGGGCTGTTCCACTCGCCGTCGCCGCTTCCCGACGGACGGGTGCTCGTCTCGCGGCGGCCGGCCGACGGCTCGCGGAGCCACGGCGTTTACCGCTTCGATCCGGTCACGGCCAAGGCGGAGCCGGTTTTCGACGACCCGGGTTATCACGACATTCAGGCCAGGCTGTTGCATCCTCGCCCCGTGCCGGACGGCCGGTCGAGCGTGGTCACGGAAGAAGATCCCCACGGGAAGCTCTATTGCCTGAACGTCTATCTTTCCGATCTGAAGCCTCAGTGGCTGCCCCGCGGAACCGTCCGGCGTCTGCGCGTGCTGGAAGGGGTCCCGCTGACGACGGCCGGGAAGGCGGCGTACCTTCCGGTCGGCGATGCGTTCCCGGCTGGCAAGCCGGGCTCCACGGTCAACGGCTTTCCGCCGCTCGTGCAAAGACGGATCCTCGGTGAGATTGACGTCGAGGCGGACGGATCGTTTAACATTGAGGTACCCGCCAACACGCCCATCGAGCTTCAAACGCTCGACGTCGACGGCATGGCGTTGCGGAGTTGCGGCTGGATCTGGGCGAAGAATCACGAGCCGCGCGGCTGCATCGGCTGCCATGAGGACGGCGAACTCACGCCGGAGAACATGTTCACCAAGGCCGTCGGGCGGCCCTCGATCCCGCTGACGCTTCCTCCCGAGCGGAGACGGACGGTCGACTTCCGCCGCGACGTGATGCCGATCCTCACGAAGCACTGCGCTGGCTGCCATCGCCAAGGCAAGAAGTTTCCGCACCTGGACGGCGGGCTGCAGGTGGTTCGACACGCCGGCTCCGGAGCTTACTTTAACCGGGCCTACGAAAGTCTCCTCGCCCCGGAGGCGTCCGGAGACGGCCCGGGTTCCTACGGGCGATACGTCGATCCGGGCAGGGCACGCACCAGTCCGCTGGTCTGGCGCGTTTTCGGGCGCAACACGTCCCGCCCCTGGGACGCGGCCGCGTCGGCGGAGCCGGTCAAACGGATGCCGCCCGGCAGCTCAAATCCACTTACTGACGACGAGAGACGGACCCTGGTAGAATGGATCGACATGGGAGCGCTGTGGGACGGGATCCCCACGGCCAGCGTTCGGCCGCCGGCCGTTCCCGCCGAGGACCGCAGTAACAAAGGAAAGCCAAAATGAGACCCATTGCCATACTGACCATGTGGACGGCGGCCACGACCCTCACGGCCCGTGGGGCGGACGTTCCGTTGCCCGTCTTCACCGACGTGACCGAGCAGGCCGGAATCCGGGTGAAGCACAGTTTCGGGGACTATGAATTGAGCAATATCGTGGAAGGCACCGGCACCGGCGCGATGTTCTTCGATTACGACGGCGACGGCTGGCTCGACGTCTACCTTGTCAACGGCTGCTGGTTGAAGGAGGTCAACGACAATCGGGGCCGCCGGCTGCGGGACAAGCTGGCCAACAGCCTCTGGCGCAACAACGGCGACGGCACCTTCTCCGACGTGACGGAAGAGGCCGGCGTGGGCGACAAGAGCTTCGGCTTCGGGTGCTCGGCCGCCGATTACGACAACGACGGCGACCTGGACCTCTACGTGCTGAACTACGGGCCGAACGTTCTGTATCGCAACAACGGCGACGGCACGTTCAGCGACGTGTCCGAGCAGTCGGGCCTGGCCAATCCCTTCTGGAGCCTTTCGGCTCCCTGGTTCGACTACGACCGCGACGGCGACCTCGACGTCTATGTGGCCAACTATCTCCAGTACGATGACGGCAAATTCCGCTCCTATTACGCGGCGGCCGGTTATCCCGGCCCCTTGAGCTACAGCGGCCGCCCCGACGCCCTTTATCGCAACAACGGCGACGGCACGTTTACCGAGGTAACTTCGGAAACGGGCCTGTTGAACCCGAACGGCCGGGCGATGAGCGCCACCGTGGCCGATCTGAACAACGACGGGTTGCTCGACCTTTACGTGACCAACGACGGGATGGAGAACTACTTCTACCGCAACACGGGCAAAGGCGGTTTCGAGGAAGAGGGGCTGATCCTGGGGCTGGCGTTCGGCGAAGGCGGCCAGGGGGTCTCTTCGATGGGACCGGCCGTCGGCGACGTCGATCGCGACGGCCGCCTGGACATCTACGTGCCCGACATGGGTTACGGCTGCCTGCTGATCAACCGCGGCGAATACTTCGAGGATCGCACGGCGCCGTCGAACCTGGCCGTGGTCTGCGGGCAGTATACCGGCTGGGGTGGCCTGCTGCTGGACTACGACAACGACGGCTACCTCGACGTGTTTGTGGCCAACGGCAACGCGCACCACGAATACACCGAAGAAGACGTGCTGATGCGCAACGACGGCACGGGCAATTTCACCGACGTGGCCGGAAGTTCGGGAGAGTACTTCCACGAGAAGTACGTCGGCCGCGGTGCAACCTACGGCGATTACGACAACGACGGCGATCTGGATCTGCTGGTCGTGAATCTGAACGATTCTCCGAAGCTGCTCCGAAACGACGGCGGCAACAAGAATGCCTGGCTCACCGTCGCCCCCAAATTGCCGGGTGGAAAGTCGGATGCCCTGGGAGCACGGGTTACCGTCACGGCCGGTTCGCTGACCCAGATGCAGGACCTGATACCGATGACCGGCTACCTGTCGCAGGCCGACCCGAGACCTCACTTCGGCCTGGGGAAAGCGGCTCGGGTGGATGCCGTCGAGATTCGTTGGCCCGACGGCCATACGACCGAGTTAAGAGACGTTTCGACCAACCAGATCCTGACGGTGGTCCAAGATGCACCCTGAGCGGATCGAGAAAGCGATGCATGCCGGACACCGGCCGCGGCTTTATAGACAATAGCGGTCGCGGCTTCATGGATCAGACGTGGAGAACTTCGACCTACCCTACGACTCTCGTGTGCGATCATGAATCTTAACGCAATCACAAGATCCGTCTCCGGCTTGCTGGCGATTCTTCTATTTCCTGCGTTGCTGGAGGCGGCGGAAGAGGAAAACCAACCGGTCTACATCGGGGCCAGGCAGTGCGCCTCGTGCCACCAGGGGCAAGGGATGGGGCACCAGTTCAGCCGTTGGCTGCTTTCCAAGCACGCCGGTGCCTACGCGACGCTCGCGAAACCCGAGGCCCAACAGATCGCCAGACTCAGCGGCATCCCGCAGGAACCCCAAGAGGCGGCCATGTGTCTCGGTTGCCACGCCACCGGCGCCGAGGCGGAAGAGTGGAGAAAGGACGAAACGTTTCACGTCGAGGACGGCGTGCAGTGCGAGAAGTGTCACGGCCCGGGCAGCGAGTACATGGACGAAGAAGTCATGAGGGACCGGGCTACGGCCATGAAAGCCGGGCTGATGATACCGACGTTGGACGACTGCATGGGTTGCCACACGGTCAAGGGGTCGCACGTGGCCGTGCACAAACTGCACAAGCTGGACATGAAAAAAGCCCTGGAAACCATTGCTCATCCCACGCCTTGGTCCGGAAAACCCTCGAAACCGCTGCCTCTGCCGACCGCGAAAGAAGCAAGTACCCGGATGCCCAAGCACGTGGGTTCGATGGCCTGCGCCGGGTGTCACAAGGGCCCGATGATGGGTTACCAGTTCAGTAAGTGGCGAATGAGCCGACACGCCAATGCCTATGCGGTTTTGGCCACCCCGGCCGGATATGCGATGGCCAAAGAGGCGGGCGTTGAGGATGATCCCCGGCACAGCCCGGAATGCTTGAAGTGCCACAGCACGGCCCATCACGACAGCGCGGGCGGGTGCGCCGAATCTTACGCGATCGACGAAGGCGTCGGCTGCGAGGCCTGCCACGGGGCGGGCAGCGAGTATCAGCCCGAGGCCGTCATGCGCGACGCGCGGGCGGCCAAGGCGGCCGGATTGAAGGAGGTGACGCGCGAGACTTGTCTCGGTTGTCACCAGGACGCACACGGCAAGCCGTTTCATTACGAGGAAGCGATCGCCAAGATCGCCCATCCGACGGAACTGCCGAAGATGACCGCGGCCGTGCAGTACAAGACGCCGTTGAACATGGCGCTGAGTCCGGACGGCAGAGAGCTTTACGTTGCCTGCGAGGCCTCCCATACGGTGATCGTCGTCGATCCGGTCGCCCGGCGCAAACTGGCCGAGATTCCCGCCGGCCACCATCCCACCGACGTCACCTTCAGTCCCGACGGAACCCGGGCGTACGTGAGCAACCGGCTGGACGACACGGTGTCGGTGATTCACGTGGCCGGGAGGAAAGTGCTGGCGAGCGTTCCGGTGGGCGACGAGCCGCACGGCGTGTTGACCGATCGCTCGGGCAGGCTGCTCTACGTGCTCAACACGTCGTCGGAGAGCATCTCGATCATCGACACCGAGACGCTCGAGGAGGTCAAACGGCTCTCGGCCAGCCGCAGTCCCTGGTCGCTGGACCTCTCTCCGGACGGGTCGCAGATCCTAGTGACCAACAACCTTTCCCGATTCGTGAAGTTTCGCACGCCCTCGATGTCGGAAATCACCGTCATCGACACGGCTCGGGCGGTGGTCGAAGATCGAATGGTAGTCCCTGCGGCCAACCTGTTGCAGGGCGTGACCTGGCATCCGAGCGGCCGATTTGCACTGATCACGCTCAACCGCACCAAGAATCTGGTGCCGATGACGCGGCTGCTGCAGGGCTGGACGATCACCAACGGCCTGGGGATCATCTGGCGCGACGGCCGGGTCGATCAAGTGCTCCTGGACGAGCCCGGCATGTGCTTCCCCGACCCGACCGACGTGGCCATCACGCCCGACGGCCGGTTGGCCCTGGTCACCAGCTCAGGGTCGGATCGGGTGGCGGTGGTCGACGTGCCGAAGCTGATTGCCATGCTGGAAAGGGCATCGCCGCACGAGCGCGAACACGTGTTTCCCAACCATTTGGGCAAGCCGACGGAATTCGTGATCGCTCACATTGACACCGAGCACAGCCCTCGCGGCGTGCTGATCGCGCCGGATGGAAGGACGGCCTTTGTGGCCAACGCCTTGGATGATTCACTCACGGTGCTCGATCTCGACCGGCTGACGGTCGCGGGGAGAATCGACCTGGGTGGGCCGAAGGTCATCACCAAGACCCGGTTCGGCGAACGGCTCTTTCACAGCGCCAACATCACCTTCCACCGCCAGTTTTCGTGCCACTCGTGCCATCCGGACGGACACGTGGACGGGTTGACCTACGACATCGAGCCGGACGGCTTGGGGGCCAGCCCGGTCGATAACCGCACGCTGCGGGGGATCCTGGACACGGCCCCGTTCAAATGGGAAGGCACCAATCCGAGCCTGCAGCGCCAGTGCGGCCCGCGGCTGGCGGTCTTCTTCACCCGTATTCAACCCTTCACTCCCGATCAGCTTTCCGCCTTGGACAACTACATCTGCACGATTCCGCGGCCGCCGAACCGTTACCGGCCGCTGGGGGCCGAATTGACCGACGCCCAGCGCCGCGGCAAGATGATGTTCGAGCGGACGCGGACCAACGACGGGCGGGTGATTCCCAAGCAGGATCGGTGCATTACCTGCCATTTTCCGCCCCTGTTCACCGATCGCGGACGCCATGACGTGGGAACCCAGATGGCCTTGGACCGGGAATCCGATTTTGACGTGCCGCATTTGAACAACATTTACGACTCGGCGCCGTACCTTCATAATGGGATCGCTGAAACGCTGGAGCAAATCTGGACCGAGTACAATCCGAACGATCAGCACGGCGTGACCAACGATATGACCAAGGATCAACTCAACGACTTGATCGAATACCTCAAAACGCTTTGAAGTGAGTAAGGCAATTCGCGTTAACCCTGGTCAAGTCTCGGCGGGCACGACGGGTGGCTCCGCCGCGTGGCCGCGGCTAAACAGTTTTCGCAGCATCACGCGAGGCGTCCCTTGAGAGTTCGAGTGCAGAGGGAGGATTTGACATGAAGTATGCAACGACAACGAGGATGGTCTTTTCGCTGGCTTGGTGTGTGGCGCTGACTGTCGAGTCCGGCCGGGCGGCCGAAGACGACCAGCCGGCCGCGCCAACGGCCGCCACGGCGGAATCGCTCCCCTACGTCTACACCAACTGGAAGCACTTCACCACCAAAGACGGTCTGCCCAACGACCATATCTTTGCCGTCAAGGTCCAGGGCGAGAGGGTGTGGATCGGGACCGAAGGCGGCCTGGCCTGCCTCGACAAGCGGACCGGAGAGATCCGCAGTTGGACCCAGAAGGACGGCCTGCCCGAGCCGGGCGTCGTTTCCGCGTTTGGCGTCCACGAGAAGACGGGAGACCTTTGGATCGGGCTGTTCGGCGGGGGACTGGCCCGATTCAGCGGAGGACGCTTCGACCACTTCCACCAGCTCAACAGCGGCCTGGTCAACGACGTCGTTTACGGGTTGGCGATCGAGAACGACAACGTCTGGGCGGCCACCACCGCCGGGGCCAGCCGCTATAATACGGTCAGCGGCGAGTGGACCATCTACACCGAGAAGAACGCCCCCATGGAAGAGATCTGGAACTACGGCGCGTCCTACAGCGACGGGAAGGTCTACCTGGGTATCTGGGGCAGCGGCGTGCTGGAATTCGACGTGGCCACCCAGCGGTGGAAAGACTATCTCGATCCCGACGGCGAGATGGAAATCGATCTCTATCGCGACGACGGCGTCGTGCACGTGATCACCACCGGCGTGAGCTACGTGGACAAGATTCTCTGGGTCTCGTCCTACTTCGGCATGTGCCGATACGACGGGCGGCACTGGCGCGGCTACTACACCGCCGAGACGGGCCTGCCCAGCGACTTCGGCAACGCGGTCGCCGGCCGCAGCGCCGACGAAGCGTGGTACGCGACCGACAAGGGGCTCGGGGTGCTGACCGACTTCGCCACCGACACCTGGGTAACCTATACCATGGACCCCAAGACACACGGCGGCTGCGCCGAAATCAGCCGGGCCGGCAAGGTGCTGAAGACGGTCAAGATGCCCAAGTGCATTCCCCATAACTACGCACTTTGGATCGACTTTGATGGCGACGACGTCTGGGTAGGAACCTCCAAGGGCCTGGGCTGGGCCGTCGGCTCCGGTTACTACCCAAGGCTGGGAAAGACGGCGGAAACTCCATAACCCAAACGAGGTGAGCTATGAAACGACACTTCTTCTGGATGCTGACCATGTTCGTCCTAGTCGGCTCGGTTCCGTTTGCCGACGCCGAGTCGAAACAAGAGGCCAAATCGCAGCCGGCCACCGCCGAGGCAACTCCGCAAATCGAGATCGACGAGGGAACCCGCGAAGTCCTCGACAAGATCAACGCTGCCAGTCCTTACGAAGTTCCCGACCTGGAACTGAAACGCGACCGCAACTACGCCTACACGTCGCGGGACGTCGAGCCGTTCCGCCACATCGAGCCGTACAAGGAGCACTTTCTGCTTCAGCTTGAATACACCGGCCCCGGCCGGGCGATTCCCGAGCCGGAACACGTCGATACGGTCAAGATCGGCTTCATCGGCCCGATCATGGCTACCGTTTCCGTGGCCACCGGCGGCAAGAGCCACGAAGAGGTCCTGGGAGTGAAGATGCTTCAGGGCTGCCGGCTGGCCATCGAAGAGGCCAACGCCCGGGGTGGCTACCTGAAACGCAAGGTCCCCTTCGAACTGGTCGTCAGCAACGACAACGGGCTCTGGGGCGCCTCGGGCAACGAGATCATCAAAATGGCCTACCAGGACAAGGTCTGGGCGATCCTGGGGACCATCGACGGGGCCAACAGCCACATCGCCATTCGCGTGGCCTTGAAGGCCGAAATCACCATGATGAACTCCGGCGATACCGATCCCACGTTCATCGAAACCAATATCCCCTGGGTGGCCCGCTGCATCGGCGACGACCGCCAGCAGGGATATCTGCTGGTCGATTACCTGTATCGCAAGCTGGGCTACCAGCGCGTGGGCGTGATCCGCGGGAGCAATCGCTACGGGCGATTCGGCGTGCGGGAGATCCTCGACGGAAGCCGCCGGCTGAAGCACCCGGTCCCCATCGAAATGGCCTACGGCCTGGGGTCGAAGGATTTCTCCCTGCAGCTACAACGGCTCCAGCAGGCCAACGTGGAAGCCGTCGTCCACTGGGGCGACGCTGCGGACGGGGCCCGGATTCTCAACCAGATGCGGGTCTTGGGTATGAAACAACCCTTTTACGCTTGCGATCGATGCCTCTCGGACGAATTCCTCGCGATTGCCGGCGACAACGCCGAAGGCGTCGTCTGCACGTATCCCTGGGACCCCACGCGCCAAGACCCGAAGTACCTCGCGTTCCGCCAGGCTTTCCAGGAACGCTTTGGCGAGGAACCGGAGACCTATGCGGCGCACGCCTACGACGGCATGAACATGCTGATCTGGGCCACTCAGGTGGCCGGATTGAATCGGGCCAAGATCCGTGACGTGTTGGCCTACCGCAGCAAGCCCTGGAAGGGAGTGACCGGCGACATTCCGTTAAGCGCGGTGATGGACGATCATGGCGAAGTGTTCCTCGCCAAACGCGAGAACGGCGCCTGGAAGTACTACTCCCGGGAGGATCTGGAGATTCCCGGAAGGTAACTGGCGCCGCGCGGCCGGTGGTTGCCTTCGTTTATAGAGCCGCGACCGGTGGTCGCGCCAATCGGGTCAACCGATCACTTTGCAGCGCTTTGGCGCGACCGACGGTCGCGGCTTTATAGGGGACCGCATTCATCTTGAACATGATCCTCCGCATATTGGTCGGTGCCGTGTGTTGGTGCGTTTTTATGGGCGCCGACGGAAACGCGGCACAAGAATCGTCGGCACCGGTCCACCCGGATGAAATCCTCATCGGCTACTTCGGCCCCGACGATCCTGCCCATCCGCACGGCGGCGACATGTGGCGCGCCGCCCAGTGGGCCGTCGAGGAGGCGAATCGCCGGGGCGGCTACCGGGGAAAGCCGTTCCGACTGATCTGCGGATGGTCGGACAACCCCTGGGGTACGGGCGTTGTCAAGGTGACCCGCATGGCCTATACGGACCGAGTCTGGGCCATCATCGGCGGAATCGACGGGCCGTCGACGCACCTGGCCGAGCAGGTCGTGGCCAAGGCGCGACTTCCGCTGCTCGGCCCGGCCAGCACCGACAGATCCGTCAATCTGGCCCACGTCCCCTGGATGTTCTCCCTCGTGCCGGGCGATCATCTACAGGCACCTGTGCTTGCCGAGGCGATTGCGGCACGCACCGAAGGGAAACCCTTCCTGCTGATCTCGGCCGATGATCACGACTCGCATCTGTTCACGGTCGAGCTGCGCAAGTCGCTGGCCAAACGTCGCATGGTGCCGCGCTTCCATTTCGAATATCAGCGGGCATCGCGGGAGATTGGGGAATTGACCGCACGGATCAAGGGGGCCAAGGCCGATTCGGCCGTCCTGATCGCCGGGGCCCGAGATAGCGCCCGGCTGGTCGTTTCCTTGCGCGACCGAGGTTTTGAGAACGTGATTTTCGGCGGCCCTGGCATGGGACGCAGGGCGTTTCGGCAAGAGGCCGGTGCGGCGGCCGAGGGAGTTGTGTTTCCGTTGCTGTACGAACCGAAGAAGGAGTCGAGGGAATTCGCCAAGGCGTTCAGGGAACATTTTGCCATGTCGCCCGACTATGCGGCAGCACACGCCTACGACGCTGTGCAACTGGTGATCGCGGCCATCGGCACCGCGGGACTCG
>Ga0180437_10011319_pt1 | contig 10723 bp, 11 predicted proteins | sample SS_ome_4_FD_132410 | JGI IMG/M metagenome (GOLD analysis project Ga0180437, IMG submission 132410) | Hypersaline lake sediment archaeal communities from the Salton Sea, California, USA - SS_3_D_1 metaG | ecosystem: Environmental > Aquatic > Non-marine Saline and Alkaline > Hypersaline >... | reverse complement strand
GTGCGCCTCGCGGAGCAGGGCGGGAATCTTGTCCTTCAGCGGCGTCGAAGCCAGCGCCTTCTCCAAGTCCAACTCATCGATCCTCTGGCTCCGCAACCTGGCGCTGGCCTACGACATGCTGGCTTTCGCCAAGATGCGGTACAACATGCTGGGCACGATCGGCCACTGGTTCCCCGGCATGAACGCCGCCCGGATCGACGAGTTGGACTTGGAGAAGGCGCTGGCTTCGACGCCGCTGAAGGACAAGATTCCCGCCCTGCTCCGCGAGGCGCACCAGATGCTCTTCGAAGTTCCCCGGAAGCGGCTCAGCGAGAGTTGACGCTTTCCTCACGGCAGAGGATGGACCGGATAGCCGCCGGGTGGTGGGCCTGCCGGCGGCGCCATGTAGGGGATTGGTGTTCCTGCGCCCGGCGGAAATGATGGGCTGGGCGAGATGAGTGGAACAGGCTCAGGCGGAGGCGCCACGCCCGCTGCCGGCGGCACGCTCGGCAGCGGCGGAGCACTCGCCGCTTGAGACCGCGCCCGCAATCCTTCGGCCCGCTGGCGAAGTTGATCGGGCGGCACGATCATCTGCGGCGAGAGCTGGTAGTCCAGCACGCGGTGGTCGTCGATTTCGGTGGGCAGGAGGTTCTCGAAAACGAAGTCCAACGGCGAGATCTGATACCAAGGGGCGCGAATCGGCTGCAAAACCGTCAGCGTCTCGCATCCGTCTTTGACCAACCGGATCTTTCGCGTGCCGTAGTAGGTGAAGTCGGTCGAGACGGGCGTGGTGCCGATCTCGTAGTCGTCGACGTAGACGACGGCCCCGGGAGGATTGCTTCGGATCGTCATTCGGCGGTGGACGCAGCCCGGCTGGCTCGACGCAGCCGCTGTCAACATGACAAGCCACACGGCGTGCCGTCTCAGGAAGTTCCGGCGCCGGATGCGAAGATATGGGGGCATCAGTAGCCGCGCGTTTGGTGCGGGACACGAAACGGACCGCGGAGTATAATCGTCTGGTAGAGTCGCCGCCAGACCGGATCCAGCCGGCAGAATCGGGCCCGAACGGGTCGCGAGCAGCCGGTTTCACGGCTCTTCCGCCGGCAGGCGGCAAAGCTGGCTGCCGGGCTGCAATCGTGCTATCATTACGCTTGTTGTATTCAAAGAGGGGCGCAATGGGTGGTTTCTATCCCCTCTATCAAGGCATTTCCGGCCGGCCGCATGACCCACACCGCTCGTAACTGGGATCACTGCCTTGACCAGGCGGCCCTCTCGGACATTGGGTCGCGGCGGCTGAACAACCAAGACTCCCAGGCGGTCGTTCTGGCCAGCGGGCCGGAAAAGTGGCGCCGGCGCGGACACCTCTTCATGGTCGCCGACGGCATGGGCGCCCACGCCGCCGGAGAACTGGCCAGCAAACTCGCCACCGACACCATTCCGTTGACCTACCACAAGCTCAACGACCGGGCCCCGCCCGATGCGCTGCGGGAGGCCATCGAGGACACCAACCGGATCATTCACGCCCGCGGTGAGGCCAGCGGCGACTTCCGCGGGATGGGCACCACGGCGAGCGTGCTGGTGCTGTTGCCGCAGGGAGCCCTCATCGCGCACGTCGGCGATAGCCGTGTCTACCGCCTGCGGCAGGGCCATCTGGAACAGCTCACCTTCGACCACAGCCTCGTCTGGGAGCTTCGTGCGGCCGAAAAGACCGCCGGCCGGAAAGTGCCTGACTATGTGCCGAAAAACGTCATCACCCGGTCTCTCGGGCCCAACCCCACGGTCCAAATCGACCTCGAAGGACTTTTCTCGATCGAGGTGGGAGACGTGTTTCTGCTTTGCAGCGACGGGTTGAGTGGGCAGGTGTCGGATGAAGAAATCGGCAAGGTTCTGTGCTGCTTGCCAACAGAGGAGGCCGTCCGCTCGCTGGCCGATCTGGCAAACTTGCGAGGCGGGCCGGACAACATCACCGTCGTCGTCGCCGGCGTGACCGGACCGGAACTGACGGAACGGGAAGCGACCGACTCGGAACATTCCCGCGGCAGCGGACCGGCGAGCGTTGCGGGCTGGGTTGTTTGCGGCGTGCTGGCGCTGGCTGCGTTGGGCTTCGCAGTTGCGGCGCAAATGCTCGGCGCGTTCTGGCTGGGCATCGGTGCGGCCGCTTGCGGCGTCGGCGGCGTGGTAGCCGCTGTGTTCGCGTCGACCCTGCAAAAGGCTGAACCGGTGGCGATCTACGAGTTCGACGGCCAGCCGCTGGGCAAAGGGCCGTACGCAAATTGCCGATGCATGCCCGACGCCTTGTTCGCCAACGAACTGGCCGGAATGGCGATCGATCTCCGCCAGGCAGCCGAACAGGAAAGGTGGCCGATCGACGAGGCTCACTTCAACGATCTGGTCGGCCAGGCGGCCGAGGCCGTAAGCTCGCGGGACTATGCCGTGGCCGTCCGCCAGTATTGCCGTGCCATCAGCTACCTTTTCGCCCGCCGCAGAGCGCAGTGTGAGCGCACATAGATCTTTCGTTCGGAAGCACCGGGGGCAACCCGTCGACTACTCCTATTGAGCGGCCGGTTTCCCGGCCAATCCCTTTACCTTCTCGCTCCTTGCACAACCTTGGATGTCTCCAACAGGAGCGGGTTCGGGGAAGTCGCAGGGCACGGCAACCCAAGCCTCTCATTCGCCCCATTTTAACGCTTCTTGCGGCTGCTCCTCGTCTTGCTTCGGCCGCCGGGGAGATGGTACACTCCGCCGCTCGGTTCAGGGACGAATCCGGCTAAGGGCGACACTGCGCCGTTCGACGCCCAGCGACAAGGAGGTCACCGTTGCTCTGGAAGCGGTCGATTCGCGTCAAGTTTCTGGTCGGACTGGGACTGCTGCTGCTGTTGATGGTGACGCTCTCCAGCAGCGGTCTCTATACGACCTACGCCTATCGACGACTGGTCAAAAGTCTCAGTTGGCGGGCGGTTGAGTTGCCCCTGGCGGCCGAGCTGAGCCGGCAGGTGGGAGCTTGCCGGATCACGCTCGGCCAGCTTCGAGGGCTTCGCGCCAGGCCCTGGCCCAGCAGCAAGTCGGAACTCGCAGCGGCCCAGATGCCGATGATCCGCGAGCAGCTCCGCAACGAGATCAACGAGGTGAACCGGACCCTTTCGCGGTATCGCATGCAACTGGAGCACCAGATCCTCGAAGGCTTCCCCATCGCCGACAAGGCCAGCGAGCGGCGCACCTTGCACGAGATCGAGGAAGCGCTTGCTCGCGTCCGCGATACCAACCAGGACCAGGACTGGATGCTCGACGACGTGAAGATCGAGCAGTTGGACGGCCAACTGGACGAGCTTGCCATGCTGGCCGCCGAGCTGCCCAGCCACCTGCACGGCAAGCTGCAGGGCTTCGCGCTGGAAGAGCGCAACCGCTACCGCGCGCTGATCGTCGGCACCTGGATCGCCAGCCTGGCGGTCTGGCTGATTTTCCTCCTCCTGCTGAGGGTCGTCTATCATTGGATCGTCAAGCCGCTGCGGACGCTGATCCACGGCTCGCGGCGGGTTGCTCGCGGAGAGTTCAACTACCGCATCCGGATGGACACCGGCGACGAAATGGCCGAGTTAGCCGCCGCCATGAACGACATGACGGAACGCTTCCAGGCGATCCGCGACGACCTCGACCGGCAGGTGCAGGAGCGAACCCGCCAAGTCGTACGCAGCGAACAACTGGCCAGCGTCGGCTTCCTGGCCGCCGGCGTGGCCCACGAAATCAACAATCCGATGGCCTCGATCGCCATGTGCGCCGAATCGCTGGAGAGTCGCGTCCGCGGACTGCTCTCCGCGGAAGATTCGGAGCACGCGGTGATCGGCAAGTACCTGTCGATGATCCAGGGCGAAGCGTTTCGCTGCAAGGAGATCACCGAGAAGCTGCTCGATTTTTCCCGCATTGGCCCCGTCGCTCGACAACCGACGGACCTTGTCGAGCTGGTCCACGGCGTAATCGAGATGATCGGGCACATGGGCCGCTACCACAAGATGCACATCGAGTTCGAGCCCGACGGCCCCCTGGTCACGGCCGTGCAGCCGCAGGAGATGAAGCAGGTGGTGCTCAACCTGCTGACCAACGCGCTGGACAGCCTGGATGAAGGCGGCACGGTGCGGATCTCGCTCCGCGCCCGGCTGGGCTTCGCCGAGCTCTCCTTCGCCGACAACGGCTGCGGCATGGAGCCGGCGGTGCTCAAACACATCTTCGAGCCGTTCTACACCCGCCGACGCAACGGCCAAGGCACGGGACTCGGCCTGTCGATCACCTACCGCATCGTTTCCGACCACGGGGGGGAAATCGAGGCGTTCAGTGCGGGCGCCGGCCACGGGGCCACTTTCTGGGTCCGCCTCCCTCTGAACGAAGAATCCAACCGCGTGGAGAGCAAAAACCGTGCCGCCTAAAACGCTGAGATTGCTGTTCGCCGACGACGAAGAGTCGCTCCAAGAGCTGATGCGCCAGGAGCTGCCGCGCCTCGGACACGAAGTGACCGTCTGCCCGGACGGGCTGACGGCCGTCGCCGCCCTGGAGCGGAACACCTACGACTGCATCCTCGTCGATCTCGACATGCCGGGACTGAGCGGCATCGAGGTAATCGCCCGGGCCAAGAAGATCGCGCCCGACGTCGACGCTGTCGTACTCACGGGCAAGTCGTCTTTAGAGACCGCCGTGGCCGCGCTGCGGCACGGGGCATTCGACTACCTGACCAAACCCTGCAAGCTCATCGAGCTCAACGCCGTGCTCGCCCGCGTGGCCGAGAGGCGGGAATTGACCAACAAGTACCGGGCATTGAAGAAGCGGCTTGAACGGCTCGAAGGCGCTGCCGACCTGATCGGCGTCTCCGCCGCCATCAAACGCGTCCAAGCGCTCGTCGCCAAAGTCGCGCCCACCGAGTCGACGGTGCTGATTTTCGGCGAGACGGGCACCGGCAAAGAGCTGGCCGCCCGCGCCGTGCACCAGCAAAGCCTCCGCCACGAGATGCCGCTGGTGGCCATCAATTGCGGGGCGCTGCCGGAGAACCTCATCGAAAGCGAGCTCTTCGGCCACCGCAAAGGGGCCTTCACCAGCGCCGACGAGCACCGCGCCGGATTGTTTGAGGTGGCCTCCGGCGGAACGCTCTTCCTCGACGAGATCGGCGAATTGCCCAAGACGATGCAGGCCAAGCTGCTGCGGTTTCTCGAAAGCGGCGAGATCCGCCGCGTGGGCGAAAACCAGTCGTTCACGTGCGACGTCCGCGTCGTCTGCGCCACCAATCGCCTGCTCGACAGGATGGTGGCCGACGGCGAGTTCCGCGAAGACCTCTGGTTTCGCATCAACACGTTCGAGATCCAACTGCCGCCCTTGCGGGAGCGGATCGAGGACATCCCCCTGTTGGCCCGGCACCTGGCGTCGCGATTCCGCTCGAGCATCCGCCCAAACGACGAAGTGCTCTCGCCGGACGCCCTTTCGGCGCTTTCCAGCCACTCGTGGCCCGGGAACGTCCGCGAGCTGGCCAACGTGATCGAACACGCGCTCATCCTCTGCGAGCGTCTGCCCATCACGGCCGAGCACCTGCCCAACCGATTCATCACGCGCAGGCTCCGCGCGGTGGGGCCACACGCCGACACCGCCGGCTGCAACCTGCGGGAGATTGAGATGCGGGCGATCCACGACGCCCTCTCGCGCCACGGCGGCAGCAAACCCAAGGCCGCCGAAGAGCTCGGCATCAGCCTCAAGACGCTCTACAACAAGCTCAACCAGCAGAGCGCGCTGGGCAAGTCGGCGTAGCCTTGGTCGCTCAGGACGTGCCACGCGACCCGTGTTGTTCCAGATGTGGTTGGCGACCGCTCAGGAACTCAATGAACCTGTCACACCGTTCACGATTGCCGGGGCATCGCTTCAATGACGCTGGTTAGCGGTGCTTTGTTCGTCGGGTTCCATCCAGGTTGGAAGCCCTTGGCCGGTCGCTTCGGCGTAGAGGGTCTCCGGAGCGATATCCAGATCGTCGTCCCAGCTCAACGTGCCGGAATCCTCGTTGACCGTAAAGCGGCGAAAGTATGCAAGGTCCTTGAAACGCTCGAACACGCCGCCTCTCCCAACGTATTTGGAAAAATCAACGACACCTTGGTTCCCATCGTCAAATGCGATTTCGATGAGGTATTCACCCTTATAAGTCGCAGCGGTAACGTCGTGAAGCATGTTGTCAACTCCTATCAACGGAGAGGGGCGATTTTCGCAGGAGGCATGTCCTGCTTTGCTGCCTCCCAGTTTGCCATCAGCTCGTCTTGGTGTTGCGATGCCCACTCGATCACCAAACCGAGTGCCCGGGAAGGCAAGTCTCCTTCAAGCACCCGAAGCGTCGAGATCTCAACGGCCACGCGTTCCCTTCCGTAGCGAGCATGAAAGTGCGGCGGGTTGTGCTCGTCGTAGTACATGCCAATTACGATGCCGAAAAACCGCGACACTTCAGGCATTATCGCTTCCCGTCCCCAGTCTCGACTCCCCAACTCACTGTACCTTCCGCACGACGCCGACCACCACGCCGAGGACCTTGGCGCTTTTGACGTAGATCGGCTTCATGTTCGAGTTGGCCGGCTCCAGCCGGATGCGGTTCTTCTCGGGATACCAGCGCTTGAGCGTCGCCTCGCCGTCTTCGGTCAGGGCGACGACGATCTGGCCCTTGCGGGCGCTGGCGCGCTTGCGGATCACAACGTAGTCGCCGTCGGCAATCTGGTCTTCGATCATCGAATCGCCGTCGACCTCGAGCACGAAGAGGTTCTTGTCCTCGGCGTCGAACATCATGCCGAAGTCGACGCGCTCGACCTGCTCGATCGCCTCGTGGAGCACGCCGGCGGCGATCCGCCCGGCCAGCGGCAGGCCCGTCTCGTGGATCGGCTCGGCGGCCAGCCGGATCGCCCGCGACAGGCACTTTTCGCGGGTGATGAGCTGTTTTCGCTCCAGGGCCTTGAGGTGGCACATGACGCCGTTAGGCGAGCGGATGCGGAACTGCCGGCCGATCTCGCGGACGGTGGGTCCGTAGCCGCGGTGGCGGATCTTGTCGCGGATGAACTCGTAGACGGCCCGCTGCCGCTCGGTCAACTCTTGCCCAGGTTCCACAATGGCCCCCTTTCGGTGCCGGTGTGCATGGAGGACAAATCACTTCAACACCATCATATAATATACGGGTGTACATAGTCAACCCTTCCGAAGCGCCGGCCATATGAGCAGGTAGGAAACCGCTGCCAGCCGCCGTTATTATCGACCCGCCAAACACGCTCATCCGGGGGATTGTCCCCCCTGCTTTGAGACGTAACATCCATTTGGCGAAAATGCCGGGTTCCTGACAGACGAGCAAGGCGTCCCAGGGTGGGGGGAGCCGTGGGCATGAGCGCGGGCCAGGAAGATAAGTCTGCCCAAAATGGCGAGGCGATCCGCGACCCTCACAAGCACGGCCGCCGTCCTGGCGCGGATACCCGCCTCGTGGCGATCAATCGCTTGTTTCGGGAGTCGCAAGGTTGCCGCTCGCGGGCGGAGGTGGCCGTCGTTTGCCTGAAGGTGGCCGAGGAGTTGACGGGCAGCCGATTCGGCTTTCTCGGCGAGTTGAACGATCGCGGCCTGCTGGACGTGATCGAATCACTCTGCACGGCCGCCCGCCAATTCTCCGCCGGCCGCGTCCTCCTCGACGACGTAACGAGCGTCGTGATCCGCGTGCTGCCGCGCGAGTAGCGCGAAGGTTGTCTCACCCGCCGGCTCCGGCTAAGATGGCGGGTTATGTGTAGGCCTATCGCATCGTCTCTTCCATTGGGGTTCGTTTGAGGACCGTGAGGAGGATGCGAAGTTCCTCAAAATCTGTCGCCCAGTCCGACAGAGCTACCTCATTCTTGCCACGTTGCTGTGTCCCCCCTCCATTCCGGGCGGTACAATCGGTACAGTCGAAAGCGGAGAAAAGCGCATGAGCAAGCCGAGTCAGGAAGAGCATCGCCTGCTGACGCAGATCCGATTGGAAAACCTGCTTTCCTTCGGTCCCGGAAGCCCCGCGCTGCCCTTGGAGAACCTCAACGTTCTCATCGGTCCCAACGGCTCAGGCAAGTCGAACCTGCTCGAAGCCATTGCTCTTTTGCGCAGCTCGACGACGGACTGGCGCCCCGTGATCAGCAAAGGGGGGGGCGTCGGCCAGTGGATATGGAAAGGACAGCCGCACGAGCCGGCTTCTGTGGAGGCCGTGTTCGCCAATCCGCGCGGCTCGGAACCGCTTCGGCACACGATCACGTTTCGTCGGGAACAACAGACGTTCCAGCTTGTGGACGAGCGCGTCGAATATGAACGCCAGACCGAAGGAGACGGGAAGGCCGTCTTCGGATACCGCTTCCGTAATGGACGGCCCGTTGTCGCCAGTCCAATGAGCGGGGGCCGCGTCCACGAGGCAAAGGTGGAATTGAGCGACCCGACGCTTTCCATCCTCAAGCAACACGTCAACGTACCGGGACGTCAAAGCCTCGTGCGCGATTACGATCGCATCCGCCTCTATCGCGAGTGGACGTTCGGCTTCAGGAACAGCCCCCTGCGGGATCCCCAGCGAACCGATCTCCGCACGGATCGGCTTGAGGAGGATTTTTCGAATCTCGGGCTGTTCTTGAAGCGTATCGCCCGTTCGCCGAAGACGAAGGGTGCCCTCTTATCTGCGCTTCGGCACCTGTACGACGGACTCACAGATTTCGACGTGAGCATCGAAGGGGGGACCGTTCAGATCTTCTTCAACGAAGGCGAGTTCATCATCCCCGCACCGCGGCTTTCCGACGGCAGCGTTCGGTACCTCTGCCTTTTGGCGATCCTCTGTGACCCGGAGCCGCCGCCGCTTATTTGCATCGAAGAGCCCGAGCTGGGACTGCACCCCGATGTTTTGCCCAAGCTGGCCGATCACCTTGTGGTTGCGTCCGAGCGGACGCAGATCATCGTGACGACCCACTCCGACATCCTCGTGGACGCCATGACCGAAACGCCGGAAGCAGTCGTCGTGTGCGAGAAGCACCAGGGGCGCACCCATGTGCAGCGGCTCAGTCGAGATCACTTGGCATCTTGGCTGGAGAAGTATCGGCTGGGGCAGCTCTGGACCAAGGGACAACTGGGAGGAACCCGCTGGTGAGCGCGACGGTCTACCTGGAAGGCGGCGGCGATTCCAAGGAGCTACACATCCGCTGCCGCGAGGGATTTCGGAAGCTGCTGGAGAGCTGCGGGTTCGCCGGCCGTCTTCCGCGCCTGACCGCGTGCGGCGGGCGGAATGCCACCTTTGACGATTTCCAGACGGGCCATCGATTGTATCGCGGCTCGGCTTTCGTCGCGATGCTGATAGACAGCGAAGAACCGCTCGACGATCTGGAAGTCGCCTGGCAGCATTTGAACGCTCACGATGCCTGGAACAGGCCGGATGGCGCGTCGGACGAGCAGGTGCTGTTCATGACCACGGGCATGGAGACGTGGATCGTCGCGGATCGAAGGACACTGGCGGATCATTACGGAAGGGCGCTGCAGGAGTCGGCACTACCTGCGCTGAACGACCTGGAGAATCGATCGCGGCAGGAAATCCAACGAAAGCTCATCCACGCAACCCGCAATTGCGCGAATGCGTATGCGAAAGGAAAGCATTCGTTTGACGTGCTCGGAAGGTTGTCGCCGCGGGTGTTGGAAGAGCACTTGCCGAGCTTTCGCCGCGCTGTGAGGATTCTCGAAAGACAACTGTGAGAAGATTTGCACGTGGCGCGGCTTCGCCGACCGACCCCGCGCCGCTTACGCCCGCCGCAGGGCGTCGACGACCTTCATTCTTGCTTCCCGGAAGGCCGGCGGCATGCCGCCGAGGATCGTGATCAGATCGGCCATCAGCTTGGCCTGCTCCTGGCAGTACGCCTTCTCGGTCATGGCCTGCACGGAGCAGAGGCGGGGATCGCCGTCCACCAGAGTTCGGATTCCTACCCTGCGGGATTTCGCAGAGGGGCGGTCCAAGGTCTTCCGCGGCCCCGCTCAGATCTCCTGCCCCGACCAGCGGACAAAGGCCTCCATGGCGTAGTATTCGGGCAGGCCGATGCGGTTGTAGAGGTCGGCCGTGTGGCGGTTGCGGTCTTCGGCCCGCTGCCAGAACTCGCGGGGGTCGTCCGGCCCGGGAAAGAGGGCCGAATCCTTCTGCGACTCGTGGCGGAAAATCGCCGTCTTCTTTCTCTTCACGTCGCGAGGGCTCAAGGGCACGGCCACGTCGATCGCGTGCGGCGCCCACTCCTCCCATGCCCCGCGATAGAGCAGCACCTCGGGGCGGGAGCCGGTCTCCGCCTCGATCTGGCCAAGCGCCTTGAAGATCAAGCCGGCGCAGACGCGGTGCGTGCCATGGGGGTCGGACATGTCCCCGGCGACGTAGACCTGGGCGGGACTCACCTCTTCGATCACGCGACGGACCGCGGCCACGTCCTCCTCGCCCGGCGGCCTCTTGTCGATCTTCCCGGTGCGATAGAAGGGGAGGTCGAGGAAGTGGAGGTTTTCCTCGCGGCAGCCGCAGACCTGGGCGGCGCTTTTGGCCTCGCTCCAGCGGATCAGCGACTTGATCCTCAACACGGCTTCGGCGTCCGCTTCGCCCGGCTGCTTGCCGGCCAGGGCATCAAGGACCTCGGTCTCCAGTCCGGGCGTTTTGTCGATATCGATGTTGAAGCGGCGATTCAGCTCGGTCATCAGGTCCACCAGCCGCTGGGCGTCGTGGTCGAAGACGGCG
>Ga0180437_10011317_pt1 | contig 10723 bp, 11 predicted proteins | sample SS_ome_4_FD_132410 | JGI IMG/M metagenome (GOLD analysis project Ga0180437, IMG submission 132410) | Hypersaline lake sediment archaeal communities from the Salton Sea, California, USA - SS_3_D_1 metaG | ecosystem: Environmental > Aquatic > Non-marine Saline and Alkaline > Hypersaline >... | reverse complement strand
GCCATTGACGCCGGAAGCAAGCTCGAAATCGAGGCGCTCGGCTTCATCAAGGGCTTTCTGATAGAAGCTGCCTCTAGCCTTTGTTTTTGCTTTGGTTGCGTTTGCTTTTCGGCGCGTTTCGGGTGCCATGTGGTCTATCTCCTTTATTTAAAGTACGGGCCGCTGCCAGGACAATGGTGTGGGCGGCAAGGTCCCACCGTTGTTTTTCCACAGCCAGTTTAAGAAGCTTCATCATATCCCTCTCTATGCGAAATAACAGAAGTAGATTAGCACATATGTTCTATAAAGGCCAGCCAATTATGTCATCAATTTAACCGGGGCCGCCTGGTATGTTCCTTGACAATCAAGGGCGTTAGGTTTACGATTGTTCTAGCGTTTTCCGTCTGGAAGTATGGTGTATTAAAATGAAGCTGGCGAGATTTAGCTGGAAAGGCGAGATAGTGCACGGGGTGGTGGAAGGTGATGAAATAAGGTCTGTCTCCGGAAGTATATTTGGCGAATTCAAGCCGAGGGGGTCAATCGGCAAGCTGAAGGATTTCAAGCTTTTACCACCGGTGGACCCCGATAATTTAATCGCTGTGGGTCTCAATTTCGTAGATGTTATGGAGACGTGGACCAAAAACACGGGAAAGCCGAAGCCGGTAAGGCCCCACGTCTTTCTGCTGAGTCGTTCCTCAATTATCGGGCATCTGGATAATATTGTTTATCCAGCCACGGCCGATGATAACTGGGCCTACGGGGAGCTGGTGGTGGTCATGAAGAAGCCGGCCAAGCTCATTTCCGAAAGTGACGCCGCTGACTATATTCTGGGCTATACCTGTGGCAACGACCTGGCGGCGCTGGATATCGAGTTCGGCGAGGATGATGGCCGTACCGACCGGGCGCATAATTACGATACTTTCACCTCTTTTGGTCCCTTCATCGAAACGGATCTGTCTCCCGATGAACTAAAAATCAGGCTGAAATTCAACGGGGAGCTGATAAAGGAGGGGAATACGCGGGATATGGCATTCAGCGTGAACCGGGTGGTCAGCCACGTTTCTCAGTTCATGACCCTGCATCCGGGGGATATTATTTTCATGGGTTCGCCGGGTGGGCACCAAATAAAAGTGGGCGATGATATTGAAGTGGAAATCGAGGGCATCGGCACGTTGCGCAACAAGGTGGTGGCATCAGGTTAAGCCCTGTGGTTAAATTGATAAAAAAGCATCTCCGCTTTTGACAAGGAGGGAGCAGTGGACTTCTTGCTCAATGAAGAACAGAAAATGCTCCAGACCACGGTCAGGGATTTCGCCCGGGAGAAACTGGCGCCGACCGCCGACGAGCTGGACCGGAAGCAGGAGTTTGCCCGGGACAATTTCCGGATGATGGCGGAGATGGGGCTGCTTGGCCTGGGCATACCTCCGGAGTATGGCGGCAGTGGCGGTGACGAGCTCTCCGTAGCCATTGCCGTGGAAGAGCTGGCAAAGGCATGTGCCGCCACCGCCGATATTCTGGACGCGCACCTGTGCCTGTGTGCGGCGCCGATTAACCGCTTCGGCACCGAAGAGCAGAAGCAGAGGTTCCTGCCCGCCCTGGTTAAAGGGGAAAAGGTCGGCGCCATGGCCATTACCGAATCGGAGGCCGGCAGCGATGTCAGCAATGTACAGATGACGGCGACCAGGGACGGCGAGGACTACATACTCAATGGCACCAAGATTTTCATCACCAACGGCGATGTCTGCGATGTGGTGCTGCTTTTTGCCAACGTGCCGGAGCTGGGGGAGCGGGGCATGACGGCGTTTCTGGTGGAGGCGGACATGCCGGGATACAGCCGGGGCAAAAAGTACGATAAACTGGGCATGCGCGCTGCCACCAACGCCGACCAGGTCCTCGAGGACTGCCGCGTGCCCGCAGCCAACCGGCTCGGTGACGAGGGGCGCGGCATGCGTATCTTTCTGGAACTCATCGACCACGGCCGCATAGGCATCGCGGCGCAGGGCAACGGCATAACCGGAGCCATTCTGGAGAGAGCCGTTGATTACGCCAAGAGTCGCAAGCAGTTCGGTGCGCCGATTGCTTCCTATCAGGCGATAAGCTGGCGGCTGGCCGATATGTACACCGAACTGGAAGCGTCCAGGTTGCTCACCTATCAGGCGGCCTGGCTGGCGGATAAAGGACTGCCGTTCCGAACGCAGGCGGCCATGGCCAAGCTGTATGCCACAGAACTGGCCATGCGGGCTTCTACTTTGGGGATTCAGGTATTCGGCGGCTACGGCTACATGATGGACTCGCCGATGCAGCGCTACTTCCGCGATGCCAAACTAACCGAGATTTACGAGGGGACTTCGGAAGTACAGCGCATGGTTATCTCGGCGTCGCTGTTTCGCTAATTAAAGGCAATATGCTGCAGGGAAAAACGATAGACCAGTTGAATATCGGTGACCGGGCCAGTATCAGCAAGCTGATTACCGAGCACGATGTAATACGGTTTGCCGAGGTAACCGGGGACAAGAACCCGATACACCTGGACAGGTTTTATGCGGCACAGTCGGTTTTCGGCGAGCGCATCGCCCACGGCATGCTTACGGCCAGTCTGATATCGGCGGTTCTCGGCAATAAATTGCCCGGGCCGGGTAATATTTACGTATCCCAGAGTTTGAAGTTCAGAGCGCCGGTGAAATTCGGCGATGTTATTGAGGTGGAGGTGGAGGTGGTGGAGAAGGTCGTGGAGCGAAACCGGGTTCGCCTGAGCACCACCTGCCGCAACCAGGATGGCACCGTGGTGCTGGAAGGCGAGGCAGTGGTCATGCCCCGGAAAGAATAGGCCAATCGACGGTAAATAAGGGATAATCCAGCGGAGGCATTCATGGCGGAGCAAGAGTACCTGATGGGCAATGAGGCGATGGGCAGGGGGGCAATCGAGGCGGGGGCGAAGGTGGTGGCGGGCTATCCGGGGACGCCGGCCTCGGAGGTCCTGGAATATGTGACCAGATATCCCGATGTCCATGCCGAATGGTGCATTAACGAAAAGGTAGCCCTGGAGATATGCATGGGGGCATCTCTCTGCAATACCCGCTCGCTGGCGGTGATGAAGCATAATGGGACCAATGTCGTCCTCGATTTTCTGATGCACCTGAATTACACGGGTGTCCGCGGCGGACTGGTGCTGATTTCCGGGGATGACCCCGGCGGCATCTCATCGCAGAACGAAGAGGACAGCCGCATCATCACCCATCTTGACGCCCATCTGCCGGTGTTTGACCCATGGTGCCCGCAGGAAGCCAAGGACATGGTGAAGGCGGCCTTTGAACTTTCCGAAGAGACGGAACTGTGCTTTGTGGTGCGGCCGGTGATGCGTGTCTGCCACGGGCGCAGCACGGTCAACCTGGAAGGTATCAAAGAGGGGAAGGAGCCGTATTTTGAGGATGACCGTTCCCGGTTCATCATGAGTGCGGTAACAGAGGTTAAGGCGGGCGGTACTCTCCGCCCGGTAGTCAGGCACCGCTGGCTCAACGAGAAACAGCCGGTGCTGGCCCGGCTTATGGAGGACAGCCCGTTTAACCATATCGAGGTTGGAGAGGGCAGGATAGGGCTGGCCGCCTGCGGTATCGGCTATGGCTTCGTCAAGGAGGCGGAAAAGATACTGGGAAAGAAATTCCCCATTCTCAAGCTCGGCACCCTGCCCCTGCCCAGGGAAAAGGTGCTCCAGTTCGCCCGGAAGATGGACAGGCTTGTGGTATATGAGGACAGCGAGGCGGTGGTGGAGGGTATATTGAAGCAGCTTTTTTATGATGAAGGAGTGAAAGTGGAGCTGGTGGGGAGGAGCGGATTCCTACCCGCGGAAGGGGAACTATCAACAACGGCGGTATTAAAATCACTGGCGGCGCTCTATCCGGAGCTGGAAAAGAAAATACCGGCGACGGTACCGCTGGGCATGAAGGTGCCGATAAGAACGCGCACCCAGTGTGTGGGCTGCCAGTACCGTGGACTGCTGCACGCGCTGAAGCTAACGGCGCGCAAGTACAAAGGCGTGGTCACCGGGGACATCGGCTGCTATGATGCCGGCTCGTTCCTGCCGCTGGAATTGCAGTCGACCATCTACTGCATGGGCTCATCGATACCTATGGCTTCGGGCATCGCCCACAGCGGCTATGACCGCCCGGTATTTGCCATCATCGGTGATTCCACCTTCTTCCACAACGGGGTGCTCGGTCTGCTGAACGCCATCCACAGTGGCGTGGATATGGTGGCCATTATCTGTGACAACCGGACCACGGCCATGACCGGCTTCCAGCCGCATCCGGGCAGTGAAATCAACGTCCGTGGCGAGCCGGCTCCGGCCATTGACGTGGCCCGTCTGGCCACCGCCGCCGGGGCCACCAGCGCCCGGGTGGTCAATCCTTATGACATTCCGCAATGCAAGGAAGCGCTGGAAAAGGCGGTGAAGGAGAAGGGTGTCTCGGTCATCGTGGCCACCATGCCGTGCTACCTGGTGGCGAGGCGTACCGGTGAGCTCGGCTTCACCCCGCGCAAGGTCGTTCTCGATGAAGAGCGCTGCAATGGCTGCAAGATTTGCGTTACCTTCTTTGGCTGCCCGGCCATCCATTTCAGCGATGGCAAGGCAACCATCGATTATGGCACCTGCGTTGAGTGTGGCATGTGCGTGGAAGTCTGTCAGAGAGGGGCGATAACATGGAGCTGAACATACTTATTGCGGGCGTCGGCGGGCAGGGCAACCTGTTCGCTTCGAGCATCCTCGCCGAATACCTGCTCAAAAAGGGATATAAGGTCTTTGCCGTGGAGACCATCGGCGCGGCGCAGCGCGGAGGTTCGGTGGTATCGCACCTGAGGATTTCCGATGATGAAATCTATTCGCCGCTCATCCCGGCTGGGAAGGTGAACATCCTCATGGGGTTTGAGATTATAGAGATGCTGCGAAACTTCCAGCTGCTGGCCGGGGACGGTATCTACCTGCTCAATGACTACAAAGAACCGACGGTGCTGTGCAATATGGAGATGGATATCTACCCATCGGACGAAGAGATAAGGGCGGCGCTGAAAAAATCGGGGAAGAAGGGTTACACCATCAAGGCCACCGAATGTGCGCGAAAAATCGGTGGCAGCCTGCTGACCAACGTGGTCATGGTCGGGGCGCTGTGCCAGATATCATCGCCCTTCGATAGCCAGGAAGTTAAGCAGGTTCTGTCGGGGAAGTCGCCCGCCAGAGTAAAAGAGCAGAACCTGCAGGCTTTTGATGCTGGCGGCTCGCTCATTCAGGAAGCGATACGCTAATCCTGATGTGATTTCGCAGCCAGCACATTATAATCAAATCAATAGCACGCACCAGTGCCTCTGGGGGAGTATATTTTCATGAGCGTGGCCGGACAACTGTATCAGTTACAGGAAATCGACCTTGAAATCGCTGAAAAGGAGCGCCGGCTGGAGCAGGTGAACAGCCGGCTGGGCAGGGACGATGTGGTGGTCGCAGTCCGGCGAAAGCTTGACGCAGCGAAAGAAAGACTGGAGGAACTGCGGCATGGGCAGCGTTCCCTCGACTGGGAGATAGACGACCTGGCCGGAAAGATAAAAAAAGGCGACGAGGAACTCTACAGCGGACGTATAAAAAACCCCAAGGAACTGTCCAACCTGCAGCATGAGGTTGAGCTGCTGAAAGCCAAGCGGGACGACTTGGAGACGAAAGACCTGGAAATTATGGAACAGGTGGAATCGGCTGAGGCTGGCGCGGACGCTTTGAATCGGGAACTGGAAGAGACTACCACAGAGTGGCAGCGCGAACAGGAGCAGTTGCGGAAGGATAAAGAAACGCTGGGAAGCAGCCTGAATAAACTCAGACAGCAACGTCAGGCGCTGGCTGGCGAAGTCGACCCGGGGACAGTGGCGCTTTACGAGGGGCTCAGAAAAGGCAAGGGTTTCGCCGTGGCTAGAGTGGAGCAGGGGATATGCCGTGGCTGCCGCATATCTTTGTCTTCCAGCGAACTGCAGCAGGCGAGAAGTGGTGCCTTGGTGCAGTGCGGCAGTTGCAGTCGGATTCTATACTTGCCCTGAGCGGAAAGTGAAAATCGATAAGGCAATTATATATACCGATGGAGCTTCACGGGGAAATCCCGGCCCGGCGGCCATCGGCGTGGTGATTAAAGATGGTCAGGGCAAGGTGCTGGCCAGAATTTCCCGGCGTATCGGCAGAACCACCAACAACCAGGCGGAATACCGGGCCATTATTGCCGCTCTTGAAGAAGCCTCGCGGTTAGGTGTCGCTAGGGTTGAGCTTAAGTCCGATTCCGAGCTGGCCGTGAAACAGATAGTCGGACGATATCGTGTAAAGAATCAGGCGCTCCGGCCGTTACACCAGCGGGTCAGGGAACTGCAGTCTTTATTCCAGAGCCTTACCATTGCCTATATCCCGAGGCGTCAGAATGCGGAGGCGGATCGGCTGAGCAACGCGGCTCTGGACGCAGCGGTTGACTAATTAGGCACCCGATACTAGACTATAAGTGGGTCAAGTAAACCGGGTGGCCGCCCCGGAATCCGGGGAGGAAAGTCCGAGCTCCACCGGGCAGGATGCTGGGTAACGCCCAGGAGGGGTGACCCTATGGAAAGTGCCACAGAAACACACCGCCCCGCGTCAGCGGGGTAAGGGTGAAATGGTGGGGTAAGAGCCCACCAGCGACCGGGTGACTGGTCGGCTGGGTAAACCCCATCCGGAGCAAGGCCAAATAGAGGGACATTAGGACGCCCGGCCTGTCCCCGGGTTGGCCGCTTGACCCTGATGGAGACATCAGGGCTAGATAGATGGCCACTGTCCTTCCGGTAACGGAAGGATACAGAACTCGGCTTACAGGTTTACTTGGCCTTTGAGTTAACCGGCGGTAACCTGTGCTAAAGCAGGTTAAGGAGGCAACTTAATCTCTGCCGTAATCAAACCCCGCTGGCGTTTTCCCCTTGCTCGGCATGGAAATATCTTTTGGAGTAAAGCAAGCTAATGTCGAAAACGATGAAGTATGTCCTCATAGGTCTGACTCTCATTGCCATAGTCGCCCTTGCCTTCGGCTCCGGTTACAATCTGGGAAGAGTCCCCGCAGGCAGCGGAGAGGGGCTGGAGCTGGTGGAGGAGGCATGGGATATCATCTTCCGGGACTATGTAGACCGGGATAATCTGGACCAGCATGAAATCAGCCAGGGCGCCATCAAAGGCATGATGGAGGCGCTGGATGACCCCTACAGTTCCTATCTGGATGCGGAAACGTACGAGCTTGGTTTGAGTGGTCTGGAGGGGGAAATCGAAGGTATTGGTGCTCAGGTGGGGATTAGAGAGGAGAAGCTGACGGTTATCTCGCCCATTCCCGACTCACCGGCGGCTCAGGCCGGTATAAAAGCAGACGACGTTATTCTGGAAGTAGACGGCGAGACTACTGCTGGTATGAGCCTGGTAGAGGCGGTGCTGAAAATCCGCGGTCCCAAAGGTACCACCGTCAGTTTGCTCATTCAGCATAAGGATGAAACCGAACCGGTGAAAATCGAAATAGTACGCACCACCATTGAACTGCCCAGCGTGGCGCTGCAAATGATGGAGGATTTTGCCCACCTGAGGATTACCCACTTTTCTCGGCGCACTCCCACCGAATTGCTGAGCGCACTGAATGATATCGACCAGGCAAAGGCGAAAGGCATAATTCTGGACTTGCAGGGCAATCCGGGCGGGATACTGGAGGCGGTTATCGAGGTCGCTTCCCATTTCCTGAAGAGCGGCGTGGTGCTGAAGGTGGTGGACAACCGGGGCGAGCAAGCTGTCCTCGAAGTGAAGTCCAAAGAGGTGGTTAGTGAGCTGCCGATGGTGGTGCTGGTGAATGAGTTCAGCGCCAGCGGCAGCGAGGTACTGGCAGGTGCGCTGCAGGACCACGGGCGGGCCACCGTTGCCGGGAACGTGACCTTTGGCAAGGGCAGCGTCAACGTGCCACGCCAGCTCCAGGACGGCTCCGGAATTTACATAACCACAGCGCGCTGGCTGACACCGGATGGCCGACGTATTGAGGGTGAAGGAATAGAGCCGGATATCGTGCTGGACCTGGAAGGCGAGGAAGCTGTCCGGTGGGCAATCAATTATCTGGAAAACCAGGAGTAGCCAAAAAGGGGTGCCGGTATGGAGAATGGGCCAGTGCAGGTGAGAGTAAAGGAGGCAAAGGTAGCTATCATACAGGGTGATATCACCCGACAGACCACCGAGGCCATCGTCAATGCCGCCAACTCCAGCCTGATGGGGGGTGGCGGCGTGGACGGCGCCATCCACCGGGCCGGGGGTCCGGCTATTCTGGAAGAGTGCAAAAAGATTGTGGCCCGGCAGGGACGTCTGCCCACCGGCAGGGCCGTGATAACCACCGGCGGTAACCTTCCAGCTAAGCACGTCATCCACACCGTTGGTCCGGTCTGGCACGGTGGTGATAAAGGTGAGACCGGGCTCCTGGAAAGCGCCTACCTGGAAAGCCTGAAACTGGCTGTCGGGAACAACCTGGCCAGCGTTTCCTTTCCCTCTATCAGCACTGGAGCCTACGGGTACCCGGTTGAACAAGCGGCCGAAGTGGCCATCAGGACAGTGACGGCGTTTTTAAGTGAAGAAAAGACCTCGGTACGCGAGGTGGTCTTTGTGCTCTTTGATGCCAGGACTTATGAGGCCTACGCCGCGGCTTTACGGGAGATAGCTGACAAGTAGGGGATAAGGGAATTGACGGGACATACCCATCACCCGCTGGCGGTGGGCAGCAAACTGAAGTACGGTATTCTGCTGACCGGCCTGATTCTGGCGGTTGAACTTATTGGTGGTTTTCTGTCGCACAGTCTGGCTTTGCTCAGCGATGCCGGCCATGTATTCGCCGATGTTATCGCTCTCTCGCTGAGCTGGTACGGGGTGAGGCAGGCCGAGCGCCCGGCGAGCAGCCGTATGACCTTTGGCTACCATAGAGTGGGCGTGCTGGTAGCCCTGTTCAATGGTGTCAGCATCTTCGCCATCGCCGTGGTCATCTTCTACGAGGCATACCGCCGCTGGCTGCAGCCTCCGGAGGTTAACAGCCTGCTCATGCTGGCAGCGGCACTAGTCGGGCTGGGGGTCAATGTCTTTATCGCTTTCTGGCTGCGGCGGGAGCAGCGGAGCAACCTCAACGTGCGCAGCGCCTTCTGGCATGTGCTGGGCGATGCGCTGGCATCAATCGGCGTCATCATCGGTGCCATCATCATTATGCTGACGGGATGGTTTATCGTTGACCCGATTATCAGCGTGCTCATCGGGTTCATCATCACCCTGGCCGCCTGGCGCATCCTGAGAGAAGGTCTAAAGGTACTGCTGGAAGCGGTGCCGCACCAGATAGATGTGGACAGGATGGCGCGGGACCTGCAGAAGATACCTGGGGTGAAGGGTGTCCATGACGTTCATGTCTGGAGCATTTCTCCGGAGCTGCACGCCATGAGCTGCCACGTGCTGGTTGATGATATGCGGATGAGCCAGGCCGCCGAGATTCGACAGCGGGTGGAAAAAGTGTTGCGGCGGCGGTTCGATATCGCGCACAGCGCATTGCAGATGGAGTGCCGGGAATGCGCCGCGAACGACCTCTTTTGCTCGTTGACTCCGGTCTCGCCGGAAGAAGGGCACGAGGAACATCATGATTAGCCATATACTCTCCTTGCCAAACCGCGTCAAATAGTTTAAGATTATTGCTCAAATATGGAATGGTTGGTAAGCCTTTTTGTCCTGTTCGTCCTCTTGGTCAGCCTGTTCGCTGGTCTGAAAGAGGGCGCGGTCAGGCACTTTTTTAACCTGGTGGCGGTGCTCATTGCCATTTATATCGCTGGCCTGTCCTACCGGTTGCTGGCAAGGCTGCTCTCGTTTCTTCCCGGTGAAAACTGGGAAAACTTTATCGGTTTCTTCATTACCTTCGCCATCATCGTGGCTTTACTCCACCTCGCTTTCTTCCTGCCGCGGAGAATAGTCAATAAAATCTGGAAGCGCGGTCTGCTTTCCCGACTGCTCGGCGGCGCTTTGAACGCGGTCGATGCAAGTATCGGTCTGACGCTGTTTGCCCTGATATTGCGGGCCTTCCCCATCTTCGACTGGCTGGCGCGCTGGGTGGCCGGCTCCAGCATCATGTCGTCGCTGGTGAGTCTTTTCGGTTTTATCCAGGCGCTGTTGCCCGGAGTATTTCGGGAGGCAGCCACCGTGGTCCTAGTAATACTATAAAAAAGGAGGTGGATATAATATGGCAGCGCAAACATATCCGGTGACCTTGACCGGCGAGCTCACCATGCCGCCGGCCAGGGGGTGGTGGCTCATCAAATGGCTGCTGGCGATTCCACACTACATCGTTCTGGCTTTTCTGTGGCTGGCGTTCATTGTGGTGTGGATTATCGCCTTCTTCGCCATTCTCTTCACCGGCCGGTTTCCCCGGGGATTATTTGATTTCAACGTTGGCGTGATACGGTGGTCGTGGCGGGTGGGCTTTTACAGTTATCAAGCTCTGGGGACGGACAAATACCCGCCGTTTACACTGGAATCGGTGGACTATCCGGCCGACCTGCAGGTGGAGTACCCGGAGAAGCTGTCCAAGGGACTGGTGCTGGTAAAATGGTGGCTGCTGGCCATCCCGCACTACATCATCGTTGCTCTCTTCCAGGGCTGGGGTGGGGAAGAAGGAGGCTGTCCTGGTCTGGTCTTCCCCACCCCAGCCCTGGAAGAGAG
>Ga0180437_10011316_pt1 | contig 10723 bp, 13 predicted proteins | sample SS_ome_4_FD_132410 | JGI IMG/M metagenome (GOLD analysis project Ga0180437, IMG submission 132410) | Hypersaline lake sediment archaeal communities from the Salton Sea, California, USA - SS_3_D_1 metaG | ecosystem: Environmental > Aquatic > Non-marine Saline and Alkaline > Hypersaline >... | reverse complement strand
CGAGATTTTGCCAGTGACACAAAAGACGTCGTCCACCACCCAGACCTACGACAATCCCTATGCCAATCAATGGACAGAGCGGGGCGATTTTGATGAGCGGAAATGCGCGCTGGACAGCTAGAACGAGCAGATAGTCGAGGCCGGCCCGCAGTGGAGGGTAAGCGGCGCGATTTGGGCGGACTTGACCCAGGTTAGCAGTGCTTCGGGGTAGAGTCGGCAGGCGGCCCATATCCGCGTTCCGCCGATGTATATGCTTTTGTGGAGACACGATGAAACTCATCAGATCAGCGCGATACGTTTGTATGATTCCTGGTCGGTATGCAACTGTTCTGGCATTGCTGGCCCTGGCTGCCTGTGGCCCTGCTAAGGCGACCGTACCACAGGCGACGGCAACACTGCCACGGGGCACCGAGGAGCCAGCCCCCTTGCCACTCTCTGAACCCGGCCCCTACCACACGGGCAAACGCTCGTATACGTTTGCGGACGCCAACCGCGACGGCCGTAAAGTAGGCATCACCGTGTGGTACCCGGCGCTGAAACCGGAAGACGACGGCAGCATCGCCAAGGATGCCGTCCCGGACCTGAGCGGCGCACCCTACCCACTGATCCTATCATCCACCAAAATGGCCAGTGCACTCGCCCCATATCTGATCAGTCACGGTTTTACCTGGGCCAGCGTCGATGGCATCGACAGCTACTATCAGATGAATGAGCAGATGATCGAACAGCCACTTGACATCCTGTTTGCGTTGGGCCAGGTTGCCTCCGGTCCGCTGGAGGGTCTGGTGGGCATGATCGACGCCGAACGTGCCGGAGCCATCGGATACTCCTTTGATGGCTACAATGCACTGGCCCTGAGCGGAGCACGCGTCGACCCCGAATTTTACCTGTCTCAATGTGCGAACCCCGACGCAACGAAAACAGTGTCTCTGTCGGCCTTTTCCTGCGCTCCGGCTCGCACATGGGATGAATTCGCCGCCCATGCGGGCGAGGCCATCACCGCCAGTGAGGATGGACTGTGGCAACCGATGACGGACGAGCGGATTCGCGCCGTGATGCCGATGGCCGGGGAAGGATGGTGGTTATTCGGTGACAGGGGATTGGCAGCCGTCGATCGGCCTGCCTTGATCATCGTGGCCACCCGAGATGAACTCTACCCGGAAAACGCGCTGATCTTTGAGCATCTGGGTACTCCCGACAAGGCGCTGGTCTCCTTTGTCGGCTTGACACACATGATGGTGTTTGATGACGAAGCGGTTGCCCGCATGGCGCATTTCGCGGTTGCCTTTTTCGGCTACCATTTGCAGGGGCGCAAAGACCTGGCCTGGTACTTTTCGGAGGATTTCGTCGCCCGGCACGATGACTTGGCCTGGGGTGTATATACGGACGAGTAATGCCCGCGAAGCAAGATGATGTTTGCTGGCCCCCCCGCCCCCGCTGGAGGTGACGGCGACCATCGGCGCTGGGCAGCGTCGGTGGTTTCGTTTCAGGAGGTAGTTGGCGGGCGAGGGAGGGAGTGCAAACTCGGCACTACGCCTCAGCTGCGCTGCAGTATTCACCTTGCTGCCCTGGCCGGAAGCAGGTGTCATCAGACATCTACCCTATGCGCTGGCTGTATCGGCAGCGGCCGGATTGTTGTTGTGGGCGAATTATTGGAATTTGATCGCGTGCAACTACAGGAAATCAGAAAGCCGCCCCGCCAGCCGTTTCAGCCCACCTGCTGATCGAGAGTTCTATTGAGGGTGTCTGGTTTGAGGGTCGTTTGTGATCAGAACGTACGGTCGAAACGTCCTCTGTCGGTGCACAGGAGTAGTGGCCACCTTGTTTCCTGGCAAGAGCGCTCACCTAATGTGGGATTTTCCCAGGCTTATTTGCTGCTGCATTCGGAGACAAGACTCTCCTCGTCTGCATTTGTTCCACAGCGCTTGCTCTGCACGTGCCTCCAAAACGGAGAAAGCAGCCATAATGAGTAACCCGATCACAACCATTATGAGACTGGCCATTATCGCACCTCCTTCAAGCTGTTAGATGTACCTCTGGAAGCTGATTTCACACTCAGTATAGCACACAAAGGTGGTCAGAACGTGGCCAGAACGTGGCGAAGACGTGGAGGTTGGGAAATCTCTTTCTTTGAGGTATAATATCTGTAGGCGCTGAGTTGCTCCGAACCTTTTCAGGGGAGGAACGATGGCACATCTATCGCTTTCCTTGCTGGGGCCCTTCCAGGTGACGCTGGATGGGCAACCCGTCACGGGTTTTAAATCCAACAAAATCCGGGCACTGCTGGCTTATCTGGCCGTGGAAGCGGATCGGACGCACCGCCGCGAGGTGTTGGCCGGGCTGCTGTGGCCCGATTGGCCTGATCGAGATGCCCTCAGCAATCTGCGCTATGCCCTCTCCAACCTCCGCCGGGTGATCGGCGACCGCCAGGCGGAACCGCCCTTCTTGCTGGTCACCCGTGACACCCTCCAGTTCAACACGGCCAGCGACTGCTGGCTCGACGTCGCGGCCTTCACAGACCCGACAGGTCTTGGCGACCTGTCAGGTCTAGAAAATGAGGCTGAAGCGGAAGCCAGCCTTCACAAGGCCATTGAGGTGGCCCGCCGGCAGCGTGCCAAGTCGTGGGAGCTGCGGGCAGTGATAACCTTGAGTCGTCTGTGGCAGAGACAGGGGAAGAAAGCAGAGGCTCACCAGATGTTAGCCGAGATTTACAACTGGTTCACCGAAGGCTTTGATACCGCCGACTTGATCGAAGCCAAGACGCTGCTTGAAGCATTAGCGTAGCTACGTTTCCAAGCTGGCCGTGCCAATCCGAGACCCTCAACCGATAGGCTGCTATGTGCTGAACAGAAACCGAAGCCGATTCCAACGGTGACAACGGAGCGATGGTCACAGAAATGCCAGACAACGAATCAAAGCCGTTTTCACTCTTCAGACGTATTGGGAACCTGGTTGGCGCAGGTATGCACTTGCTCCTCTTGAGTCTTTTCCTCGAGGGCTTGACACTGGTTGTTCGACCATGGATTTCTTTTCCCATTTCATTAACCTTTGAAGCGCAGGTTTTCTTGACGCTTCCTTGTGTCGCTGCATGCCTTTTGGGTGCGATGTGGTTCAATCGCTCACTTGACCTGATAAGCGTTCACCTGTTGAATGGAAAGAACGAGTTGATCACACACGGCCCTTTTGCCTATGTGAGACACCCCCTCTACGCTACTCTTCTGATAACAATCCCTCCATTGGTAATAGTCTGGCTTTCGGATCTCTTGTTCTTCATCCCATGGGTTCTCATACTTGTCGTCTCCCATTATATAGTTCGTCTCGAGGAGCGGGGATTGATTGAGGTATTTGGCCAAGATTACGAAAGGTATCGAAGGGTTGTTCCTGCGTTACTTCCCTACAAGGGCGCTAGCGGTCAACGCTATCGTGAGGATGGCGATGATTCTGAGCCCAAGCTATTCGATTGAGCGTTCGCGTGTCAACTCGCTGGAGCAGACCGGGTTGCAGGGCGATTTCACTTCGAGGGCTCATAACCCTGGCCGCTCAGCCCGCAGCCCTTGGGCGACCGCGCTGCATTGACAGTACATGTGGGAGAGAGTCAGGCGATGAAGACGAGAGTATCCTTTGGAGATTCCCCGATAGCTCATTTTCTGTTTAGGTTGATGGCTCCGGTGATGGAAAGCCCGTTACGGCGCCGGTTCTTCGACCCGGTCAGGACTTTGAAGGGGGCCGGAATCCAGTCGGGGCAAAAAGTCTTGGAGGTTGGCTGTGGCACAGGGTTCTTTACCATCCCGGCGGCAGAGTTGGTGGGGGATGAGGGCCGTGTGTATGCCATCGACCCGCACCCGTTGGCCATCGAGCAGGTGGCGAGGAAGGCACGGGATGCCGGACTGACCCATGTCAGACCCATCAAGGCTGGCGCGACGGAGGCCGGATTAGCCAGTGGCAGCATCGACCTGGTTTTTCTTTTCGGAGTGATTCCATCCCCCACCTTGCCTTTGGACCGACTTTTGCCAGAGATGTATCGTTTGCTGAGATCGGAAGGAGCCCTGGCGGTGTGGACGGCTTTTCCCTGGTGGTCACCTGCGTCCCTGACCAGGGGCGGTCTTTTCGTCTATGTTGAAAAACAGAGTGGGGTTCACACTTTTAGAAAAGCAGCGAGCGACTGAAGCATAATGACTGAAGATATAAGCCCGGCAGTGGTGGATTCTTACGAGATAATCGGTGAACATTGCGCTTCGCGGGCTCTTGACAGTGTGTACAATGATTACTATGAGCGACCGGCGATTTACTCACTCCTGGGAAATGTTGAAGGGCAGAAAGTGTTGGACGCGGGGTGCGGACCTGGAAGCTATGCTGAATGGCTGGTTGTGCAAGGAGCAACTGTGATGGCTATCGACGCCAGTCCCAAGATGGTACAAATCGCAAAGAGGAGGGTAGGCCGCGCAGTTGAGGTTCGGCAGGCAGATCTGAGTCAGCCCTTGGATTTCATCAAAGCAGAAACCTTTGAAGTTGTCTTGAGTACTTTGGTGTTGGACTATGTCAGAGACTGGGAATCGGTCTTTAGGGAATTCAACCGACTTCTGGTTGAAGGAGGGCGTTTTGTATTCTCGGTTCATCATCCCTTCTTTTTGGACTTGAAGGTAGAAGCGAACATTGAGGAGACCTACTTTTCCGTTCAGCAGTTGGAGGAGGATTGGCTGGTTTTTGGGCTAAAGATACCGGCCTATCGGCGGCCTTTAGGAGCGATGGCTTCGGCCCTGTGGGAAACGGGGTTTGTGATCGAGCAGATCGTTGAGCCCAAGCCGACAGAGGAGTGTCGGGAAGTTTACCCGGAGCATTTTGAGAGATTGTCAAAGCATCCGGTTTTTCTTTGTATGAGCACGAGGAAACAGAATGAGCTATGACATGGTGTGTGCATACAGTCACAGGTCATCTACTATGGGAGTTCATAGTCGGTGTATGAGAGGGGCGGCCAGATGGAAAGTGAGAATCTAAATCCGGTTCAGATCATACTGCTGGTGACACGACTTTTGTCGGACAGACGATTTGATGAGCTTGGCGACCTGGCTCGCAAAGATGAACGGGTCCTCCATCATCTCGTTGAGACATTGAGAGGTGGCAGGGGGCCGTTCTGTTTCTTCGCCGCCACAGGGCTGAGCAAAGCAGGCCAGGCGGCGGTGGAGCCCCTGCTGGAGGCGTTACAGGACGGGCAATATGTCGTGCGCCAGGTAGCAGCCCTGGCATTGGGGGAAATAGGAGACCTGAGAGCAGTAGAGAGGCTGGTCGAGGGGCTGGGGGATGAATATGAAGCCGTGCGACAGGCCGCAGCGGTTTCCTTGGGCAAGCTTGGAGCAGTAGAGGCAATCGAGCCACTGCTTCGTGCAATGAGGGATGAGAGCGAAATAGTACGCAGGGCAGCGGTGAACGCATTGGGCATGATAGGCGATGAGAGCGCTTTGCCGGAGCTCAAGCGGGTGGAGGCAGAAGATACAGAGGCAGTCGCACAGAGGGCGAGAGCCGTGATACGGGAGATTAGAGAGCAAAAAGGTTAGGGGCAAGAGGAAGTAACCTGTGAACACATTATTCGCCAACTCGCCAGATGGCACACGGGTTGCATACGATCGTAGTGGCACCGGGCCAGCGATCGTGCTGTTGCATGGCGGCGGCAGCACGCGCCAGGAGTGGCACGAAGCGGGCTATGTCAGACGCCTCCGAGACAACTTCACAGTCATCACTGTTGACCTGCGCGGCCATGGCGAGAGTGGCCTGCCCACTGACCCGGCAGACTATACCACACACAAAATGGGGCAGGATATACTCGCCGTGGCCGATGCATGCGGGGTCGAGCGTTTCATCATCTGGGGGATGTCGTATGGGGGCAACGTCAGCCGCTACTTGGCCGTCCAATCTGAGCGCGTTGCCAAACTCATCCTGATGGGGACTCCGCTAGGCCTGGGCGTATCGGGCGAACTCTGTCAGGATGCCATAGACTTTTGTGCGCATTGGCCCCCTATCGTGCAAGCCCAACGCGATGGCACATTGGATCTCGACGCGCTCTCCCAGGACGACCAGGATTTTCTGCGTCGCTTCAATGTTCCGGTGATGTTGGCTTGGGTCAGAGCCATGCTTGACTGGCCCGCCGTCGAACCAGCCGATTTTCGCTGTCCAACTCTATGGCTCGTCGGTTCAGAGGACCGACACGCGATGGCCAGCATCAAGGCATACGAGGAATCCCTGACAGGGTCTAGGGTTCGAGTTCATATTGTCGACGGTTTGGATCATGAGCAAGCATTCGCTGAGGTCGACAGGGTTTTCCCCACCATGCTGGCTTTCACCAAATTACGATAGGGATGTAATTCCCGCTCGCTGCCGTTAGGCGCAGGAACCTTTGACTGGGAGAGGCACAAATGGAAAACCAAGACAAAAAGAGCCCGACTGAAAGACTGCGTTCTGTTTTCTTTGAGACGGCCGGTTGGCTCATCCCGCTGATTGTTTCGGGGCCTTCGCTGTTCATCTGGGCCGGCCTGATGACCATGCCCCTGATCGTCTACCTGGCGATCATGTTCCTCTCTCTGTTCAACCCGGAAATCATGTCAAGGTCAACACCAAATGTCCCCTACTTTTTGACCGCGCTCGACGTGATGTTGCTGGGAGGGCCGCATTTGCCCGACAAAGTGATATTGCCGTCTCGATAGTGATTCCAGTGTTGCTGTTGTGGGGACTCGTTCTGCTGAACAAGGCGTTGTACCCGTGAGTAGAGCAGTGCTCAGGGATGAAAGTGGCAAGTCCTGCGCCTAACAAGCGGTTCCAGCCGACTTGGCTAATCGGCGCTTCAAGTTCTCACACGCATTGTGGTTAGCTGTCTGGCGAAGGCTCTCACCACGCACCCGCCAAGCGGCTGAACACGACCGTCAGGCGACGCAGCGCACTGTGGTAAGCCAAAGCCCGGGTAGAAGCAACATTCAACCTGAATGAAGGAGAGTAATACCAATGGGAAAGCTCATCTGGTTGTCGTACGCCGTTCTGATTCTCTGCTTGTTTTTGGGTATGAGTGGGTGTACGCCAGCAGCGGCGCCGACGCCTCCGTACTACCGGAGGGTAGGACCGTGGGAGGGCGAAATGGAAGTGGTCACGCCCACGCCAGTGCCGCCGGCATCCACCCCGACGCCAGCCCATACACTCACACCGGAGATGGTCGAGGGGACCAAAATTGTAGAAGTGGTCCCTTCTGTGCCAGTGCCGCCGACATCCACCCCGACGCCAACCCATACACCCACACCAACGCCTGAGCCGGAGAAGGTGGCGACCTCCACCCCGACGCCGACGGTGCCGCCGACGCCTACGCTCACACCCACGCTGACCGCCACGCCTGCACCCAAGGCCGAGGATTACGTGGAAGAATGCCATGCCCACCTCGAGCAGGGCAAGGTGTTGCTCGTGGGACACGGCGAAACAGGAGAAGGGGACTGCCGCGAAGGGATAAGACTGTTGCAGCTGGCCATAGAGCAAGCCACCGCCGCACTGGAACTCGAGCCGGGCGATGCCGAGGCATGCTTCTGCCGGGGGATGAGCCGTCGCTGGTTGGAAGAAGAACTGAACGAGGCCATCCAAGACCTGGAATGTGCCGTGGAGGGATTGGAAGGGGCTAGGCAAGATGAAGCACAGGCGGCGCTGGAAGAATTGAGAGAGAAGGTCGCAGCGCCGATCTGTGTGTCTATGGGCCTCCCCGTTTTTGCGGAAGGCTGGACCGAAGATGGTCAGCCCGTCAACCCGGGCACGACTTTCCCAGCGAACAGCACCAGAGAGGTTTGGGCCCAATGGAGCTTAGCCAATCCCTGCGGCGAGGTGGCTGTGGTGAAATGGTATCACGATGGTGAGCTCGCTTGCCAACATGACACGGAGCTCGAAGACTGGTGGGAATGGGCTGGGAGTGGATGGACTGCCGACGAAGAATGGATCGAGTTGGGTCAGTGGTGTGTGAGCGTGACCATTGGCGCGACGCTAATGACCGAAGGTTGTTTCAGCATCGAATGACGGTGAACTTGATTGTCAGGCTTTCCTGAATGAATACCGATCGGGTATGCTTGATCCACCGACCAAGTGCTATGCAGGCGCAAGTGTAGACGGGCGGATCATGCTCTTTGCCAGAGATCGTGAACCGGCACTGCACCAGTTGCGGATGGGAGGATTCGAGCCGGCCCCGAAACAGATCACGAGCACGCAGTGCGCGCAGAATCCGGAGGATGCTTTGGCATTGGCCCTTGTCACGTGCAAGGCCGTTGACGAGATGTATGGCGCATTGGGACAGATACAGATATGGGGCCCGAGCGTGTTCAGTTGGTATTTGACGGATGAGCTACTGGAATTATGCAAGGGGCAGCAGTTCGAAGGGGGGATCGTTTTTCTTGCTATGGACGAACTGGGGCAAATGGGCCCCGCAGCCATGGATGCCACTCCAGTCCTGATCGAATACGTAAAGGGATCGTTCTACCCGGGCTGTGCCCGCGAGACACTGAAGGCCATCACAGGGCAAGACTTATGGGATGATGGTCGAGCCTGGCAAGTGTGGTGGGAACAAAAGAAATAGCTCAGGAAGCTTGGACGCATTCGATGTGTAAAGGTGATTTTGCGCAGGGGATCGCGCAATCGGGCTGGTAGCGCTGTCATGTTGTGGAGTACCTTCTGAGGAGGATATGACGATGCAAGCGATACATCGGACAATCATCAGACTTGTTCTTCTCTTGTCGGTCCTGCTTTTCCAGACCGGGATCGCACGGACAGAGCCAGATGAACCGCCGAGAGAACAAACGGGAACACAAGGAATGACGTATTATGTCGCCCCGACCGGCAGCGACACTTATCCAGGGACAGAAGCATGGCCCTGGCGGACGATCCAGAAAGCAGCGAACACACTGGTGGCCGGCGAGACCGTTTTCATCAAGGCGGGGACGTATCCCGAGCGTGTCGTGCCGCTGAACTCGGGCAGTACGGGCAATTACATCGTCTATGCTGCCTATCCAGGTGACACGGCGACCATCGACGGCAGCAGCGTCACCCTGCCAAACGATCTGGCCGGCTTGTTCGACGTGTCGAACAAGAGCTATATCCGGATCTCGGGCCTGCGCGTTGTCAACGCCGGGCCATACGCCGACAATGCTGCCATCCTGGTCAACGACTCGAGCCACATCATCATCGAGAACAATAATACCTACAACACGGTTTCTTCGGGCATTGGCGTTTGGGGCAGCGATCACGTGACGGTTGCCGGCAACGAGGTCGAGCTGGCCAATACGGACATCTGGCAGGAGTGTATCAGCCTGGCCAGTACGGACACCTTTGAGATCAGGGACAACCGGGTCCACAACTGCCAGGAAGAGGGCATCTGTGTCAAGGACGGCGCAACCAATGGCCAGGTGTACCGGAACCGGATATATGATGTCCACGCGACCGGTCTCTACGTCGATGCCTGGGACAAGCACACCTACAACATCGAGGTGTTCCAGAACGTGGTCTATGACGTGTCGGCTAATGCGTTTGCCGTGGCCTCCGAAACCGGCGGCACACTGGAAAATGTCCGCATCTATAACAACATCGCCTACCACAACCGGTTCTGTGGCATCTCGGTCAGTGTCAACGGTCCTGGCGACGCGCAAGGCAGGCACCCGATGCAGAATATCTATGTGATCAACAACACTTTTTACGACCACGGTTGGGAGGATTGGGGTGGGGGCATCGTGATCGAAAACGCAGACGCGCGGAACCTGGTCGTGCGGAACAACATCTGCAGCCAGAACCTCTATTTCCAGATCGCCGTAGACCCAGGTGTCCTGGCGGAGAATATTACAGTCGATCATAACCTCATCGACGGTTATCGAGGAACCGAGGGTGAGATCTATGGCGATGACTATGTGGAAGGCGATCCGCTGTTCGTGAACCCGTCGGAGGCGGATTTCCATCTCCAAGGAAACTCGCCAGCTGTAGACCAGGGTTCCGCCGTGAACGCGCCGGCAGATGACTATGACGGCCATTTTCGACCTCAAGATGGAGATCAGGATGGCACGGCAGGGTACGATATCGGGGCGTATGAAGTCGTGGCCTACTCGGAGCACATATACCTGCCGCTGGTACAGAAAGGCGGTTGGTGAACAGCATATGTGGAGATTTCAGAACGGGCAGTATTCTTTGGCCAAGTGTGCCCCCTCTCTTTGCCTGATTTTCCTGCTGGTATCGCTTGCTCCTTCGGTGCCCGCTCTGCCCATTCACGCCCAACAGGACGGCGATCCCTATGCCGACCGTGTGGTGAGTTTCATCCCAGGCAGCCCGGCCAGCACGTGCTGTAATGACCCCGACAGGGTCCTCGGTCCACCCGATCTGGACCAGTCGATGGCGACCGGCTGGCTTACCCTGGGTGTCGGCGGCTCGGTTACGGTCGAGTTCGTGGACAACGTTGCCGTGGATGGCCCCGGCGAGGATATCGAGATCGTCGGTGATTCGGGGAACGATGAGCAGTGGATCGTCGAGGTCAGTGCCGACGGACAGGCATTCACATCGTTCGGCCTCGTGAACGAGCGAGTGACACTCGATTTGGCGGCCGTCGGGATGGCAGAGGCTCGTTTTGTGCGTCTGACTGATGACGGCGATCCGGCCGGTGGGGTTTCCCCCGGCGCAGAGATGGACGCAGTGGTGGCGCTAAACAGCCAGCCGGTTTCCGGCTTGCCGCCTT
>Ga0180437_10011313_pt1 | contig 10725 bp, 8 predicted proteins | sample SS_ome_4_FD_132410 | JGI IMG/M metagenome (GOLD analysis project Ga0180437, IMG submission 132410) | Hypersaline lake sediment archaeal communities from the Salton Sea, California, USA - SS_3_D_1 metaG | ecosystem: Environmental > Aquatic > Non-marine Saline and Alkaline > Hypersaline > Sediment... | reverse complement strand
TAGTGTTAACGTCAATTTCTCTGGTTCCGAAGGTATAGCGGCCTGGCATCACTCCCATCGCTGCCATACCATCGGTAATCAAAACGAGCCTGCTACCTCCCAATTTCTGCGCCATTTTCACCGTTTCGTCGCTAAGATGAACTTCGTCAACAATCAGAGAGAAGTAAAGACGATCATCCGTCAACGCTCCACCGATAATCCCAACTTCGCGATGATGGAAAGTGCCCATCGCATTGAAAAGATGAGACACCATTGTCAGTCCCGCATCAACACTCTGTTTTAGCTGTGACAATGACGCTACAGAATGTCCTGCAGCAACAACAATGCCTTGACCTACCAACTCCTTAACAAGTTCATTGCCCCCTGAAATCTCTGGCGCCAATGTCACCATGCGCACCCCTTCCAAAGAACCATAGACAGCTTCCAAGGTCTTTTTAGGACTTTCTTCATCACTGGCAATGTATTGCCGAGGATGCATTCCAAGTTTCTTCAGAGAAATGAATGGACCTTCTAGATGCACCCCCAAAACCTCACTACCATGACGACCTCCAGAGCGAGGCTGCAGAGTAGGAAGGATGTTACGGTACTGCTCGGGAGAACTACTGATGACTGTCGCTAGAAATGCTGTAACACCATATTTTGGCAACTGCTTAGCGACTTCCTCAACGACGCCAGGCTGCGAAGAAAAGTCTTTGCCGAAGCCTCCATTGAGCTGCAAATCAATGAAACCAGGAGCAATTAAAGAACCGTTCAGATCGATACTTTGGTCCGATTTTGATTGCGGAGCAATGATCTTACCACTAGAAACCCACAGTTCACCCGGTTGAATTTCATGGTCTCGTAAAACTCGCGCATTATAATATCGAGTCACTATCACCTCTGTAGTCCCCTCTACTTCACCTGCCTCACTCAAGCCTAGCACTCCAAAAATACCAATTCCCAAAATCAAAAGTCGCTTCATCCACATCGCCATCGCCATTTCATTTGCAAGGTAAAAGTATATATTTTTAATGTGTAGTAACGCAACAGCAATTCCCAATCTTTGTTCTTATTGACGGTTTGTGCTAAAATTCTTCGTATTGAAGACTCAAGCACCCGTAGCTCAATGGATAGAGCGTCGGCCTCCGGAGCCGAAGGTTTCAGGTTCGACCCCTGACGGGCGCGATATCCATAGCGTGATGATGAAATTTTCACCGTTGGTAAGTGCCAACCAGCTCAGCTTGCTCTATGATATGTCCTTGCATGGCAGCTTCGGCGTCCCCTTTAGTGGCTCCTTGTGGTAAATCTAAGGTTGTATCCAACGCATAGACTTTAAAGTAATAGTGGTGCACGGGTCCGGGAGGAGGACAAGGACCTCCATAGCCGATACGACCAAAACCATTGATGCCTTGAAACTCTGGTTGTTGTCCTTCATCGATAGCAGTAACTTGTGGAGCGATATTCCATGCGATCCAATGATCAAAGACTCCCATTGGCGCATCAGGGTCATCCATAATGATCACCAAGCCCTGAGCTTCAGTGGGAACATCGGTAATCTGTAACGGTGGAGAAACATTTTCTCCTTCACACGAAAATCTTTGAGGGATAGGTTTCCCATCTTCAAAAGCAGAACTCATCACCTTCATAACAATACCTCCGTTTAGTTCTCAGGTTTTCCAAGAATTGCAGTACCTATGCGTACAAGGGTAGCTCCTTCAACAATTGCGATATGATAGTCATTGGTCATTCCCATCGACAGATGTTTCAAAGTCACGCTGTCACCATATCTTTCCATAAGCTCATCACGCAGGTGCTGAAGATCTGCAAAGCAATTTTTAATGGCTGTTTCGTCCTCAGTAAAAGGTGCTATGGTCATAAGGCCTTGCACCTCAATGCCTGATAATTCCAGCACCTGAGGAAAAAAACGTTTCCACTCCTCACACGTGTAACCATGCTTCGTGAGCTCATGAGAAGTGTTGACTTGTAATAAGATGTTAGTGACACATTGCTGGGACAAACTCACTTTAGAAATGGCTTCTGCTAAAGGTAAAGAGTCGACAGAATGTATCAATACAAAACGTCCGGCGACGTGCTTGACTTTGTTCTTCTGTAAAGTGCCTATCAGATGCCAGCGAATATCTTGAGGGGCTTGTTTCATTTTCTGCAGGGCTTCTTGCACGCGACTTTCTCCGAAATCACGCACACCAGCATCATAGAGAGATAGCAGTTTTTCCACAGATTGGCTTTTAGTGACCACTACAATGGTAATAGTCTGGGGATCTCTTCCATAACGCAAGGCTTCTTGAGAAACTTGCTCTTGGATGACATGGTAATTGTCGACCACATCCATAGCAATACTCTTCATCTTAAGGCTTTACAAGGGCCAATCACCTCGTGAGCGACGATGAGCATCTTTCGCGAAGGCAGCCTTTCTACCAATTCTTCAACTCGAGCAGCACCTTCACGAACAAAGACCTTTCTAGCCCGCAATTCAGGACTAACGAGGCGATTCCCATAGCCTTCCTGAAACTTGGGATGCACACGCGTTCCCATATGACGCTGTTCAATGGAGCTGAGCTTTCGTTGTTCATCAAGAGGAGCGCGGAATTCGAACTCATCAGACAACTGACGACGTGTTTTTGCAGCAGCGGCAAGCGGTGACGGCTTTCTTTTCCTGACAACAGGTGGTCGTGAAGGTTGCTTTTCTTCCCTTTTTGCCGCTTGTGGAAGCTTAGGGCCTTCTTCTTCCTCCTCTTCAATTTCAAAGCCCATGGACTTCAATAGCTCGCTGTATGCTTTTTCACGCTCTTCACGTTCTTTTTTATATTCTTCAGGATGTTGACTACGTCGACGCTCCTCGTAGATGCGTCGCATCACCGAAAGCATCAATACCACAAAAGCGATCAGAAAGCCTATCCATTCTATAAAAGACATCAGTCTTCCTTTATTGTGCAGGAGGGTGCCCTAGTCCGCCTTCATCGGCGGGCCCCGCTAGCCCCTTGCGCATCTCGGTATCTGCTTGAATGTTGCGGATTCTTTGGTAGTCCATAATTCCCAGGTTACCTGCACGGAAGGCTTCGGCAACGGCTTTGGGGATCTGTGCTTCAGCCTCCACAACTTTAGCCTGCATCTTCTTAACCTCAGCCTGCATTTCCTGTTCGGCAGCGACAGCCATGGCACGGCGTTCTTCAGCCTTAGCCTGGGCAATGCGCTTGTCGGACTCTGCCTTGTCAGCGCGCAGCTTCGCTCCGATATTTTCTCCGATGCTGATGTCTGCGATGTCGATGGAGAGGATTTCGAAGGCGGTCTGAGCATCAAGCCCTTTATCCAAGACGAGCTCGGAAATGCGTTGTGGAGCTTCTAGTACATCGGAGTATGTGTCAGCAGCACCGATAGCATTAACGATCCCCTCGCCGACCCTAGCAATGACCGTATCTTCCGTAGCGCCACCGACGAGCTGTTGAATGTTGGTACGCACAGTCACCCTAGCACGACACAACAGTTGTACGCCGTCTTTAGCAACAGCAACGATATAAGAGTCTATCTTGGCTTCCGGGCAATCGATTACTCTAGGATTGACAGAGGTCTGTACAGCTTGGAGGATATCCCGCCCCGCTAAGTCGATCGCTGAAGCACGTCGCCAATCTAAAGGAATATTTGCTTTATCAGCAGCGATCATCGCCTTAACAACATTGAAGACATTACCACCGGCGAGGAAGTGTGTTTCGAGGTCTGCGACACTTATTTCCTTCAAACCTGCTTTATAGGCGCTGATGCGTGCCGTAACGATGGTGCGTGGAGGAATTTTCCTCAACGACATTCCAATGATATTCAGGAAAGCAATCGGCGTTCCTGATACGAAAGCCTGGAACCACAGGCTGATAAATTTTCCGACGATGCTCAGTAGGATGATGGCAATCAGTGCAAAGACAAATAACAAGAAATACAGCTCCATCCCAAAGTTAGCTGCTAATATATTTGTAATCATGATAATTCACCTTTTTTTTCTTTGTGTTTAACGATAAGGTATCCTCCGCGCCCCCCGACGACAACGATGTTGGCATCTTTGTTGATATACCCTCGCTCAGAGACTGCCTGATAGCGCTTGTTATGAACGACAATGTGTCCTGAAGGCTTTAGATCAGACAAAGCCCTCCCTTCTTCGCCAACGGCCTCCCGGTCGTACGTGGAGGCATAGAACCCTGCTTGATCATTGTTTTCATAGAGGCCGGACTCCGGAGAAGACTTTTTAACACGCGCCAACGAAAATCTAATAACGACGATCAATCCTGCGATTGCTCCAACAGCGAACATTAAAGTTAGGAAAGCTGAATACCCGCTGAAAGCGAAGACGATGATGCTAGTAATTACAAAGAGAGCACCAGCAGTTCCCATCACACCACCGGGAAGAAAAAATTCGAGGAATATCAAGAAAAACCCTACGAACAGCAAGAGAATAGCAACCATCAGCCTTTACCTTCCGACCACTTGTTAACGTCTACAATAATCCTATTGCCTTCAATATTCACCACAACAATCTCTGTCCCTTTTTCAATAAAGGTTCCTACACTCACCGCATCATAGAGGGAGCCTTCAATCATGACCTTACCAGCCGGCCTTAGTGTGGTTTCAGCCATACCAACGTCACCGACAGCCGGGAACTCCTCCGGAGTGAGTCCTGCAACATAACCTTCGGAAGCCCTCTCCTCCCCCTTCAGCATTAATTTGCTAAAGACCATCAACCGCGGCATCACATACCTGCCCAAAATAGCGATGGCAATGGCGCCCACAATTAATGCTCCGCAAAGCCAGGCAAGACGTTCCACCACTACTTGCCCTGCCGCGTTAAAGGTTTGACTATCAAAGTCATAGGAAATTTTATCTAAGCCTGGTAATAGCAACCCAAAGAAGCCTCCGATCAAGAAAACAATGCCTGTTACTCCTAATAAACCGAAAGTGGGGATGAACAAGACATCCACTGCTAGCAAAGCAGCTCCCAAGAGGATGAGGATCAACTCGAGCCATCCAGCCGCTTCGAGAGCAAAGCTGGAAAGGATCATCAACACTAGGCAGATGACAGCAATACTTCCCGGAACACCGAAGCCAGGAGTGCTGATTTCGATGTAGAAGCCGATCATCAATCCCAAAAACAACAAGGATGCTACTGCCGGATGGGTTAGAATCGCAAAAAACTGGCCTCTCCAATCTAATTTATAACTTTCAATAGTCCCTGCAGGCAGTTCCTTAAAGTATTCATGTTGGAACAATAGCGACTTACTAGTAGGCCACTGGCCTCTACTCTTTTCTTTAGCGGTCAGAGGCTCCAATAGCTCTTGCGGCACCAAAAGATCGGCCACTCCATACTCGATAAGTTCTTCGCCATTGAGAGTGAGCAACTTACCTTTAGTGGTGATGACTTTGTCCGGGAATCGGCCTTGTTTACGGATTTCATCATCGGACGTTAACTTGACAACGGAGCCATAACGCAGAACAAGGACCATATCTTTATCGACCATTGCTTGAGCAATCAGAGCATTTCTCTCGAAGAATTTTGCACGATTGCCGAAGTCAGTACGCAGTGCGGAGTTGATTTTCTCTGAAGCCTCCTGCGTACCCGTCTGACCAGCGATGATGGGTTCTGCAGCACCCATGCTGGCATCTTTGACGACGGCGATAAAACGGCAGGAATAGGCAAGCATAGCACCCGCAGAGATCGCCCAATTATCCACAAAGGCGACGATGGGAATGTTGTGCTGATTATCCATCTCGTAGAGGGCATCAGAGATTTTCTGTGCAGCGAAAACTTGTCCGCCCGGAGTATTTAGCTCGAGGATGATCATCTTTGGTGGGTGTTCCTTGTAGTAGTCCAAAGCAGATTTGACATAGATCCACGTCGATTCGCTGATGCCATGTGTACGATTAGTAATGGCAATATGGCCGACGCGATTATCACCTTTCGGGTCGAAGGCAATGAACTTCTCTAACTGCGCACGCACGGTCTCTGGAGGCATCGCCAGCGACGTTGTCCCTTCTTGTCGTTCTTCAAGCCTTTGGCGCTCCTCTTCCCCGACAACGAACTCCCGACGAAAATCACTCAAGGACATGACTGCCCTAATCACTCCCAATCGGCGAAGCTGATTCTGATTGAGGACGAGGGTCTCCCCTTTGGGAGAAAGCACTCGCGCACCAGGCGGTCCGTTATCAGCGCTAAGCTTCCAGTTTTCGTCGACAGTAATCTTTAAGGAAGGATCAACCATCCCATCGCCCATCAAGCGTAACAAATCGACATGCCGGTGTGTTGCAGGGATCAAGCTATGGACACGGCTACGTAGGAGATTGGTCGGCAAAGCCGCTTCCGCCCCCGAAGGGATATCACCCCACGAAACAAAAAGGGAGATGTATAGTTCATCAGCTAAGAATGGCAACACCGCCACAGGTCCGATTGCTTGATCGTCAATGAAGATGATGATCTTTGTCTGTTGGGATTCTTTGATTTCGTACAGCTTTTTGGCGATCTCTAAAACCCCATAGAGATCTCCGGAACCCGAACTCAATTCCACCACTAAAGAAGAGGCTCCTTGATCTATAGCCTTGTCAATATCTTGAATGGCAGCAGTAACCTGCTCCTTACCAAGATGCCCCCGCAAAGCAATCGCAGTGACACCTGAAGTCTCCACAGCTCCAAGAGGCAACAATAAAAATGAAAAAAAACAACTGATCAACCAACGCAATAACATATGTAGACAACCACAGCCACTGTGACGTCAACTTAGCATATTACAATCATAAATTAAAGGACAAAAAGGCCTTAAGTGATACCCGCACGAACATTTACAATCTAAGGAAAACAAAACAATTAGTTTTTATTAAAAATAAAACTACCGCAATAACAACATATGTGTGTTATAATAAAAAATATAGTTTTTTTTTAATTTGTGATTAAAAAGAGGAATTATAATGAATCCTACAGAAAACCCGATTGGACGGCCTCTGATTCGTTTGGAAACAACGCAACCTGAAGTTCCGCCGACAGGTAAACCGTTGGGTTATCGTAAGTGCGAACTTGTTCTTAGGCGTGGTGACATTGAAATTCGTCTTCCAACAACGCCTCAAACGGAAACTAATGTTTTAACAAGGAAATTCACACCCGTGAAGGTAGACACTGAAGAACCAGGTCAAGAGGTGGAAGTGTATGTCCATATCGGCGAAATTGCTAAAGCAATGGGAATCACGCCGGAAGAAGTTTCCAAAGCAGCGAAAACAGGTGGTGGGGTAAAGGAGCTTTTAATGCAAAAGCTGCAGGAGAAAACATTGGAACACTATCGAGGTGTTTTTTTAAAAAACCTGGAAAATGCGCGCAAAGAAGAAAAGAGTGTCAATAAATGGATGGAAATCGATGCTGCATATAGGAAGTTTAAACATTTGTCCCCAGAAGCTTTGTTAAATGTAGTAAATCAAGGGCTGAATTTGCTAGATTTCAAAGCAGAAACGGTTCGCTTCATCGACTTTGGGAAGGAATCGAGCCAAATAACCTTTGTAGCTGAGAAACTCCCAGATGAGAAAGTGGGATGGTCCGTCACTGCTGGAAAATTGGGCAGTGGGAGTTTTAAAGATGTTTTTGATTTGATTGGACTGAATGCCCGGTTACAACAAGTTCTTTTGAAAAGCAAACCTTTTCCAGAAGCCATCCAAGATTTACAGAAAGAACGCCCTATTATAGAGTGGCTCAACTCTGGCGGAAAACAGCGAGGAATTCCACCAACACCACATTCAGTGCAAGTTCTCTCTTCTTCTGAAGGGCAAACTGGTTATATGTTGGCAAGAAAAGGTAGCGCTGATTTGTCTGCAAATCCCGCTTTCAATGCCCTTCCTTTGTCCCAAAAACTCAAACTCTGTGCTGATCTTGCACATGGTTTAAGCGTTATACACGCACGCGGCTGCATTCATGGAGATATTAAGACTGCAAACTTGCTGCCCGACGAACCTCTTGAAGAAGCTTGGATCATGGACTTCGGAGGTTTTGTAAGAATCGAAAAGGGTGATGAAAAACCCACAATTTGGACTCCTACCTATCTTCCATTTTCCGAATTCAACCTTGCGGGCGTAGATCGGCAAGCCTCCGACGTTTTTGCTCTTGCGAAATCCCTTATTGAAATACTAACGAATGAATACAATGAAGAATTTTTTTATGATTATTCAACCGGCTTTGTGTTCGATACTTATCCAACGGGGCTTTCCTTCAAGCTAAGAGATGCAGGAATTCCCTCTGAGTTAATTGATTGCCTGCTCGCATGCGTTGATATGAATCCAATACAACGACCTCGAGCGCACGATCTTTTCACTATTCTGGAAGAGACACGAAAAGCTTTGACAAGCTAAGGCGAAGGAGGAATGAAAATACCCGTTCACAAAAACCGAAGCCACAGATAGAGAGCGGAAAAGCTAACAATGAAGACCAATCCACAGTAAGCAAGAACTTGCAACCAAAAAGGTGGTTTTCCCTCCTTGGGGATGTGGCCAAGAGCGACGATCCGTAAGTTCATATAGGCTAGTAGTGGGTTTGAGACGAAGGAGATGGTCGTTGCGAAGTCAACAAGAGCCAGCATTTGCTCTTGGAATTTGTTGACAACAACAGCGACACCAACGATCAGCGCCACAAGCACAACGCCGTAGGCTCTTCTGCTTTCCTCCCACCGTGGATGATGAGGAAAAGCTACTGTATAGACTCTTCCGAGAACGCGAGCATAGGCATCAGTCACTGATAACGCGGTGCTAAACATCGTCAAAAAAGCTGTCACTGTGATGATGGACCGCGTCCATTCTCCCAAATTCTCGACATAGATACCGATGAACTGTTTGGCAAATCCAACGCCACTCTCTGAAAAGACAACTCCCGTTCCATACATTACAGAAGCTCCGAGGAACATGAAACAGAATGCCATGACCGCCGAAGCAATATAACCGACATCGAAGTCGATGTCAGAGCTCCATAAAGAAGGATGGTAATGCACCTGCTTCTGCCTAGCCAAAGACCATAAACTAGTCCACACCGCAGCATCAATAGGTGCAGGCATCCAGCCCATTAATGCAATGATAAAAGCCAAGCTAGCTCCCGTCCACATCGATGGAGAAGTAAAATTGGGAGAAGAAACATGGTCGCTACGGAAAGCAATGGCTACCGCTGCCACAGTAGAAATAACCAGGATAAGGATCACCCCTTTCATGATTTTGTCGAGAGTGGCGTAGTGACCGATGAAGAGAACAACACTGCATATTGTCAGCAATGCAATAGCCTCCAACATCAGAGAAATGCCGGCATCGATAAACAGACTAAACATTGCAGCAGTCACGGTCACAATAGCTGCAAGGACAATCCACATCGTCGCTAAGGTAAGAAGGATGAACAGCCACAAGAAGCCTTTGCCAAGACGACGATACCCCTCAATAAGACTCTCCCCTGTAACATTGGCATAACGAGCACCAAACTCGAAAAAGGGGTATTTAAAAAGATTGGCAAGGAGGATTATTCCCATCAAAGAATAACCATACTCCGCACCTGCACGTGTCGCCTGGACGAGATGAGAAACTCCAATAGCACTACCAGCAAATAAAATACCTGGCCCGAAGCTCTTGAGAAAATCCCTCCAAACAAGAATTTTTTTAACAATCATCACTCAATTCTCTACTGAGAAACCCGTTCCTTGCCGACAACTTAGCATCTTAAAATCATAAATTAAAGGACAAAAAGACCTTAGGTGAATACATGCTCACATTCTCTTGATGGGCAACCTTCCCCATCGAAACAGACACTCAATCTCACTAAATCTTAAGAGTTTACTGAGATCTCCACGCTACACCAACATAGAAATCTTAGCCCATCAAGCCGATTTTTGAATTCGAATGAGTATAGCCACGAAGATCACTTCACAATCTTTTGTTTATTAAAAATAAAAATAAGGAAACAACAATACATTTATGCTATAATAAAAACGGAAGGTTTTTATTGGTTTGTAATAAAAAAAGGAGAAAATGTAATGAATCCTACAGAAAGAACGACAGGACAGCCTAGGATTCATTTGGAAAAACCTGAAGTTCCACCGGCAGGGAAGAAGTTGAGTGGCCGTAAGTACAAGCTTGTTCTTAGCCGTGGTGACATTGAAATTCGTCTTCCAGCCATGGAACAACCGGGAAAACTTAAACTTTTGAAGAGACTCACTCACGTGACGGTAGAAACCGAGAAATCAGAGAAAGTTTCTGTCAATATTGGCGAAATTGCTAAAGCAATGGGGATTAAGCGGAAAGAAGTTTCCAAAGCAGCAAAAACAAGGGATGGGGTTGAGACGCTTTTAAAGCAAAAGCTACGGGAGAAAACGTTAAAGCACTATCAGGATGTTTTTTTAAAGACTCTGAAAAAGGAGCGCAAAGAAGTGGATTTAACGACGAATTTAGATAAATTTTTGGAAATTGATTCTACATATCAGATGTTTCAGCATTTGTCCCAAGAAACTTTGTTACAGGTAGTAGAACAAGGGTTGAGTTTACTAGATTCCGAAACAGAAACGGTCCGTTTCATCAACATCGGAGGCGGAGCGGAGCCGATAACCTTTGTAGCAGAGAAGCTTACAGACAAGGAAGTAGCATGGTCCGTCACTGCTGGAAAGTTGGGCAGTGGGAGTTTTAAATATGTTTTTGATTTGATTGGACTGAATGCCCAGTCACAGCAAGTTCTTTTGAAAAGCAAACCTC
>Ga0180437_10011312_pt1 | contig 10727 bp, 6 predicted proteins | sample SS_ome_4_FD_132410 | JGI IMG/M metagenome (GOLD analysis project Ga0180437, IMG submission 132410) | Hypersaline lake sediment archaeal communities from the Salton Sea, California, USA - SS_3_D_1 metaG | ecosystem: Environmental > Aquatic > Non-marine Saline and Alkaline > Hypersaline > Sediment... | reverse complement strand
CTATTTCGGCTAAATAATTCATTAGGAATTGGAAGAATTATTAAAGTTGTGGACATTCCTACCTCCAAATCCATAGATGATGAAGATACTTCGTTTATCACTAAATTTAAGGTGTTATTCAAGAATAACATCATAAAAATTATTCATCCGATGGAATTAGTACATTATATCTTTAAAGAAAATGAGAGAGTAATCCTCTCTGAAGGTATCGGAGTAATCAATTCTAATGATTTTCTTGTAAGAGACGGACAAATTTCATATGAGGTTCTGTTTCAAAATGGAAAAAGAGCACAGATATATGAAAAAGAAATTATTTCTAAATACGAGACTTCTATTAAAAAAATTATTTCAAAGGGAAAATTTGATCCTCCTAAACATTTTCTAATTAAATATTGGGCTCATCTCTTTCATTCATATTATACTTCATATCAAGTAAAATGTATTACCAACTCAAGGCTTTCTTTAATGCCGCATCAAATTAATGTAGCTCATAGATTGTCAGAAGAATATTCTCCTAGATTGATTTTAGCAGATGAAGTAGGTCTTGGTAAAACTATAGAAGCAGGGATATTCATTAAAGAATCTATAGCCCGAAACCTTGCCCAAAGGATCTTAATCATTGTACCGGCAACCTTAGTTAAGCAATGGCAGTTTGAACTCTCTAATAAGTTCTTTATTGATTTTGTTATCTATGATGGAAAGAAGGTAAAGGAACTAACTAATAAAAGAAGAATTAAAACTCAAGAAACATATATTAATCCTTTTTATAATAATAATCTAATCATTTGTTCTCTTCAATTTGCACGAAATAGAAAATATGCGGGATTATTATCACAAATTTCTTGGGATATTGTCATTTTTGATGAGGCTCATCATTTAAGGCGTTATTTAATGAACGCAGCGACAGGAAATTATCGGGAGACTTTAAATTTTGAATTATCACGTAGATTGAGTATTTCTACTGAATCTATGTTATTACTTTCTGCAACCCCTTTACAGCTCCACTCTTTTGAGTTATATTCTCTTATTGAGTTAATACAGAGGGAAGCTTTCGATAATTTTTCTAATTTTGAGCATTTTAGAAAAAACATGCCTTTTATAAACTTATTAGTTTCAAATTTAAACCAAATTGACAAATTGAATAAATTTGAAGTACAAAACACTTTCAAATTACTTCGAGATCTTAATTATATTGGCAAAAAAGAATCAGATAGTGACGTTCTTGATAAATTGAATAAAAAATCGTTTAAATCAAATTTATTAAAAAGAATTGAAAAAGATCATACACTCTCTCAATTTCTTATTAGAAATCGCAAAAAAAATGTTTTTGCAGAAACTCTCTTAAATAAACGTATTGTTAGAACGATACTGGTTAACCCTTCTAAACAAGAAATGGAATTATACAAGGAAATTCGATTGTATTTAGCTAAAATTTACAATTCCTCAATTAGTAAAGAGAATGTGGGAATTGGCTTTGTAATTACCACCTTACAAAAACTTCTCACTAGTTCTAAAGCCGCATTTTTGAAAAGTCTTGAAAGAAGATTAGAACAAATTCAGCGCTTAAAAACTATTTCCGTTGATTTAGATGAATTAATTGAAGAGGATCCAGAATTCTTCGAATCCGAATTAGAAGATGAATATTTAGATACTGAATTTGCTTATTCTTCTATTGAGAAAAGCAAAAAAGACCCTAATGAGAGTGCACTTGATTTAATAAATCAAGAAAAAATATTAAAAGAATTTTACAATAAGTTAAAGGAATTACCATATGATTCTAAAATTATTAAATTAATAGAATTAGTCAGACAAATTCATGCACAAAATCCCTATGAAAAAATTATAATATTTAGTCAATTTGTTGATACCGTCTTCCAATTAAAGTATTCTCTTGAATCACAAAAGGAAGATTATTATGTTGAAATCTTTTATGGCGGAATGAATAAAGAAGAGAAAGATAATGCTGTTGAAAGGTTCCGAAATCATAAAGGATTATCTATCCTGATATCAACCGAAATAGGTGGTGAAGGGCGAAATTTCCAATTTGCTAGAGTACTAATTAATTATGATTTACCTTGGAATCCTATGAAATTAGAACAAAGGATTGGACGTCTTGATAGAATTGGCCAAAAATCGAAAGAAATCTATATTTATAATTTTTATCTCGAAGGTACAATCGAGACTGATATTATTTTTGCACTAGATAAAAGAATACATTTATTCGAGGAGTCTATTGGTCATTTAGAACCCATTATCGGAACTATCGAGAAAGATATTAAGGCTATTATTTTTACAGAGGAGGATGGATCTAGAAGAAAAAAATTGAATGAGTTTAATAGAAAAGTAGATCTTGAAGTCAAACAAGCTAAAGAAATGGAAATGCAGCTGGATGATTTATTGATTGATAAAAAATCCTTTCAGATAGATGATTTAATAGCCTCATTAGAAGCATGTCAAGAGGTAAAATTGTCTCATAATGAATTATTCTTGCTGACAAAATATTTTTTTGGCCTTAAAAATCACAAATATGGCAATATGGTTGCTATCAATAAGGCTCAAAAACCAGAGGCTATGAAAATAAATAATCAAATACAAATCAAATTAAAGGAGAATTTTAATGATAATTATAAGCTACAAGAAGAATATATTGGTACTTTTAATTTAGAATTGGCTCGAGAAAGGGAAGATGTCGACTTTTTTGCTTTAGGTCATCCTTTAATAAACGCTATTATAGATTTTTGCAAATCTACTTCTTTCAAAGGTAATTTTACTGTATTAAAAGTAAAAGAAAAATTACTTCCTGAATTTTTGAAGAATGAAATTCGAATTCATAATCAATTATTTCTCTTCATCTTCAATGTTAAATTTCAAGGATACATTCTGGAAACTCAATACTCTGCTATTATACTCGATATAGATGGTAATGAACTTATAAATCTACCCGATACGTTATTAGATATTAACAATTTTGCGAAATTGTTTGATCTGACCATTAAGATAGACGATTTTGAACCTATAAATCCTAAACTGCTTGATTCCTTAAGAATTAAAGCTAAGGATCGAGTAAAGTTGAAAACTTCCCTTTGGAAAAAAGAGATAAAAGCATTAAATGAAAAAATCTTTGAGAAGGAAAAAATTAAAAAAGAGAACATCTATGAATACCGAAAAAGAATGTTCTATCTTAGATTGGAATCCTTGAAAAAAACTTTGGAACGCCAAGAAAAAAAGAGACCCACAGAAAAACAGTTGCTCAATATTGAAAAATTAACCGATCAAAGCAAAAAGAAAGAGCGCTTAGAGAAGATTCAGGAGTTAGAGGAACAAATCAACTTTATTAGAAAAGATATAAAAAAAATCGAAAGATTAGTTGATGATCTTGCTTTTGAATATGAAGATTTACTTAATGAAATGAAGAAACGCAATTTAGCTAAATTTTATACTAATTTAAATGCATTAGCAGTCATACAAATAACCGATTAAATCATGGTATTTTACAATCAGAAAAACAACACCTAATCATTAATTTTTTAATGTTATAAAATCATTGATTAAAAAGTCAATAGTCATAACCTTTTTAAAAAGTAAAGTTGAAATTTTTATTATATTTTAAAAGCAAATATAAAGGGGTATTGGTCTGTCAACCCAAGAAGTTCAAATTAAAAGAGGGAGAGAAAGCTATAATCTAACAAAAAAAGAAAGAATTTTATATTCTTTAACTAATTTACCTAATATCATTTTAGCAGGTATCTTTGGTTTAACTTATGTTAATTACTTTTGGGACGATTTACAATTACAACAAACACTTTTTGTTATTGGACAAGCAATATATGCTGTTGTAAACTCTTTAAATGACTTTTATTTTGGCAGACTCACAGATAAGACAAATGTTAGAAAATGGGGGAGCCGACGACTAATATATATTAAATGGGGTGGTATCCTATGGGCAATTATTTTCTTTTTAACTTGGTTTCCTTGGAGTTATTCAAATCAAATTTTGATCTTCCTTCAGTTTATTATATCTATTTGTGCTTTTGATATGATGCTGTCGTTAGTATGGTTGGTTTGGCTTGCATTAATGCCTGAACTGACTGAAAGCAATGATGAAAGAAACAAGATGGCATTGAATAATCAATATTTTCAAATAATTGGTGCTTTCCCTGTTTTATTAGCGTTTTTAATATACGCTTCAGGATTATTAACGTTTCAAATTTTTGCTGGAATTTGTGCATTTATTTGTGGAGTTTGTTATTATTATATAGGTTCAATTCTTAAGGAACGACCTGCATTATATATTAATCAAGATACAGTCCCACTATTAAGAGCACTGAAAGAAGTTCTTAAAACAAGATCCTATATCTCAATGACCTTATTTAGAGTTTTCAATCAACTTAATTTAGCATTAGGACTAAGCTTTATGTTTGCTTATATATATATTCTGGGCGTAGATATTACCACAGCATCTCTACTTTATTATATAATAAGTACATTTGTTGCATTAATCGGTTTTTTACTCTACAAAAAGCTTTCCATGAAGAAGGAAATGCGATCATTGATAATTTGGGGGCGAATAATCCAAATTTCTATAAATGCAATTGGTTTTTTCATAATATTATTACCAGGAGTGGATGTTTTAATATGGATTGTTATGACTATTAACTCAATTGTATCAGGTTTCATGTTATTTGATTATCCAGTAATGATGTTAGTCACTGATGAAGATGAAGTTCTGAATAATGAACGGAGGGAAGGTTTAATTTTAGGAACCAATGCTTTCTTTAATAAAATCGCAGAGAGCATAGGTCCAATTATAGGTACCTCAGTATTACTTCTTTTTGGATTTGTTCGTGATGCCCCAATGCAATTGCCGAATGCTTCAATAGGGATAAAATTTCTGTTACTTATTGTTCCCTCGATAATCAATTTAGCCGGACTAATCAGTATTTACTTCTTTCCTTTACATGGAAAAGCTCTTGAAGAATTACATCAAAAAATTATCTTTCTACATAAAGAAAAAAATGAGTTATTCAAGTCTCAAGCTTCAAACAATTTTAACAAATTTAATAGTCAATAAAATAATTCAATCATTAAGAAATTATTTTAAATGAAAAACCTAAGTATTTAAAAAATTTTATTTTGATTAGAGTATTTTAAATAATGGAAAAGAATGAACCCTTTCTCACTCTTAGTTAAACCTGCTTCTGCTGATTGTAATCTTAGATGTGAATATTGCTTCTATATTGATCATTTGAATAAAGAGAGCTCTACTCCTCGGATGTCTGAGGAAACATTAGAACTCATGATCAAGAGTTATATGACCACTAACCAAGATAAACATTATACTTTTGGATGGCAAGGTGGAGAACCTACGATCATGGGTTTAAAATTCTTTCAAAAAGCTGTAGAATTTCAGAAGAAATATGCTCCTCCAGGTGCTACTATAAGTAATGGACTCCAAACTAATGGAACGCTTATCACTGAGGATTGGGCCAAATTTCTTGCGGAATATCGATTTCTTCTAGGAGTAAGTCTTGATGGACCTGATTATCTTCATGATCATTATCGCAAAACAATTGGTATGAAACCGACTCATAAAATGGTTCTGCGAGGAATTGAGCATTTAAGAAATAATAGTGTAGAGTTCAATATATTATCTCTAATAAATAGTCAAAATGTCGAAAAAGCAAGTGAAATTTACCACTACTTTATTCAAAACGATTTCTATTATCATCAGTATATTCCTTGCGTAGAATTTAGTGAGAATGGAACTCTTCAACCCTTCTCTATAACCGGTAAACAGTGGGGATTATTTCTTACTGAACTATTTAAAGAATGGATAAAGGAAGATATTAACCGGGTTTCAATTCGATTATTCGACTCCATCATGGAATATTTGGTTTATGGTAGATATAACGTTTGTCGAATGCAGGAGGATTGTAGACAATATTTTGTAGTAGAATATGATGGTGGGGTATATCCTTGTGATTTCTTTGTAAAGGATGATTTATTATTAGGAAATATAAAAACACATAATTGGGAAAAATTAACTAAATCTAAAATTTATGAAGATTTTGGGACGCAAAAAGCAAATTGGAATTTAGAATGTGATAAATGTCCATACTTGTCTTTATGCCATGGAGATTGCCAAAAGTTTCGTTATGCGTCGCCAAATAAAAGCAGGCAAATAAGTATACTCTGTGAAGGATGGAAAATTTTTTATACACGCTCTCTCCCTCAATTTGTCTCTATTGCCGAAAATTATAAATTAAGAAATAAAATAGAAAGCCCAACTGCATTTAAATTAAGAAAAGTGGGTAGAAATGATTCTTGTCCTTGCAGTAGTGGAAAAAAATATAAGCTATGCTGTGGCAAACTTTAATCGAACTAACAAGATAATGAATTAGCATAGTTTTATTTTTCATGGTACTGTATTAAGTATAAAAACCCTATTTCGTTTTTAAATTAGAAAAATAAAGATTTTTTGGAATAATAAAAAATGTCTGCATTTAAAATTGAAGGATTTTGTGAAGAGCGGTTCGAACGAGTAAAAAAAGCGTTTGAACGTAATTTTAAGGAGGGTTTGGATGTGGGAGCTTCCTTTGCAGCTACATTAAATGGAGATTATGTCATTGATATCTGGGGAGGGTATGCTGATGCTAAAAAGACAAAATTATGGGAAAAGAATACTATTGCAAACGTATATTCCACTACGAAGTTAATGACGGCACTTTGTACTCTTATGTGTGTAGACAGAGGATTACTGAATCTAGACGATCCCGTATCAAAATATTGGCCCGAATTTGCACAAAATGGTAAGGAGGGGATAACCGTTAAACATCTATTAAGTCACACTTCTGGATTAGCAGGTTTTGAAGAAAAGATTCATTATAAAACCTTATATGATTGGGATAAAATAATCAGTTTACTTTCTGCACAAAAACCTTGGTGGACACCCGGTACCAAAAGTGGATATCATTCTCTAACTCATGGTTTTCTCTTAGGAGAATTGGTTAGAAGAGTCACAGGAAAATCTTTAGGAACCTTTTTTAGAGAAGAGGTGGCCGAACCACTTAAAGCGGATTTTCATATAGGAATGCCTGAAGTACATGATAGTCGTGTAGCAGAGTTAATTCCTCCCCCTCCTCTTGACCTTAAAGATTTAGGAAATGTAGATCCAAATTCTATACCTATAAAAGTATTGATGAATCCAATAATTAGTCCTAAACTAACTAAAACAAGGGAATGGTGTAATGCCGAAATCCCTGCTGCTAATGGTCAAGGGAATGCTCGCTCAGTTGCACGTATAGCCTCAATCCTTTCTTGTGGGGGTGAATATAATAACTTTAAATTATTATCCTCAAATATTTTGGAACAATCAATACAAGAACAATCCTACGGGATGGATTTGGTATTAGGATTGCCAATCCGATTTGGTTTAGGTTGGGGTCTCACAAGCAAAGAGATGCCTTTAGGACCAAATCCTAGGACATTTTTCTGGGGAGGTTGGGGTGGTTCCATGGTAATTATCGATCTTGATGCTAGATTGAGTATCGCTTTTGTAATGAATAAAATGGTTTCTACAACAACTGGAGATCCTAGAACAATACGACTAATTTCTGCAATTTATCGATCCTTAAAATCTTAAAAAAATACATATTGAATAAAATTTGTAATGGAAAATTTTTTCAATATTTCCTCTTTTTCATATCTAATTATTTGAATCATAAATATTATGAGCAATTTAGTTAAACCTCGGGAATTACATGGAAAACGTCTATTAGGATATTCTCTCGGGGATTTAGGGCTTACACTACCAAACATGTTCACAGGGGTATTTCTCTTCCAATTCTATGTGTATACGGTAAATCTTAATGCATTATTAGTATCAATAGGTGTAACTGCTCAATTAATTATAGGTTCTGTCTTTGCCATCATTTTTGGAGTTTTAGTTGATAATAAAAAACCGGGTAAATATGGAAAGCGTCGTCCTTACTTACTCCTAGGCTTACCAATATGGTTTATTACAACTATTTTAATATGGTTTCCTCCCTATTGTCCCGAAGGTAATTCTCTTTTTTTACCAACAGCAAGCTTCTTTTGGATTATTACCATTATAAGATCTATTTTTCGTGCTCTTATTTATAATGTTTATGTTTCTATGTTACCAGAACAATCTCAGACATTGAAAAATAGAGAAAAATTGGCTGCAATTTCTTCAGCCTTTCAAATTATTGCTTCTATTGTAGCTTTAATGCTTCCACTAATAGTTCAAAGCTTTTTAACTGATCCTGCGAATGTTAAGTGGTGGGAACCTTCAGGTGAAGTAATTTTATTTTTTATACCTGTGATTGGAATATCATGTTCAATCTTTGGGTTAATAACTGTGATACTAATATTTCTATCTGTTGATGAAAGTTTTCATAATAATAATTCCAACGATCAGTTTGAAAAAGTAAAAGTTTTTGATGCTTTTAAACGTATGTCAATACCTATTAAAGACAAAAATTATCTTAAATTAATATTTGCAGGTTTCTTTACCGGTGTTAGTGGAAAAATTGTCGGTTTATTAGTTTTCCCCTTTCAAACATATGTGATGCAATTCCAATCAGCCCAATTTTATATTTATATAGCTATTTCGATTCTTGGAAAATTTGTGTGGTATTTTATATGGAAAAAAGTACTTAAAAAATCTTATATCTTAAAATCATATTCTATTTGCTTATTATTCGCTATTTTTGGCTCTGTCATCGATTTCTTTTTCCTATTCGGTAATTTACCTTATGAATTTAATTTATTCCTATATATTCTCTCTTGGAGTACTGTATTAGGTTCTATGTACGCTTTTCCCCTCTTTTCAATACCTATAATGGCATCTCTTGTTCATGAAGCTGCTGATCAAAATTTTGAATCAAATTTGGATGTATCTATGTCCAAAATTTCCGGTTCTTATTATGGATTATCATCTTTTATTAACTCATTAGGTCCGGCTTTTGCCTCGATTTTTGTAGGTGCTCTCCTTTCCGGTAATAATGAAGAAAATCCGTTTGCCATTACAATTGTCTTCCTTTCCATGGGGTTATTTTATCTGATTGCCTTTCTCTTTATTAGTAGAATAAAACTTTCAAAAAATTCATATTACTATAAGTCTTTTATAGAAAAGGAAAAATTATTTTTAGAATAATCAAAACTTAATTACTTTAATCAATTCCCGTGAGCTTAAAAAAATGAATGTGCTCCATTTTAAACGATTTTATAAATTGCTTGTGGAACCTAACCTCGTTAAACTTACAATAAGAATCAATCTATTTACTTTTATTCCTGGTTTAGCTATATGTGTGTTAATTGCAACGTTAGTAGGACCTCAAGGGTATACTATATGGAATCAATATATAAGTGATTTAGGTTCTTTAAACTTTACACCTGTCCCTTTCCTATTTGATATAATTGTAATGACTGGAGCCATCTTAATTATTCCTGCTTTTCTCTATAACTTTAAATTTCTTATACTAAATTCTCCAAACATTATTTTAGACTCAAATGAGAAATTCCTAAAAAGGTTCTTTCATTCAATTATCGTTTTCAACGCTGTTTTAGGATTATTCTTCCTTCTTGTAGGATCAATTGGCTTGTTTGGTATTGGTATTTTTAGTGTTGATAGAACAACCCAATTCAACCTACACTTTATCTTTTCTGTATTAGTGTTTACAGGCTTGATATTTGGGGCTCTCTTTGAAGGGATCACTATAACATTGAAAAAAGCAATCTGTCCGCGTTTTTTAGGATTATATATGATAATAGGACCTTTTGTGGCAGGGTTATTATTTCTCAATCCTCCACCAATAGTTACAGAGCCATTCCTTGAATGGGTAATGTTGTTTGCTCAGCAGATTTGGCTCATACCCGCGGCTTTTTACACTTTATATCAAATTAAAAATATCTAAATAAACCCAAAAGTAATATTTATTTAGTATAATTAGCTTATTTTCAAATACAAATATTGAGATTTTAGCTTATGCCTAATCCAGTAATCTCTCATCAAACGCCAGGATTGTTACTTAAAATTAAATTTCCAAAGTGGATTGATGGAACTGCAATTTGCCTTGGGGCTTGTGTTGTTGACATAAATGGCCCAATTGATCTAATTTTCTCAACTCGATTTATAAATATAACTCACAGTTTTTTGGGACTTTTTATTATTACAATACCTTTAACTATGCTATTAACAATTCTTTTTTGTAGCCATATCGGACCAAGGATATCAAAATATGCTAAGGGAGAGGGTTTTATTTCTAAGCAATTAAAATATTTCGGAATCGATGATTGGTATATGCTAAATAGGAAGAAATATGACAAGAGATTTTTTATTATAGCTTTTTATTCTTCATTACTTGGTGGTTTAACACATCTATTGATAGATCTTCCTTCGCATTCATATATTGAATTATTTTATCCTTGGGTTTTAATACGAGCTCCTGACTTTTTTTGGATACCCATAATAGATATAGGCGTTATTTCAATAGGTAATTGGCAATCTGATTGTATTCTTACAATGAGTGAGCTGATATGGTATATCGAGGACATAATTACATTCGTTCTTTCGCTTTATTTACTAAGATATATTAAAAGATATAATTTAATAAAGAAATGGTATCCTAAATCTTGATAACAACACTAGTTGGGTCTAGGTAAAACTCTCGCTTTTTTCCTATTTATTGTGTTACTTTACCCTT
>Ga0180437_10011311_pt1 | contig 10728 bp, 8 predicted proteins | sample SS_ome_4_FD_132410 | JGI IMG/M metagenome (GOLD analysis project Ga0180437, IMG submission 132410) | Hypersaline lake sediment archaeal communities from the Salton Sea, California, USA - SS_3_D_1 metaG | ecosystem: Environmental > Aquatic > Non-marine Saline and Alkaline > Hypersaline > Sediment... | reverse complement strand
GGATCGAAGAAATTGCCTTCCCATATCGCGGGCGTGTCGGTGTTCTCGTATCGCTCGCTCTTGTACGCCAGCAGCGGCGGAAGGATCTTCTCTTCCTTCTTCTGCAATTCCCGCAGCGTCAGACGATCGAACTGATCGAGGAAAGCTATGTAGAGGCTGAAGCATGCTATCCGGCAGGCCGTCAGATTGACGTCCACTCCGCAGAGTCGTTGTTCCAGGATATCAAGGAGTTCCCTTGCCTTGGTCTTCATTCGCGATTTGGGATTTCGCCGCTGCCACTCCTCCGCCAAACGGTTGAACAGAATGACCAGGAAGACTCCCGAGCCGCAAGCCGGATCGAGATACTTTTTGTCCAACAACGTGTCGAACGAGTCAACCGCCTCGTCGACGACCATTTCGGCGAGATGCTTCGGCGTGTAAAACGCACCCTTTGCTTCTTTATCCTTGGCATCTTCCTCCTCCAGAAACTTCTCGTAGATGGCGCTGATCGTTTCGACCGGAATCACGGAGAAATCGTAGGCCCAGAAACCGAGCGTAGGTTGCCCCGTCTCAAGCTCCTCGCCCTCAAAGAATCGCCTCAGCGTATCGATGTCGCCATCGGAAACAGATTCCTGCTCACCGTCTAGGTCCTCGTCGAACATGCTGCCGTTGAAGGCCTTTCGCAGCCGTGCGAACAGCCTATAGAGCAGTTGTCTGGCTTGCCCAGGTGGGTAGTCCCGAAGAAGATCGACAAGCCTCTTGATTCCCTGCCTGCGGATAAACGAGTAATCCTGCAGGAGGATGATCGCGCGGTCGATCAGATAGCTGGTGAAGATGACCCTTCCCAGCAACGCGTGCACCCGTTTCCGTTCCGCCCGCGTGTTGTCGTGACAGAGAAGCTTACTGACGGCCCCGAGGCTATCGAGCAGGTATCGGTCAACGGCGCCCTCGGCGTGGAAGAACTTGGCGTGGGTGCGGTAGTAATGACCGGACGCCACCCGCTGGTCAAATCGATGGGCTTCGAGCGTGTCTGCAACGCGATCGAGCTTCTCAATCAGGGCTGCGTGCTCGTCTACCTCTCCGTCTTTGTCGCTTGGCGCGACCATTGCCGAGAAGATCAGGACTCGGTTTGGGTCCTGAATCACCAACAGCGTAGCCGTGCCCTGATTCCAGAACTTCTTGTGCAGTTCATTGACCTGCGGTCGAGTGGGTGGACGTTTGAAGTCCCTCAAATAGACAGTCGGCTTGCCGTCGATACAGAGAATCCCGTCAAGCTTCATTTCCTGGAAAGCCCGGCGCATATAGTGAGCCTGCCCGTTCAGACGCGGATCGGCCATCACCTGATCCACGGTACTAAAGAACGTCCCCTCGGACTCGCGCGAAAGCCCAAATGTCTTCCAATCAGCACGGAGAGAAGAGGCCATCAAGCGTTCCCAGGTTGGGTCCGTTGCGATGCGGGCCAAATCGACGTAACATAATACCAAGCAAAGCCTTAGGGAGAGCAGCGCCCACGTATGCCTGCTGAGGCGGCAACTCGCCTAGCGGTGAGTTTACCAAATTAGTGAACCTCGGGGCAATCCGAGGGCGCAAAAGGGGCAGGTCCATCATATGCACCACCGTGTATACGACTGGACCTGTCCCCTGTCCCATGCGTCTCTCTCAACCCAACTCTCTTATGTCCGAGAATCCCGATCCAGCATCGGGTAGTTGATCGCCTCGTTCAGATGCATCGGCTGGATGGCCTCGCTGGCGCCGAGGTCGGCGATGGTGCGGGCGACCCGCAGGATCTTGTCGTGGGCCCGGGCGTAGCCGGCGGAGGCTCTTGCTTGGCAAAACGCTCACGAATAGAAAGTGGCGACGAGTCGCCGCACTCCAAAACGGCTCACCGCGTCGGATAGCTCAAGTGGCCAGGTTCTGCCCTTGCAGCCGCGAGCGGAAAAGTATACATTAGTATATGTAATCGTGTATACGTGGCGTTCTTTGGCAACCTGAACCTGATGACGCCGGCCAAGCCGACCGGCGGTCCAAGAGCGTGTTTGCAGTGGGGGTGAGGGCTCTGCGAAGCCGCCGACGCCGGCAAACGGCCGGAAAGCGACGGGCTCGGAGGCCCGTCGTACCATTTCGAAGTGGCTCGGAGGTTCGTCGTACCAGTTCGAAGCGGCCAGGAGGCCCGGCGCAGCAGTTCGAAGCGGCTCGGAGATCGGGCGTTTGAAATTGTTTCCTCCACAAACCTCGAAATCAGCGAAAATTGCGGAACAATTCCCCAACTCGATGGCAGGACACGACTTGCAAGTTCCTCGCACCGCCCACTGTACGGGTGTCCACCTGTCGCGTCAAGTGCCGCCGGTGCGACCTAAACCGGTCGGCCGCAATGGCTTGTGCAGACCGGAGCGGCCGGTCGACGTCGGTCGGTCAGGCGTGGGGCGGAGAACAATTGGTTTTTGATTCCGCCGGAAAACCGGCCGCCGTCACGTAACCCGTTGCCGGAAAACGGATTCGAGTCGACTTAAGCTCGCGTTAATTTGGGCGTTTCCTGCCGATCGGCCGAAAAAGTGTGGAACAATAGACCCTCGGCCGGCCTAAGGGGACAGTCCCATTTTCGCTGCGCGAGAACCGGCAGAGACAGAAGGGGACAGTCCCATTTTCGCTGCGCGAGAACCGGCAGAGACAGAAGGGGACAGTCCCATTTTCGCTGCGCGAAAATTGGGACAGTCCCCTGGCAGTCCTTACTCGTCATCGAGCAGCTCGACCGCCTCAAACTTCTGGCCTTCGAGCATCGCCAGGCTGGCGCCGCCGCCCGTGCTCACGTGCGACACGTGGTCCTCGAACCCGAGCTGCTGGATGGCCGCCGCGCTGTCGCCGCCGCCGATGATGCTGGTCCCGCCGCCGTCGGCGATGGCCTGGGCCACCGCCTTGGTGCCCTCGTCGAACGGCGGCATCTCGAACACGCCCATCGGTCCGTTCCAGACGACCGTCTTGGCGGCCTTGACGATCTGGGCGTAGGCCGCGGCCGTCTTCGGACCGATGTCGAGCCCCAGAAATCCGTCGGGAATCTTGTCCGACTCGACGACCTGCTTGTTGCAGTCACTGCTGAAAGCATCGCCGCAATGGGCATCCTGCGGCAGCACCAGCTTGTCGCCTCCGGCGGCCAGCAGCTCCTTGGCCAACTCGACCTTGTCCGGCTCGACCAGGCTGCCGCCCACCTGGTCGCCCTGGGCCAGCGAGAAGGTGTAGGCCATCGCCCCGCCGATGAGCACCTTGTCGCAAATGCCCAGCAGGTTTTTGATCACGAGGATCTTGTCGGAGACCTTGGCCCCGCCGAGGATCGCCACGAACGGACGCTCGATCGGCGATCACGTTGGTGAGATACTGGATTTCCTTGGCGACCAGGAAGCCGACCACCTTGGGCTTGCCGGCCATCGCCTGGGGAACGGCGAACATCGAGGCGTCCTTGCGGTGGCAGGTGCCGAAGGCGTCGTTACAGTAGACGTCGGCCATCGCGGCCAGCGCGGCGGCGAATTCGGCGTCGCCCTTCTTCTCGCCGGGATTGAAGCGGAGGTTCTCCAGCACCAGCACGCCGCCGTCGGTCAGTGCGGCGGCCTTGGCCCGGGCGTCGTCGCCGATCGTGTCGGTGGCGAAGGCCACGTCCTGGCCCAGCAGTTCGCCCAGCCGGACGGCCGCCGGCTTCAGACTGAACTTGACATCGCCGGCGTCGCCCTTGGGTCGGCCCAGGTGGCTCATCAAGATCAGGCGTCCGCCGCGTTGGATGACCGACTCGATCGAGGGCATGGCCATTCGGATCCGCCGATCGTCGGTGATGTTCTGCCGGTCGTCCAACGGCACGTTGAAATCAACGCGCATTAATACTGTCTTGCCCGCCACGTCCACGTCTTGAATCGTCTTTTTGCCCATGTCAGTCTGCTTTCCCGTAGTAATTCGAATACGGCCGGAGAACCGAACCAGTCAGTTTCAGTAGTCCCAAATCTTGTAGCCGACGTCGCCAGGACTTTGGCCCGGATCGGCGAAAACGCCAAACTCCGGCGAGTTCGGCTACCAGTCGCCGGCCAGATTTAGAACTACTGAATTTAGCGGGAAGTGGATCGGAAGGGAAGGAGTACAGCCGAAAAGCCCGAGAAGCTTGGGAAGGCCGTTGTTTGGGCATCGCGTGATCCGGCCGGGCGTCCGGTGCGAGAGTCGCCCCACAAGGCCCAGGGCCAAGGCCGTCGTGTTCGCTGCCCGCTTTGAATCCTGCCATGCGGCTGTACCTGCCCCTACTTTGGCACCCCGCCGCGTGCCCGATTGCAGATGTTGACCAGCTCGTCGACCGCCTGGCGGATCACCGGCTCCGGCTCGCGTCCGACGATGGTACGCTCCAACTCTGCGGCACGAGGCGAGATCGGATCGAATCCGTAACTGCCGGCTGCACCTTTGAGTTGATGTGCGGTCCGCCGCAACCCTTCAAAGTCGGACGATTCGAGCTGCCCGATCAGGGTCTCCACCCGTCTGGGCATCTCCTCGACAAACAGGTCGACGATCTCGCCCAATTCGGGATCGCCGCCCAAGCTGGAATACAGTGGTCTGACCTGGTCGGTACTCGAACTCATCACACGGTCCTTTCGAATCGCGGTTCCCGCGAAATGCTCGACATCGGGTCGCGATGGGCTTCGCCGTCCTTCCCCCGCAGCCCTGTGCCTCGGGACCACGCGTTTTGTGGTCCCGGCAGAAAAACATACGTTACCCCGTTCGACCGTTTGATCGGGCGAGGCGGTTTGCCGGGAAGAAACTGCCGGCCGGTTCCACCTGGAGCGATTAGAGCGTCTGAACCGCCTGTACCGATTGCTTCGAAGCAAACGCCTGCAACATCGATCCGCTCGATACGATCCGGTTGCGCGCCACAAACGGGCCGAGAGTCTGCGAGTTCTGGCGTAAATGGGTCGTCTGGTAAAGAAGGAAAGTCCTTCCCGTCGATAGGATCACTTAGATTGGACTCAGAATCCCTACTTGCGCTAGTTTACGTGAGTATCCCACTAGGTCTTTCCTAACAAGGAGTACCTCCCATGAACCGTCGTATCCTGATGCCGGGATTGGCCGCGGTTGCGTTCGCGCTGGTGCTGGGCGCTTCCACGGCGGATGCCGGTCTGTTCGGGCGCTTCGCTACGTGTGCCCCGGCGACCTGCGAACCGGCCACCTGTGAGCCGGCCACCTGTGAGCCGGCCACCTGCGAGCCGGCCACGTGTTGCCCGGATCCCTGCTGCCGTCCCAAGTGCGGCCTGCTGGGCCTGTTCCGGACCTGTCGCCCGAAGCGGTGCTGCGAACCGGCCACTTGCGAACCGGCCACTTGCGAGCCGGCCACGTGCGAACCGGCCACGTGCGAACCGGCCACGTGCGAACCGGCCACGTGCGAACCGGCCACGTGCGAACCGGCCACCTGCGAACCGGCCACCTGCTGCCCGGATCCCTGCTGCCGTCCGAGGTGCGGCCTACTAGGCCTGTTCCGGACTTGCCGTCCGAAGCGGTGCTGCGAGCCGGCCTGCTGTGAACCGGAATGTTGCGAACCGGAAGCGTGCGAGCCGGAATGCTGCGATCCTTGCTGCCGGCCCCGCTGCGGTCTCCTGGACCGACTGAAGGCCCGCTTGGCAGCATGCTGCAGACCCCGATGCTGCCAGCCCGCCTGCTGCGAGCCGGAGTGTTGCGAGCCCGCGTGCTGCAACTGACCTGAAAGCACGAACCGCTCAAACTTGCCTATCCGATCCGGGTTTGAGCGATAACCATTGAAAGCCAACGGCGGCCCGTTCGCTTGCCGAGCGGGCCGCTGGATGCTTCTTGGGCAGGCGGTCGGCCGCGAGAGGCCTGTGGCGTTAGTCGGGGAAGAGGTTGGTAGACAGATAGCGTTCTCCCAGGTCGGGCAGGACGACGACCACCAGCTTGCCGCGGTTTTCTTCGCGCCGCGCCAGATGGAGAGCAGCCCAGGCCGCGGCCCCACTGCTGATCCCGCACATCATGCCTTCCTTTTTGGCCAGTTCGCGGGCGGTCTGCACGGCGTCCTGGTCCTCCACCTGAACGACTTCGTCGATGATCTCGACGTTGAGCACATCGGGGATGAATCCGGCGCCGATCCCCTGGATGGTGTGTTTGCCCGGTTTGAGCGTCTGACCGGCACGGCATTGCGTGATCACGGGGCTCTTGGCCGGCTCGACGGCCACCACGCGGACCTCCGGCTTGCGCGACTTGAGCGCCTCGCCCACACCCGTAATCGTGCCACCCGTCCCCACGCCCGCCACTACGATGTCGACCGCCCCGCCCGTGTCTCGCCAAATCTCCTCGGCGGTCGTCTCCCGGTGGACCTGCGGATTGGCCGGGTTCTTGAACTGTTGTGGCATGAAGTAGCTGGGGTTTTGGGTCACGAGTTCTTCGGCCCTTCGCACCGCACCGGGCATTCCTTCGGCGGCCGAGGTCAACACCAGTTCTGCCCCCAGGGCCTTGAGCATCTGCCGGCGTTCCAAGGTCATGCTCTCGGGCATGGTGACCAGCAGTTTGTATCCCCGCGCGGCGCAGACGAACGCCAATCCGATGCCCGTGTTGCCGCTGGTCGGTTCGACAACCACGGTATCCTCACGGATCCGCCCGTCCCGCTCGGCCGCCTCGATCATCGCCCGGGCGATGCGATCTTTCACGCTCCAGAGCGGATTCTGGTTCTCCAATTTCCCCAGCACCGTCGCCACGCACCCCTCGGTAACCCGCCGAAGCCGGACCAAGGGCGTGTTGCCGATGCTATGGCTGACGTCTTCGAATGTCCTACTGCATGTCGCCATCGAATTCCCCTCACTTCCTGAACTGGCCGGGCAGGCTGCCCTCCTGAAAATCTCACGATTCGGCCTCTCGGGACGTGCATCTCACGGTTTCTTACCCGAGTCGACGGAATTGTAAGTATCTTTCCAAAGATGATCAACTCTCTGCAAGAACAGTCAGGGGTTCAGATCTCGAAACTCGCGCGGATTCAAGCGGGTCCATCGGGGGGGGAAGCAAGCGAGATCGGACGGGAAATCTGGCGGTTCCGTCGGACGCCCAACGGCAGCCGACCACGATCGAGACGCACCGTGTATTCGCGTGGGACAAGCATCCGGCGGCAGTGGACACCCCGCGTCTGCCTTGGCGAAGCCATCGCCCGGCGTTCCGATCCAACTGCCGGCCGAGCATGGCCGTCGTCCGGCCGCTTGCGGCGTCTGGGCGTCCCTGTCACAATACGACCACTGTACGTTCCTTCATCGAAGGTCTCTTCCCCCGTTGCTGGTGGGGTGAGGAAAGCGGGGGGTTCCGTGCTCGCCAAGCTCAACACCTTCTCGCTGTTGGGGATCGACGCCTTGCCCGTCGAGGTCGAGGTCGACGTCTCGCCCTCCGGATTGCCCAAGACCATCCTGGTAGGATTGCCGGAGGCGGCCGTCAAGGAGAGCACGCATCGCGTGGAGCGGGCGATGGTCAACTCCGGGTTTCAGCGGCCGCAGAGCCGGGTCGTGATCAACCTGGCCCCGGCCGAGCTACCCAAACAGGCCGCGTCGTTTGACCTGCCGATCACGCTGGGCATCCTGGCCGGCAGCGGACAGATCGTCTCGGAAGTGCTCGACCGATACGCCGTGGTGGGCGAGTTGGCGCTGGACGGCACCACGCGGCCCACCAAGGGCGCGTTGTCGATGGCCATGGCCGCCGCCAAACAGCAAGGCCTGCAAGGGATGCTCGTGCCCGGCGACAGTGCGGCCGAGGCGGCCGTCGTCGAAGGGCTCGACGTGATCCCCGTCTCCAGCCTGGCCCAGGCCGTCGGGTTTCTCACCGGCGAGATCGACATCGAGCCCACGCCTTCGCGGCTCGATGACCTGTTTCGCGAACTCTGCAGCTACGCGGAAGACTACTCCGACGTGCGCGGCCAGGACATGGCCAAACGGGCGATGACCGTCTCGGCGGCCGGCGGACACAACATCGTGATGGTCGGTCCGCCCGGTTCCGGCAAGACCATGCTGGCCAAGCGCGTGCCTACGATCCTGCCCGATCTGACGTCGGGCGAGTCGATCGAAACCACGCGGATCTACAGCGCCGTAGGTCGGCTCAAACCGGGACAGCCGCTGCTGGCGGTCCGCCCGTTCCGCGCGCCGCACCACACGATCAGCAACGCGGGCCTGGTGGGCGGCGGCTCCACGCCGTCGCCCGGCGAGATCAGCCTGGCCCACAACGGCGTGCTCTTCCTCGACGAGTTGCCCGAGTTCAACCGCCAGACGCTGGAAGTCCTCCGCCAGCCGCTGGAAGACGGCACGGTGACCATCTCCCGGGCGCTTTCCAGCACGACGTTTCCGGCCAACTTCATGCTGATCGCCGCGTTGAACCCGTGCCCGTGCGGCTATCGGGGCGACGCGCGGCGGAACTGCCACTGCACGCCGCCGCAGATCGAGCGCTATATGAGCAAGATCAGCGGGCCGCTGCTGGACCGGATCGACATTCACCTGGAGGTTCCGGCGGTGCCGTTTCGAGAACTCTCGGGCGGTCGCAGCGGCACGTCGAGCGAGGAGATGCGCCAACAGGTGATTGTGGCCCGAGCGGCCCAGACGTCCCGCTTCGACGGCAGTCCCACCCGGCACAACGCCGACATGACGCATCGGCAAACGCGCCAGTTCTGCCGGCTCGACCAGGAAGGCAACAACCTGCTCCGCGCGTCGATGACCGAGTTGGGCCTCTCGGCCCGGGCCCACGACAAGATCCTGCGGGTCGCCCGCACCATCGCCGACCTCGACGTCAGCGAAGCGATCGAGCCGATGCACCTGAACGAGGCGATCAACTACCGGATGCTGGATCGGGATTTTTGGACTTAGGATAGCTGGTATAATACAGAGGGGCACGTTGGCTTCCTGGCCGAGGAGATGTGTGATGCCGACCGTCAAGCTGGAATTCTCCGAAGACGTTTTCTCGTCTCTGCGGCGATCCCCGGACGAGTTTGCCCGCGAAATGCGGCTGGCTGCGGCCATTCACTGGTACAGTCGCGGCGAGATATCGCAGGAGAAGGCGGCGCAGATCGCCGGGTTGGACCGCACCGGTTTTCTCGACGCATTGGCGCAGCGGAAAGTGGACGTATTCGCCGTCGATACGGAAGAGTTGAAAAAGGAACTCGACCGTGCCTGAGCCGCCTGTAGCCAATGCCTCGCCGCTGATTTTCTTGGCCGCCGGCGGTTACTTTGACCTTTTGCAGGTGGCGGGCGATACCGTGCTGGTGCCCTCCACGGTAGCCCTGGAGATCGAGCGGCGGGGATCTGCCGACGTGACGGTTCGGGCAATGCGGGGGGCGGAGTGGCTGAGTGTCGTCCCCGACGTGCCCGTGCCCAGCCTAATCCAATCGTGGGACTTGGGACCGGGAGAATCCGCCGTGCTCGCCTGGGCACACGCCAACCCAGCGACGGAGGCACTCATCGACGATCTGGCAGCCCGACGATGTGCCGCCGCGCTGGGGATCCCGGTTCGCGGTACGCTGGGATTGGTGCTGACCGCCAAACAGCGCGGGATCATCACCGCGGCACGTCCAGTTCTGGAGCGAATGGTGCATGCAGGGATGTATCTGTCCGACCGGCTTCTGAACGAAGCATTGGCGTTGGTGGGGGAATGACGGGTGTGTCGTGGGATGAACCCCACGCGGAGACTCCAGTTCACGGGTCTCATCCCTTGCCCCATGCGAAGAATCTACTCCGTCTGTGGATCAGGCGCGTATCCGATAGTCGTCTTGGGCAACGCCCGTTGCAGTCTCCGGAAACCCTGCTTGCTGACTTTCGTATCCAGCAAATCCACACTTTCCAGTGTTCTGCAGTGCTCCAGGAGCTTCAATCCCTCGTCATCCACGTTCGTCCCGTCCAAACGGAGGTGGGTCAGACGCTTGATTCGCACCAGGTGGGCCAGTCCCTCGTTGGTGATCCGGCAGTTTTCCAAGTTGACCGACTTCAGGCCGTCCAGGCCGGTCAAGTGGGCGAGTCCGGCGTCCGTCACCTGCGTGTTGCCCAGGATGAGGGCTTCCAGCTTGGGCAATCTCGCTGCTGTGAGGGCCGCCAGACCACGATCATCGACTTGTGTGTCCGGAAGGAAGAGGTATTTCAGATTCGTAGCGCCCGCCAGGCACTTCAGTCCGTGGCCGTCGAGTTGGCAGCCGCTCAGCAGCAAATGTTCGAGGTTTGGCAGATTACGGAGATGGGCAAGTCCGGCGTCCGTCACCTCCGTATTCCGCAGATCCAGCATCTCCAGGTTTCTTAGTCGTGACACGTGTTCCAGGCCTGCGTCACCCACTTGCGTTTCGTCGAGAAGCAGCCATGTCAGGTTTGTCAGGCCTGCAACATGCTCCAGTCCTTCGTCGCTGACTTGAGTCTTTGAAACGAGGAGCTGTTCGAGGTTCGTTAGAACCGCGAGTTGGGCAAGCCCGGCATCCGTGATAGGGCATCTGCTAAGACACAGGGTTTTCAGGCTGCTCAGCTTCCCGACATACTCCGTTCCCATATCCGTAACGTTGCTGCCACCCAGGTAGAGCGCCTCGAGCTTCTTAAACCGAGTTAGAGCCGTCAAGGTCCGGTCGGTAACCTGAGTTTCCCACAAGCCGAGCAGCTTGAGATTCTGCATTTCTGCAAGATGCCTGAATCCGGCGCCGTCAACTCGGCAACCACCCAGGTGCAACCACTCGAGGTTCGCCAGCCCTTCAAGATGACGGAGTCCCTGGTCCGTGACCGCCGTGTC
>Ga0180437_10011310_pt1 | contig 10729 bp, 11 predicted proteins | sample SS_ome_4_FD_132410 | JGI IMG/M metagenome (GOLD analysis project Ga0180437, IMG submission 132410) | Hypersaline lake sediment archaeal communities from the Salton Sea, California, USA - SS_3_D_1 metaG | ecosystem: Environmental > Aquatic > Non-marine Saline and Alkaline > Hypersaline >... | reverse complement strand
TGATAAACCTCTTCCCATTGTTGTTCACCTCCTATTAATTTTTCAGTTTCTCGGCTGGCTTAACGAGGGTCGGGTGTTCTTTAGAAGCTTTCTTTACTGCGTCTCTGTATGACATCTTCTCGGTCTTGACGTAGTATTCGGCGGCTTCCTCAATGTCCTTGAACGCTCCCCCACTCTTTCCGCTAGCTGTCTCACCGAGAACAATCTGCGGTTTAGAATTGGAGATGAAGGACTTCAGAACCTCCTTGAAATTTTTCTCCTTCTCGACCTCTTTCTCGCCTTCTTTAATCGTGAATTTGATAACTTGGTTGCGGTCAATTTCTTTCATCAACATTTTAACATCGTCAACTTGAGCCGGGATAATCTTGCCCTCGTTCACTTTCTCGTCGATAAAAGCGTTATCCTTTTCCGCTTCCGCTTCCATTTCTACCTTTTCTTTTTCTGCTAATGCGTTCTTTGCCGTTTCCGCTTCCGCTTTTGCTTTTTCCTCCGCCTCGGCTTTAGCTTTTTCCGCTTCGGCCTTTTCCGCTTCGGCCTTTTCCTTTGCCTGCTTCGCTTCCTCGGCTTCTTTCTTTGCTTCCTCGTATTTCTTCGTTAACTCGTCCATGTTTTTCTCCTCCTTTTTATCTTTGATTTTACCGTCTGCCATGTTAAATTCCACCTCCTTAAACTCTTGATTGTCGTTGTAGACTTTGGAATAATTTGCCTCGATTGAGCCAATGTCCCACACCGCAGGAACTTCCGCACCGAGTAAAGCAACCGCCCTCAAAGCTCTCCGATAATTTTTGCCTTCGTATTTCAAGTTCCACCAAATCTCGGAGGATATCTTTTTATAAGCGCCTGCTTTTATCAGTTCATAAAGCCGCTTCGGTATCTGGACAATATCTGCCAACAGCTTGTTGCCGACCTTTTTGATGTTATCTATCCAACCCAGCGCTGGCAATCCACTGTTCTGTGCAATAACCTGCTTATCTTCATGCCCTAACTTCAATGCTGGTTTATGTTTGTCTCTTAATGAATTGAAGTTATTAACAATATCCATTAAGTCCTCGTCGGTATACTTCTCTCCGTTCCACTTTCCGGTAGCAAATATTTCTACATTTCTTAATTCGTAGGTATCCAGTTCCATTTTCTTAACCCATTTATCCTCTTTCTTTTCCCATCCATTTTTAACTGCCGTCCATGCTTGTTTCCTTGCGCTATCTTCGGACGTTCCCTTTGCGACTAAATCGTTAAAGACCTTTCTCCAAACGCTTTGTGCCGCCACAGGTAAAACTTTTATTGTATCAGGTAAATCTTCGTTACTAGGATATGGCATTTTATTTCCCCCTTAACCTTTATTTCCCCAATTTAATCTAAGCCATGCCGGGACAGCTTGGTCGGTAATTGAAAGCGTTTTTGCAATAGGTGTATACTTCCCACTAGAAGCATCGGCCATAGTTATTTTTACTTGTATAAATCTCCCTTTGGTTACAATAGCATCACCAGAATTAGAAATGATTTCGTAACTTGCACTCGATAGCCCACCAGAAGTAGCGGCTGTCCTTACTTGATATGTAATTGTCGTAGAATTAGAGGTATCATGCGTCCAATCTACTTGCGCCCATTGCCTACCTGCTCCTGCATCAAATACAGCGCTTGTGGTGTCACTCTCTAAAATTCCATCTGAAGTGTTCCAAGGCGTATCAGAGTTATAAGCCTTAGTCCAATCATAATGGCATTCAGGGGAGGTATCTCCTGCTATTTTATAGGCTTCTATGTATAAACGCCCTGGGTTATCTCCCAGCGCAGGGGCCACCCATTCGGAGCCTAACTCTTGACCATCATAAATCACATATACTTTACCATCTGCATCTTTGCGCCATCCGAAAACGTGCCATAGAGCATCTGGAACTTCAGAACTATCTATCTGTTTCGCCAAACCTCCAGAAGTCCATCCATAGAAATCTATATTAGTCCCATCACTCCTAGGGATTACTGATACCCACTCAGCTCCATCTTGGACTTGTAAACGAAAACCGTAAGCAGCGCCTGTACTCGTTGTTTCAGCAAGGGTATCAAATTTACATAGTGACAAAATACTGTTCGTATCACTAACTGAACTCCAGTCATTATCATTAGCATGGGTATAAGCATTATCATCTGTTTCAACACTATGTAGTTGTCCAGTAGGATCTATTTCATGGGTGGTACCGGCTGTTGTAAAACCAGTTAAATTATCCCAATCCGTAGTCTTATTAGCTGTTCCTCCTGTTAGTATCTTCCATCCGTCATCTGCCGTAGGAGAGGACATTCTAGTTCCTTGAACATTAGTAAGAGTACTCCAATAAGTGCTAGACCAGTCATAACTCTGCCCTAATCCAAAAGTAATCGTTGCCATTTACACTATCTCCTTATGCTATATCGTAACCGTTTACTCTTATGCGAACATTACTATCTGCACTTAAAATAACATTTAATCCTGACGCCGCAGTATTGCCAATTATGGGAGTGCGTAGCCCGATTATATTTGAACCACCGTTTGTCCCAAGCGCACAACCATATATTGCAGTATGCGAATTATAAACGGTTACATTTGTTGATGTATCAACCGAAATCATCAGGTCGGTAATATGAAATTTATTCGTAGGCGTCCACACAGGAATTGTAGATGTTCCCGAAGCCGCAACAAAAGTTCCTACCTCTGTCCATGCCGGCCCGGCGTCTAGGCAAGATACTGTTCCGGTTATCCCCATCTTAACCGTGGAGGTAACTTCTCGAATAGAAACGCCTATCGTATCTGCCGTGATGGTTGTAATTGGTAGAGTAGAACCCCCGAAGGACATTACCGATACTGGCAAGGTATCGTTGGTAAATGTGGTTATCGGGAAAGTCGAACCGCCGAATGTCGCAACCTGCACTAAATCAGTAGCCGCCGCTAGGTTTCGAATGTCTACATCTTGGGCTAAAATAGTGTTGACTGGTGCAGTATCTGCTGTAATGGTATTCAAATCCACCGTTCCGGTTACACCCAGCCTGTTATCCGCAGTAATCGTATCAAGGTTTGCTGTGCCTGTAATCCCCATCAGCCCGGTTGCTGTAATGGTTACAACATTACATGGCATTGTATTTGCTGTAATAGTGGTGATAGGCATTGTCGCCCCGCCGAAGGTCGCCACTTGAACAAGGTCGGTCGCCGCTACGAGGTTACGAATATCAACGTCTTGGGCTAGAATAGTGTTGACTGGTGCCGTATCTGCCGTATATGTTCCAACTCCAACTGCGTCTGAGGCCGCCGCCAAGTCTCGAATATCGACGTCCTGCGCTAATATAGTGTTCACCGGGGCAGTATCCGCTGTATGCGTTCCTATGCCGACAGCGTCGCTCGCCGCAACTAAATCCCGGATATCAATGTCGTCTGCCGTAATGGTGGAAATAGCAAAGGTCGCTGTGCCGAAGCTTTCTACTGTTACCGCTAAACAACCGCTTGCTGAAATTGTCGCCCGGTTTGCACTATCATCACCCTTTAATTCAACCGCACCTATCTGAACGTCTGCCGCCGCAATACTGACATTTAACCAACATTGCACCGGTAACGGAGTGGCGCTTGTTACTGGATTACCACTTGCGTCTAAAATTCTTACTCCGGAAGCATTTGCTCTATTTGCTGACATTGCCATACTTTATCTCCCCCTTATATTAGTTTTCTCGTCGTTCCATGTCCTGTTATGCCCGGGATATCATCCGCAGGTGTTACTTTATAGTCCTCAAACTTGGTTATCGGAATTAACATTGACCGGCAGTTCATGTGCAAGGGTGGTTGGTAATTAAAGTAATCATTCGGGCCGAATACCGTCTGGTCTAAACTCGCACAGATGGCCGATGTTCGGTCGTCCATGATGGCCGAGAATTGCCACGCCTCAATCATGTCTCTAACATCTTCTTCTTGGAAAAACTGCATTCTGCCTTCGTTATACGCCTCCATCATATTCGTGCGGACTATCGCCTCTAATCTTGCCCCTTGATTAACCGTCCTTGCTACCTTTGGCTCGGTTATTGCCGCCCGCCGGTTCCTGATGTATTCCCTGTCGGGGATATATTTTGCAATGTCTTCGCTGACTGCCTTGATTATATCTTTTGTGCTTTCGCCGGCTTTAATGCCTTCAAAACAATGCGCCTTGACGATTTTATTTATCTCGTCTCTTAATGTATTAACCACATAAAAAGATTTTTCGTCAAAAAATACCTTCATCTTCTCCGGGTCTAATGCCCCGGGATTAATCTTTAATTTTTTTACGTGGCTTATCTCCTCGTTGCCCTCTGCCTTGCCTTGTTTGAAAAACTCAAGCATATGCCTCTTGACCGAGGTCTTTAACTGGTTTAAGTTTTTAAGGGAGAGCTTGTCCAATGCCTCAAGCTTTTTTTTGGGAATAATTTCCCGCTCTATAATCTCGTCTTTAAGGTTTTCGACCAACCCGGAAAGGACGGCGCCGATAGACACCGTCGCCTCGATAGACTGGTTTGTCAAAACTTCTTCTACTTTTTTGAAATTAACTTTTTTTTCATAAACCGTTAACGGCCGGGATAGCTTGAACTCGAATTTCTTTTCTTCGTCTTCGGACTTTGGGGTTTCGCCGGTCGGTGCTTTTGCTTTGCCTGCCGGTTGCTTCTCTTCCTTTGGTTCAGGGAAGCCGGTAACCTCTCTAAAATAGGACAGCTCCTTCGGGGTGGGTTGAAGCACGCCAAACTTGGCGGCGTCTAGCCAGACCTTTGCCAGTTCTTCCTTGTTCCTTTCGGTTAGCGGTTTGAATTTGAAATCAGGATATTTTTCCTGCTCACCGAAATTTAATTGAATGATATACTTGATTAATTCCTGCTTGATAAGTAACTCAATCTGCCTCCGCACCCGCTCGACCGATATCATAAAAATATCAAAGTGTTTTTGCCCTAATGAGTAACTGCCGCCCTCGGCTTCTTTTGAAAAACCTAATAGGTCGGGAACAAGTAAAGACCTTGCTATCATCAGGTTGTAAGTGCTGATTGCTTCCTTGTAGTCTGCCGGGCCTCGGCGCATGGCCTCAAGGAATGAAACATCAAACCCTTCGGGAATAGTGATAGTCGTTTTTTGCTGAATGTCTTTCAAAACCGTAGTAAATCGTGTAACTAAATCTGTGTTGGTGGTATTAGGGTCATATTTGCCGATAGTCGTCGGCATACCAAATCTTTCTAAAAACATATTCCAAAACTTGATGATAGTATTTTTGCTCCACCATGCCCGGTAACACGCCCTTAACTCACTCTCTCCATACCAATTGTCATGTTCCTTTTGGTTGACAAAGAGGATAAACTTGGAACGGTCAAGCTTTATTTCTCCGCCTTGCGTGTCCTGTCGCAAGCCGTCCTCTTTAATGTTGCCGTAGTCGTCCGTGTAAAACGTGAAGGTATGAGGCGCTCTGGTCTTAAAGTTTGAAAACTTATACTGTTGGTCAACTACCTTGAGGATTTTTTCGGTGCAGGAAAATCCATACTCCAATGCTGTAAGAATGTCGTATAATGCCTCGTCAAAGCTTATCTCCAAGTCCTCGGTTAAATTCCTTTCCACAAACTCGGCGTGTTCGTTTATCTTCGGGTCGTCCGTGTGGATTACCCACCCGCTTCCTAATATCGAATGCTTTTTTATTCCTAACGCCGCCTTAATCTGGTCGTCCCGGCGCATTTCAGTATATATATCCAGCCCGCCTTTTAGCCGGGTAAGGTTGTCGGGATTATAAGGGCGGAGAGAGTAGTCGGAAAATAAAGACGAGTTCGCAGTAGAAAATTGACCGAGTAATTCCTTGCGGGATTTCTTCGGCTTGGTTTTTGTGGTTGGCACAGCTACCTCCGTTTAGATACAACCCTTCCTATTATTAATACCCTTTTCTTAACCTCAACCAACGGATTAATGGGGATTTTTAAGGAAAAATTGCACCAACGTTTCCCGCTCCAACCGTTTAATGGCTGAATTTTTTATCTTATTTATCATGGGAGCCGAGACATGGAACTTCCTCGCAACCTGTGCCGCAGAATTGTCTTCCCAAAAGATTAACCGCATTACTTTTTGCTGTCGTGGTGGCAATTTCTGCATGGCAAGCTTGATACAAAAAACCCGCATTTTTTGCCAATCATCAAGGGAAGCCGCCCCCATTGTGTCGAGGTTGTGGATTATTTTATCCCATTCCCATTTAGGAATGTCTGCCTCATGCCTCACAATATACTCCTCGAAAAATCGTTGCTTATCCATAGGTTAATCATTTTCTATATTGCGTTGCCACCCACCCTAACATCTTATGCACCTGTTCAAACATTTTTGGGTTTAATTCAATGGTCTTTAGAAAATGTTGTTTTGCTTTATCGAACTGTCGCAATTCTACATAGGTCAAGGCGATGTGGTAGACGATATTTTCATCTGCTGGCTTCAAAGCGTGTGCATATAGAAAACCGTTTAACGCCTCCTCCCAATCGTATTTTCTGAAATTAATAAAGCCGTATTGCCCGGCTATGCTCGCTGATAATGGCAAAGTGTTGATGGCTTTCTTTACCCACTTCTCTTGGTCGTCGATTTCTTTTTGGAGCATAATTAACTTTACCCATGCGTCGGGAAAATTTGTCCATAAGCTAATGGCCTTTTCGCAGTTCGTATCTATCGCCGGTTTGCGGTTAAAAAATTCCAACGCTCGTTTCATTCTGTCCAACCTGCCCTCGACCAGCTCCGGGTCTTCTAACATAAGTGGCTTCGCAGGGTCGTCTTTCTTTTTTTTCTGGCACAATACCGTTAGCCCGTAATAGGAATGATTAATCCGTTTTACCCGGAAACCTGTTTTATCGAGGATATTTCTCAATGACTTTTCCGTAAAGACGGATAAATGCTGTTGAGGGAAAACGACATCAAAAATAACCTTTTGCCCTCCGCTCCCGCCGGATACCGCAAGCACTTTGCCGTTAGGCACGGACAGATACAAATAACCCTCGTCTTCAAGTTTGTCGTGGAAGGATTTTAACTGCTCGTCCGGCTTGTTCATATGCTCGAGGACGTGATAGCAGACAATTAAATCAAACTTGTCTTCCGGCACTTGGTGAATGTAGTCGTAAATGTCGAGGTCGTAAATGTTCCGGGCGTAATCTACATAGCCCGCCGTATGCTCTAATCCGTAAACCTTATGCCCCCAATCCTTCAAATATTTTAGCAAGTATCCTTGAGCGCACCCGACATCTAGAACTTTAAGAGGCCGCACACAAACCACCCCGGTGCTTAAAACTTTCTTCAAAAATATTTTATGGTATTCCATTTTGCGGTTGCAAGTAAGAATATTCCCATGGTTTATCGTGGTTCTAAAATCGTTACGGTAGTAATTAAGCAAATCCTCTTGGCTCGGTTGAGGATTATACATAATAAATCCGCAGGTCTTACAGACGTGCAGTTTATTTTCTACCGACCTGTTCCGCAGATAATCTACGTTTTGAAACTCTACCTCATCACATACCGGACACTTCTCCCAATTTAATGTTTCAGATGTTATCGGTGCAAATGTCATTTTTTATCTGTCCTCCTTAATTTATTTAATGCGTTCCTTTTACCTAACTCAAGGTCGTAATGATATTGCCCTGACTTATAGCCAAGCCAGTATACTATCCCCATAATAACAGCCCAATAAATTATTTCAGGTGTTATTATTCGCATAAGCCCTAAAGCATTTCCTGCATAGAAAATCCTTGTCGCCGTTTTTCATCTGCTCAAGGAAAGCTAAAAATTTGTCTGACTTGAACAAATCCTCATACTCTTGCTTGTATAGGTTGCCGATTATATACTCTAACCCGTAGTCCATACAGCAGATTGCCACGTCTCCGTTCGGGAGCAGGACATTCTGATACTGCCGGTTGTCTCTGCACCCTATTGCGCCTTGGGCGTGTTGGTCTACAAACCCTAAATTCCCCGCCCTCGAAACCATGTCTTGCTTGATAACTTTCCTGCCCGGGAATACACCTTGCAGTCTTGCCGTGGTAACGCCTACGACTACTAAAGTAAAATCTAACTGCTTCAATGCTTCAACCACTTTTTTATCCCATATATTTTTTGATACATGGACAAATAAGTCTGTCTCGTCAAACCAATCTTTAAGTATGCTGATGTCGGTCTTGCCGATACCTGTGCCGGTTGTATAGATGATAACTTTATGCCCTTCGCTCAAGGCGTAGCTGACCATGTCAATCGTTTGCCAATTTAAGAACGGCTCCGAGAAACCGCTAAAATGTATCTCCACGTCTCCCGGCAGTTTGTCTAATACGAGGGTAAAATTGTCGATGGACATATGTTCGGCTTGGCCTTGCAAAGAATAACTGTCTCTCAATTTTTTTTGCGGACAATAAGAGCAATTAACCGTGCAGGGAAGGTTCGTCGTTATCTCTAATGCTCTTTTCATTTAATCTCCTTAACCAACTGCTCAAATTGCGTTAGATTAATTCCCCACGTCTTATCCGACCAACTTTCCTCCATGTTTTCTCTTACCTCAACCATAATCATATCCGCACCTGCGGCAACGGCGGCCCTAGCCATAGGTATAACAAAACGGCTATTGCATACGCTATGAGTAGCGTCGAAGCACACCGTTTTTCCCATCTGTTTAAGTTCGGCGATAGCCAGAATGTCAGGACGCCAGCGCATATCAGAATTAGGCCGACGGTCAAAAGATACTGTTCCACGTTCACAAAAAATCACCTCGCAATCAGGAAGGTATTCGGAAGCTCCAAGCCATTCATCGAGAGTGCAACCAAAGTGTCTTTTGAGAATAATGCCTTTCCGCTTTTCAAAGTTTAAGGATTTTAACGCCGCATAGTTTTGCATTTGCCGTGCCGGAAGCCAGATATAATCAAACCAATCGTGTAGTGGGAATTTTTGACTTACCTCTGTGGCTATGGGCATGAATTCTTTTATCTCACCAAACCATCGCATTGCATTAGCACTCAAATAACCCCGCACCTTGTCAGGCGGGTGCGTTCCTTCTGCCCGATACATCTTCGCCCGGAATACATCTGCACCTAAATCCTTTAGCGTTTTTGCAAGCTGAACGTCTTTCTCGCTTTGCAGTATGCATGGCCCGGCAATTATCTTAACCAATGTCGTTTGTCTCCTTCTTCCTTAAACTCCTTAAGGTCTTCTACCGCCCGGTTTATCTTCCAAATGAGATAAGAATATATCCCTAACTGAACTAGATACCATCCGGCTAATAAAAAGCCGAGGATTATCGTTGTTTCAGAAATTTTATCCATTCGTATGTCCTCTTTAATCCATCATTAAGCGTTACCTTTGCCGACCAGCCCAACATTTGCTTTGCCTTTATGGTATCAAAAGCTTCCTTAATAATCTGCCCGGGGCGGTCGTTAACATAAATCATTGAGCTTTTAGAACTGGTTATGCTTATTATCCGCTTGGCTATGTCGTGTATCATCACTTCTTCTTCGGTCGTGATATTAATTGTCTCGCCCACCACGTCCTTGGCCAATACCGCCACCAAGCCGTCCACTATGTCGTCAATGTAGGTCATCGTCCGTGTCTGCAAGCCGTTGCCGTGGATATGAAGCTGTTCGTTCTTTAATGCCCTGTCAAAAAATATCTTAATGGCTAATGCGCTTCTCATTCCCGGCCCGTAGACGGTCGCTATCCGCAGGATATTATATTTCAGCCCGGTAGTAAGGGCGTAACCCTTGATACAATTCTCTCCCGCCAGTTTGGAATAGGCATATATCTCGGTCGGGCTAGGGGCGTTGGCTTCCGTTGTCGGGTGGGTTTCTTGGTTGCCATAGACACAACACGTCGAGATATAATTTAACAAACAGCCGTTCTCGGAACACGCTTGGGCTAGATAGTAAGTGCCAGCCACATTAACATTCATTGCCGGTAGCGTGAATTTCTTGGCGTTGTTCAGGTCTGCCTCGGCCGCCAGATGATAAACTACCTTTACGCCTTTGGTTGCCATGCGTAACTGCTTGATATCCAACAGGTTGTTACCTGTCCATGCGTCAAACTCTTTTACGTCGTGGCCTTCTCTTAGCAATCGCTTTCTCAATGCATTTCCGATAAACCCTCGGGAGCCCGTTATCAGTATCTTCATTTTTCTTCCTCCTTTTTTCTTTTACTATCAAATAATCTTTCATATGCACAATCTTTTTATTTAATTTTATAGAAAACCTCCCGTCGGGCTGTATAATTATTTCTATCTTATCTTTTTTTTGCTTTGGCGGTTTCCAGTTTACTAAAATTTGCCAGCCATTAAAAAAACTTTTTTTCGCCCGTTTCCCACTTTTTGAAATCATCTCTCCTATACTCCTCGGGTATCCTTACCCTTAAAAATTCTTTGCCCACTATCGTGAGCATTTTATTAAGGTTGAGAAAACTATCGAATGGTATTTTTGCGCCGTGTTTCTTTATCGCTATCTTTAGGTTTTTGTATATCCGCATGATGTCTGAACCGCTTGTCATAAGCGGACACTTCCACCGCAGATAAGCCACATCCATGTCGGTTATTACCTCGGTCTTGATATGGTCAAGCTTGTGCTGGATTGTTTTCATGCTGATTTCTTCGGTCATAATATCTATCTCCTGCTAAAATATTGTAGACTTGGACGTGCTTACCCTTGCAACCCATTACCGTTACGTCTAATCCCATTGCGTCTAATCTGTCCTGCGTTTCCTTCACCGCCTTGCCGTTGTCCGAAG
>Ga0180437_10011308_pt1 | contig 10729 bp, 15 predicted proteins | sample SS_ome_4_FD_132410 | JGI IMG/M metagenome (GOLD analysis project Ga0180437, IMG submission 132410) | Hypersaline lake sediment archaeal communities from the Salton Sea, California, USA - SS_3_D_1 metaG | ecosystem: Environmental > Aquatic > Non-marine Saline and Alkaline > Hypersaline >... | reverse complement strand
TGAAATTTCATAGTCTTGCAATGTTGGAAATTCAAACCTGAAGTCGGTCAACAACGCGCGTCGCCAGGACTTCCAAAGTTTTGTCTTTGGCTGAATAAGCCACTGACCGCCCGGAACGTCAAATTCGTCTTCAAAAATCGGTTCAGTCAGGAACCGGACGACAAACGGGTTTCGGGTTGTATGACCTGCGGTTAAATGCGCGTCAATCCAACCGCCGCGAAACCCCTGTTTCAACATTTCGTCGCGCAGGACGTCGGCAAACCCGCCGTTCGTTCCCGGTCCGATTTTCTTCGCCTTGACTTGCTTCGTCGCGCTGGCGGTCGAACAGGCATAAAGAACGATCTTGACGTCGCGCCGACAACAGGTCTTCAGAACGTTGACGAATTCGTCAGCGCTGTTTTTTCCATAACCAATCTGAAGTCCGTTTGACCAACCATGACAGAAAATCGCCAATAAATCGGCCTTTTTCCCGCGACTGTGAATCGCTGCGAATTTTTCAACTTCAAGACGTCGCCGGAACGGTTTTTGTCTGACGCAATCCAGCGCGAGAATGTTCGCGGCCGGTGCGTCGGAACACAACGCGAATTCTTTCGCTTCCGGAATGAACGCGCCGCTCGCGTCATGTTTTCCGAAATGATTCACGGAACCGTGAATGATTAAGGTTTTGAAATTGTTTTCTGCGTTGCTCATCGTTTCTCCTTTTCGTAAACGTACATTCCAGACCGAAACAACCGAACAAGCGTGTCGCCTTGCAAGTGCATTATAACGGCGGCGGGTCGCGGGTTGCGCCATGGGTAAAATTCAGGGACGACAACCGATCTTTTCGTTCTTCTCAGAATGTCCAACTGTTCTAAATTAAAAACCCTTGCCCCCTTCGTCATTGTGTCTCCTTTAGTTTTTTTGACGCAAACCACGCCCACCCCGGACGATATCCCTTGATCCTTGCGATTTCATATAAAAGCGTTTGATTGACCATTTTCTTCGGTTGACCTTCCGAATCGACGTTCAAGCGGTGATAAACCCATAATTCGCGGCGACCTAGTTCCTTCGCAATGTCTAGCAGGTCAGCGACGGCGCCGCGATCAACAGCCGAATTGATCCGGTCGACATATTCGCGGCGTTCTTCAGGCTCGCGATCTGCGATTTTGACCGGTCCGGTCACTTCGACCAGGCGTCCGTCGACTTCCTTCAGGTCGCGACGTTGGCCTTTGTCGCGGACGGTTCCGCAGTTGTCGCACCGCGACCCGGTGAAATATAGAAAACACGCCGGACACAATTTCAAGGAATCGACTGCGTCGCCTTTTGGTTTTCCGCGCTTTTCGCGCCCGCGAAATTGCCATTCATGCGCCGTCAATGGGTGGCCATGTTCGCGAAGGTTGTTCACATGGTCAAGAATGACACAAGTCTTTTTTCCCTTCCAAGGGCGCAACCCGCGACCGACCATTTGCGAAAACAGCGCGCGGGACAACGTCGGTCGAAGCATGATAATACACGACACGCGCGGGACATCTAAACCATAGGTTATCAGGTCGCAGGAAGTCAGACCTTGAATTTTCCCTTCGCGAAGCGCATCGATCAGCATGGCGCGCCGCTTGTAAGTCATGCGACCGTCGATATTTTCAAACCGATATCCGGCGTCGTTGAACCGTTGCGCGGTTATTCCTGCGGCCTTGACTGACCGGCAATAGACCAAACAAGGAAGTCCGTCGGCGTGCTTTCGATAGTGTTCAATCGCTTTTCCGAATACCTGTCGGCGTTCTAATAGTTCCTGAAGTTCCGTTTGATCATATTCTGTCCCGCGTCGATGGAGTGTTTCGATTCCTTCTATCGGCGGGCAGAAATAACGGACGCCGGTCAGATAATTTCCGGCGACCAGGTCCGCGACCGACGGTCCTTGAATTAATGTCTGATACACTTCCGACAGTCCGCGTCCGTCAAGGCGTTCAGGCGTCGCGGTAACGCCTAGAATTTTCGCCTTCGGAAACCGCTGAACAATTTCCTTCTGTCGCTCAATATAAAGGTGAACTTCGTCAAAAATAATGAAGTCAGGCGCGCGCTTGATCTTTTCGTACCTGCGGATCAATGTGTCCTTCGACACGACATGAACTTGAAACGCCTTCGATTCCGAATTGCCAACGGCGATCAATCCATGCTTGACGCCTAAATTTTTCAACTGCGCGCTTGATTGCTTCAACAGTTCATTTCTTGAAACGATGATCCAGGCGCGGTTATTTCGTTCGACTGCGGCTTTTGTCATCATTGAAAAAAGGATCGTCTTTCCTGAACCGGTCGGCATTTGAACACAAACGGATCGGTTCGCGCGGAACGCTTCGCGCGTCGCCTGGAAGACTTCTTCCTGATACGGTCGAAGGCTAGGCATTGAACAACCTTAATTGTTCGCCGGACGTGACAAGGTTGTATCCTTCAAGGATTGCGCGCTTGATCAAAACGCGCGTCTTCGCGTCCCAAAACCAACGCGGGCGAAGCGGGCGACAGTCGACGAATTCGCCGTCAACCTTCAACACTTCAAGAAGGTCGAAACCTGAACCGTCGACGCCCTTCGCGTATATCTGACCCGGTTTCACGCCTGCGGCCTTCCAAGGTTTGAAACGTCCGCTTCAAGCTTCATTTCGATAATCGCCGCCAGTGACGAAACAAGCATGTTCAGGATCGAAAGGTTCGCGGACATTTTCAAAAAAATGTCGTCAGGATTCGCGTCAGGTCCGGCGACGTTCTTGATCATATCGTCGGACAGTCGTTTTATTTCTTCGCGAATCGCGAACGCGCGTTTGTTTATTTCGGTTTCCTGCGCCGTCATTTTCGTTTCGTTCATTTTTCGACCTCCAAACAACCCTTTAGGATTGTGCAAACCGTCGTTCTTCCTGCGATAAGACACCGTTTATTCTTTTCAACTAGTCCGTCGTGTCGTTGCAACTGTCTGTGATAACCGCTTGTCCTTTCGATTATCTGTTTTATCTTGTGGTGATTGTTCGCAATCGCAAGAAACCCGTCGGTCGTCACGCCGACGCCGTATTGTCCCGCTAGGTTGCGAAGATAAACGCGGCCGTCGTGCGGAATGACTGTCCCGTCATATTCTTCGCAATATACGGTCGCGAGCATCTGACCAAGCGTCATAGGTTGGCGAAGTTGGTTATCTAAACCAATCGGAATTTCACAACGGACCGATTCGGACAAAATCCGGTCGACCATATCAAGCGTTTCGTCGCGCCCGCTTTCAATCGGTTGCATTTCGTACAATTGCCGGACGCCTAGAACGGCCTCTTCTTCCAAGGGTTGAACATTGCGCCAGATCAACCAATAGGCGGACAATAACAACCCTTCGGCATAGGAAAACCGATTATCGCGCCCGGTTTCGCCGCGAATGATCGGTTCAAGGTATTCAGCATAACGCAAAATTTCAGGAAGCTTTTTCCAGGTCAGCGACCGAATCGCGGCGCAGTTCTTCGGCGTCGTCAGGTTTGAAATATTGGAAGACAGTTCGCGCCAAAGGGATTTTTGGTCTTCTGTCGGTTTTGTCATTTCAACGCGGAAGATCCGGTTTTCGTCTGCGACGTTTCCAACCGTCGGATCGATTGCGACAAACAGAAACATATTGTTCATTCTGAATATCTGCGCGCGCCCTTCCTTCGTTCCCTTCGCGATAATCGGCGCGTCGTCACTGGTCGACATTCGCATTAATGAAAACAGATCTTCGGTCGTTTGTTTTTTCTTTTTCGTGTCCTTTTCGGATTCTTCGATCACAATCGCGCAAGAATCGTTCGCGATTGCCTGACGGATCGCCGCTTCGGTTGTTCCGCCGGAAAACGCCGACGGAAGCGCGATCTTCCTGACGATATAGTTCACGATTGTCGATTTTCCGCTTTTACTAGGTCCGGTTATCAGTCCGCAGGGTCGCCATTGAAGCGCGCCGGCAAACGGCGCCAGGGCCGTCCAACCCATGATCCGAACCTTGTCAGCCTGCGACGAAAACGACAATTTCGACACGTTGTCGACGATTGCCTGACATAGTTCAGGTTTTGCGGGTTCGTTGTTCAAACCGATATCGACGCGCGTTTTTCTCAAATATAGGCGGTTTGGATTCTTTTCGCCTATTGTGAATTGACCGTCGTGATAACAGATCCGGCCGTCGCATTCCCGCCATGCGCCGCGACCGCGAACAAAAGACGGGTCGAAGTCGGAATTCAGCGCGGCGTCCATTATGAACGAAGTCGAATTATCCCATTTCATACGACCGTCAATCGCGAAGTTGTCGTTCCACCAATCGACCGGCGCAAGCGTCAAAAGGAACCCTTTTCCGAATCGCTTCGGAAGTTCCGATTGTAAACGGTTGTGAATGCCTACAAAATACGCCTGACCGTCGTCGCCTAGACCTAGAATTCTGAACGGCGTCTTCGCTGGCGGGTTAGGCGGCGGCGACGGCGCTTTTTTGCGCTTCTTTTTCTTCTTCTTCGGCTGTCGGTCGTCTGCGAACGGGTCGGTTTTCATTTCGCAAGTTCCGTTTCCATTAAATCAGAACCGATTTTCAATGAATTTATTATGTCGATATCTGCGGTTTCAATGTCAAGAAAGCCAATCGGCAACGGTTCCGGCATGGCATAGCATACAAGGCCGAAACACGGCGCCTGGCGCCGTTCGACCATGCCAAGGGCGGCGCAGTATAAAGAACAGTTGTCGCGCTTGTTAGGGCATGTCAGGACGACCACAACGTCAGGTTTGACAAGTCGCTTCAATTCGCCCGCTGGACCTATAAAAACCAATTGATGTTTTTTGCCTGTCTTCGGCATCAGAAAAGGTCGCCCGCTTTTTTGCCGGACTTGTCCGCTGGATGTTTTGCAAGCGGTTTGTCCGCTGGCGGTTCTTCCTGAATTGCTTTTCGTTCTTCGTCCGCTTCAACTTCCGCGTCGGTGCGTTCCGCTTCCAGGTCGGCGGCGACGTCTTCGGACGAAAACCCCTTGTCGGACACAACGTCGACAACCTGCGCGGCGGCCTCTTCCCGGTCGTCTGCAATAACCGCGCGCTGAACTTCCTTCGATATGTACAGGTTGCGAAGAAGGGCCTTGATAACCGTTTTTAATGCCATGCCCGAAAAACTTTTGTTCCATGCTGAACCGGGTTTCGTTGACCGGGCGTAGGATTTCGCATGTTCGACGACTTCTTGCGCCGACATATATTTCAAATTTGTTTTCCCGTTCGACATTTCAACGGCCGCGTAATATCCGATCTCGTTTCCGCGATTGGTCAGCGCGATTTCGTGAACGTATTCGTCGCCGCGAACGGACTTTGTCAACTTGAATTTGTCGTTTTCAAATACAACATCGGCGGTTATCCCTTCAACCTGCGACGATTCAAGCGCAAGGCGGATCAACCCGTTTTTCATTATCTGATAATTGGCGACGTGTTTTCCGTCCTTCTTGTAGGCAATGATCGCCGCTTCCTGAAATTGCGGGTTCAGCGACAGACCAGTTGACGCGCCGCGCTTCAAGGCGTTGTAAAGTGAATTCTGTCCCGCTTCGGATTTTAAGCAATCCTGAAGTTCGCGCGATTCGCTGATCATAAGATACGCCGACCGGACGAATTCGCCGTTTTCGTATTCAGACGAAACCAACTTCTGAAGCGGTTCCTTCTTCGTTTCTAAATATTTGACAATACTATTTTCGTTTATTTTTTCGGACATTGGATCTCCTTTGGGTTATGCGTCACGACTTCGTCGGGAAGTCTGACAATGGGTTTTTCGATAAAATGAAACGGTTCGCCGCAATACGGGCAGATATAAAAAACACCGCAACGGCGCGTTTCATGCTGGACAAGTTCGCATTCGCAGGTCGGACAAAATCGGATCGTCATGCTGTACACCATAATTGCGACAAAATAAGGAATCCCCAAAAACCAAGATCATAACCGCCTTTTCGGGCCTTGATTGCCAAGTACAAAAACACGGCGGCGAATATGAAATTATATGGTTTCACCGGTATGTCTTCCCGTCGAAGGTCGCCAGGTTGCGCCCGGTGTCGTCTTTTAAAATCCATTTTTCAACCGATTCGTCATCAATCGGGACGTCAGCCTGATTTCGCATAAAATCGACGACCAGTGTCTTCAGTTGCGACTTCCGCTTGTTTGCCTGTCCGATTTCCTTCGTTAACGCTTTGTATTCCTGCGCGAACGATTCGACTTCTTCAGACGCAATGATCGTCCCTTTGGGCGCCTTGATAATCGCCTTCAGGTCGTTAAACGTTTTCGGTTCCGGCGGCGTCCTTCCGATTATGTGTTTTTCCCAAAATTCAACTTCCATGTCGATAATCGTCTTCTGAAGGGATTCGTTCGCCTCGATTTCGTATCGATGAAAATAACCCATATCATTTAAAACCCGCGCCCAATTAAGACAGGTCATTCGGTTGAATTCGACAAGTTCGATCAAGTCCGCTTGACGCTTCGGAAACACAAGGACGGACACAATCGCAGACCGAAGGCCGGTCAGCGCCAAATTATGTTGAACCTGAACTTGATAGTCGCGCGGAATTCGGTCGGTTCCAGGTTCGCCCCACTTATCGCGAAAGGTGAATTCCGTTGTCGTCTTGCCTTCAAACAGCGGTCCGGACTGAAAAATTCCGTCAATGTGACAGGTCAAAAAATCATGTTCGCGGTGAACAAATTCGCGTTCGCGATATAGAACCGGGTCGTCATTGATTTCCTTCAGTAGTTGACAAACGGCGTCTTCAAACGCGTTTCCTAGTTGCGTTGCGGCGTTTCCTTCAAACGGTTCAAAGTCGTATCCGTTCTTTTCACAAAAACCCGGTTCGCGCGCTTCCATGATATCGCACCAAACGCCGAACGGCGTCTTCCAGTCGTTCAACCCTAGAATCGCGGCCGACCGACTGCCTGATAAATTAACCGGAATGCTTCCCATGATTCCCCCTCTATTTGTAAATGTCGCCTTCGACCGGTTTTCGGTTGAACCGGATCGCCAGCATGGCGAAATATGTCAGCGTTTCCATGTTTGCCGATTCGTCGGTTTCGTGAATCGCCTTCCAAGTCTTCGCCGCGTCCGGCGCCCGCAGGCGCTTCCCTAGTTCATAAAGAACCTGAAGAATTTCCTTCTGTGTTATCGGTTCCGGTTTCATAGAAATTCAAAAGTCTTTTTGTATTCTTCGACGTCTTCGGTTTCAACACCGATAAAAATCCAATCCTGAACCCAAAGGACGCGCGGGTTTCCTTCGTTTAATCGCTGTACAAAGTCAGCGAACCAAACGCGCCCTTCTAAGTGGTCAATGTCAATGTCGTTGTGGTCTGATTCAATTGTGAATTCGCCTGTCATGTCGCGTTCGCCTTCTATGAACGCGGCGCGAACGTAGTCATGAGGCCAGTCAAGGCGAACCGGGTAGCCGTCAAGAATCCAGTCGTGACCAGGCGCCGGAATTTCAACTTCGCTTCCGTCTTCAAATTGAAACCGGGCGGTCTGCGTCACGTCGTTTTTCGTGTATTTTTCAAACGCGCCGCCTTCAGTCACCGGGAAATCGACGCCGTCGATTTTTAGGGTTCGCAATTTCGCAATTTCGCCGTCCGGTTGCGCGATCAAATTTCCGACTTCGCATTGCGGACACTTCATTTTTATGTCGTCATACCGCTTGTTAACTTCGTTTCTGTCCGGATCAAACGGTTTAACAACGATTCCGACCGACAGGTGTTCCCGGTTGAATAGAACGTCAGGATAAACGATCCGCAGCGTTCCGGGTTCTTCGGTTACAATCCAACCCACGTCCCGCGCGCCGCGTTCGTCAAGATAGGCGTGGGCGTTCCTGAAGGGCGTCCGGACTTCCCAATTCGGTTCGCCGCAGTAGCAGACGTGTTCTATCATTGCCTGTTCGCTTGAATGATACCATTCCTGACCGCACTTCCGACATGGAACCATTATTTCTTCGCCGTACTTAGGCATCTTGACGATCTCCTTCCGTTTTGCTATCGTCTGAACGTCGCTGTTCAGCGGCGCAATTTTTCCGGCGCGACGAATTTCCTTCCTTCGACTGCGCCGGTTCGTCGACGAAGTCCGACAACCCTTCCAAGTCCAGCGACCCGATTTTGTGAAAGTAGACCGCAACCTTCAACAGCCGGACGGCGTTCGCCATGCGTTTGGAAATGTTCCGACGTCCGCCGCGCCAGTGTTCAATGGTCGAAACATGAACCTTTAAAAAACGCGCCATGCGCGGATTGTTGAACCCGATTGTCTTCTGAATTGTTTTGAATTCTTCAGGCGTCAAGGAAGTCTTCCCTTCTGTAAAAACCCGTCGGACACTGAAGAACGCAGACGCGCGGGTTTTCAATGAAAAAAACCGTCGCTTCGACTTCGGTCAGGTCGCGGTCAATCCAGATCGTTATTTTGCGGTTTTTGATTTCGCCCATTGCCTTACAAGTGCCGACCTGTCCGGCGTCGAAAACCTCCGGAACCGCACTTGACGGAATGCCCTTTGATTTCAATTCAATCATTTTTCTTGTCCTTCCGTTTCGCAAGCTTCGCGCAACGTTCGGCGGTCGCCTTGACGCGGCCGGTCGACCAGTTCAGCGCGTTCGCGATATCTAGCAAATCGGCATATGACAACGTCCTGAAGTCTGTTCCTTTGGGAACTGCGGCGCGTAATTCTTTTTCTTCTTTTCGGCGCGCCTTCCGCCTGCGGTCCGCGATTGCCGTTCTTGCTGGGTCGATTGGTGTTTTTATTCGACGCATGGTCGCTCCTTTGAAAATAAAACCGCTGTCCGACGGGTTAAAAACTAAACTTTACCGCGTGAAAAACGTCCCTTCTTGTTGCGTCGTTGTCCGACTAGTTAATTGCCGGACAGCGGTTTTAAATATGGTCGTCCGATTCCCCTGAAAATATTCCAACAGTCTTGAATTTGCGCGCGAAGCAAATTCCAGCGCGCCGGGTCGGCGCGAAGTTCGGTCGCCACTTCGCCGGGCGTCATTGCGCGGCCGTCGGAATGTTGCATTCCGGAAAAACCGATCCGCGCCTTCAGATAGTCGCGAAACGCCGGATTCATATATTGATAATCAAAAACGTCAATCGACCGCAACGCGTCCACGTCCTGACAAAGTCCGACGTCTTTCGCTCTACCTTGATTGTTGTTGAATGTTGCCATAAAAAACAGTCTAAACCCCTACTAGGTAAGGTGTCAAGTATTTGAACGCTCTATTCGCTTTTTCATCTTCTGGTAATGCCGATATAGTTCTTTTTTGTCGGTCGCGACCTTGACGTTATCCCATGGAAAATCAAAATTTTCGTCTTTTTCTTCGAAGACATAACCGACGTCAACAGCCGCCGAAACCCGGTCAATGTAATATTCGACCGTTTCTTTTTTGGGCGCGGAATCAGGAAGGGCCTTCGCGACCTGCGGCGTTATCGGGACAAATTCAGATATTTGCATTTTGAACCAACCAAGTGGTGATAGTGGAATTATGGGATGAACGGACAATCCCGTTTTTCCGGAACCCTTCATTCGTTCGCCTAGTTCCAAAATTCGATCAAGGGTGTTCAGGTTGTAATATGGTTTTTCCCATTGCATAGGCGTGAAGGCGTTCGCGTTGTGGGGAATGAATGCAATACTATAAGAACCCTTCTTGTGACGCTGTCGCATATATTCGATGTCCTGAAGAAGTGCGTCAAAGTCGTTTTCGGTTTCGCCTGGAAGGTTGAATTGGTAAACCGTCCTGATTTTTTTTCCGTAAAAAAGGCATCGATCAACCGCGTCAAGCAATGCGTCGTTTTTGATCGGTTTGTTTAGAATTTTCCGTAGACGTTCGCTGAACCCTTCGACGCCCAAAGGCATCTTGACGCCTGCGGATTTTGACTGAATATGTTCGTCGGTCAGCGTTTGAATCGAAGTGCTGATGTTCAGATCTATAATGCCCTTGGTCTTCATTATCTGGATTAATTCCGGATAAAATGAAACGTCGTCGGAACTATTCGACCGCAGGTTGACAACGCGACCGTCAAACGAATCAAGGTATTTCTTGACGCTTTCAAAGTTGTTTTCCTTGTATTCGCGCCGCCATGCGTTGACGCAGAAAAAACATTTTCTCTTGCATCCTTTTGAAAGTTCATAAAAGCCCAAACTATAGGCTTTTTTGAAATTGTCTTCGTCATTAAAACAAACAATGTTGTTTTCCGAACAGTTTAACATTCCGCGAAGATCGAACGTTCCGTTTAGTATTTTTTCAAATGCAACGAACGCGTCACCGATAAATACATAATCCATTATCCACTTGATCGCCGTCGGATTTGTCGCAGCGTTTCCGCCCGCTATCCAGACCGAACCTTGTCGTTTGTGCTTCGCCAACTTGGCGACCTTGAACGCGTCACGCGTTGAATGAATTGAAAAGAAGACTGTTTTCATTCCTTCCAGGTCGACCGGGTCGGAAACAATAGGAACGTTTTGGGTCTTCGAAAAATATTCGACCACGCGCGGCGGTTTTCCGCTGTTCAAATGATAGAAGCAAACCGCCGGCCGCGCGAAAAGTTCGAACTGTCTTGTCACGGTTCAACCCCTGGAAGGTCAGGCTGACGGTTGACCCATTGAAGGACGTCCGCCAGCTTTAATGTTTCCATACAATATCTGTATTGTTTAGGATGCGACTTTTTCAGGCGTTCAAACCGGTTCGGTCGACCTTCTAAGTGGAGGCCGAACGCGCAAAAAATACAACCGGTTTTTTCTTCGCCCTTGT
>Ga0180437_10011307_pt1 | contig 10730 bp, 8 predicted proteins | sample SS_ome_4_FD_132410 | JGI IMG/M metagenome (GOLD analysis project Ga0180437, IMG submission 132410) | Hypersaline lake sediment archaeal communities from the Salton Sea, California, USA - SS_3_D_1 metaG | ecosystem: Environmental > Aquatic > Non-marine Saline and Alkaline > Hypersaline > Sediment... | reverse complement strand
GTGGAGTCAGTGAAGTCGGCTGTAACGATATTTTCTCTCATATCTAGTACTGTTGCAATGAGGGATGCAGAATCCTTTTCAGTATATACTTGAGTCGTGGATGCAAAAAAAAGGCCATCAACAGTCTTAGGATCGAATCCCATCAAACAGTCTAATCCCGCTTCAACAGACATAGTTATCGTATCTTCATCCGCTAAGGCGAATGCTTTAGTGCCTGGTACATTCGGAAAATCCCATGCTTTTGAGATGAGATCTCTTGGGAGCAAATATTTTGGCAAATACGCTCCATAGCTTTTTATACCAATTGGCATTTTGAATTTTTACCTCAAATTTTTAATTTTAATTTTAGTTATGAATAAATTTGTTTATATAGAGTTCAATTTTATTAAATAAATATATTTTATTTTTTCCTAAACCAAGAGATTCTTAAACTTAAGAAAAAATATAAAACAATTTTACTAGTCTTTCCTCGGATCTGTAGAGAAAATGATAGTAAATAAAAGGAATTATCCAGAATTATTCATTTGCATCAAATTTCTTTTCAAGAACGATAATGATGGGATTAAATCCTAATTTTCCAAAAACATTAATTAGCTTTTTTTCTCCTTCATAAGCCATATTAATACGTACGCTTTCACAACCCCATGATTTAAGGATTTGTATAGCTTTATCTGCTAAAAATTTGCCCACTCCTTTGCCAATGAATTCTTTTTTAGTAGCCCAATTATTTAAGTAGCCAATATATTGTCCAATGTTGTTTTTAACTGCTTCTAACATTCCCATAGATACAACTTGCCCAGTTGACTTAACTTCAGCAATAAGTGTAATTCGCTTCAGGTTTGGTTTAAATTGTCGTAATCCTGAAGATTCTTTCCATTTTTTCTCATCTAATCCAATATCAAACTGATCTTGAAGCTCTTGTAAGATTTCAAGAGTAGCTTGATAATCAGATGTTCGATAATTCCTTATAATTATATCATCTTTAGTTAATGGGTTATCTGACATTTTTTTTCATACCTATTATTTTTTTAATGAATTAATATCAATCTTCTTTGAAAATAATCGTTCACTTGATTTTTTATCGATAATAAAAAAGAGATATTCATTTATTTGGGAGAACACTGGTGAAATGAAAACCAATTCCTCATTGGGATACCAAATTTCAATATTCTCAGTCATAATTTCTTTTTCAAAAAATTCTTTGACATGTGTTATTTCAATTTTAATCCCATGAATTTCCTCATCTGTAGTATTTTCTACTAAAATTTCTAATTCATTACTATTTTTTGAAAGATCGATCTTTTTAATAGAGAATTTACTTTTCTGAAGTAAACTAACATTGTTTTTCGTATTTGGATCAAAAAGCTGAACGTTGGAAAAGGAATCTTTATAATCACTACTCTGTATATGAGAAATATCAATTCCTTTTAATGCGAGATAAGCGATTGCCTTCTGCATTTTAATAGAGGAGCGATCGGATTCTTGCACTGCATTTTGGAAGTATTTATTGCAAATATCATCAATGGTATCTTCAAGTTCATTCTTAAGGTGTGTTCCTTTTTCTATTAATTTTTCAGTTTTCGGTGATTTAATGACGTTAGTTTGTGCAATTTCAGATTCTATAATTTCAAATAGTTGGTTTCCGTATTCTTTCTCTATCGCCTTTGTTAATTCCTGAATCAAATCATCACCGAAAATCTCAAGCTTATTAGGTAATGAAAGAATAATGACTATCGTTTCTGGAGTTTCCTCTTCTAACCCCGCTCGTCGTTTCTTACGTTTCGATGTAGTTAGAAATTTTTTCCCGAAAAAGGTATATCCCTTATATTCTAAATCGACATGGTCCAGAGCATCGGATCCTACTCCTAAAAACCAAATAGGATGATACTTAATTGGTCTCATAAACTTTTTATCATCTTTATATCTATCATCGGGATAAATTAATAAGGGAGTATGTCCATGAGCTTCGTCAAAATACAGAACGTAAACTACGGCTAATTCCTCAAAAGGATTCTTATCCGATGATTTCGATTTGGGAGCATCAAACACTTGAGACCAGATATTCGTAGTAATTTAGTTCTAAAGAATTAAATACTTCTTATTCTAAAAATTTAATTATATATTTTTTTCATTACCTTAAAAAGTTAAGTGAAGTGTAAAGATTGATTATAACAGATGTTAAAACTTATGTATTGGAACTAGATTTCAAGATTAAAATCGGTTCCATGCCGGCTCTTAAAGCAACGGGTTTGTATATTAATATTAAAACCGATGAGGATATTGATGGTTGGGCGTTGAGTCATTGGAATTTGAGTAATAATGCTCAGAAGCAATTTATAGATGAAGCTTTAACGCGATTATTATTAAATAAAGATCCTTTTATGAGTGAAGAGATTTTTAATGAGATTTATCATTCATCTAACAGAATTATGTTTGGGATACCACAAGCGACCAGTGTTGTACAAGTTGCTTTATGGGATATCATTGGGAAAGCAACGAAACAACCAGTCTACAAATTGTTAGGTGGAATGAAGAAGGAGGTTCCAGCATATGCATCTATGCCCAGAGCGTATAAACCTAAGGCAGCAGTAGGAGCTGTCCAAGCTGCAATCGATTTAGGTGGATTTAAAGCTGTAAAACTTAGGATAGGTAAAAGCATAAAAAGAGATGAAGCTTTAATTAAAGAGGTCCGAGATAGTTTTCCAAATATAGGTATTAAGGTGGATGCGAATTCTGCTTACACTGCGGTGAGAGAAGCTTTAGAATTGGCTAAAATTTGTGAAAAGTATGATGTTGATTGGTTAGAAGAACCTTTACCCTCTGATAACTTAAATGGTCTTGCCCTATTAAGAAGTCAATCCCCTATAGATATTGCTGGTGGAGAAAATGATATGGGCATTTTTAGGTTTGAGGATATCATCTCTAAAGGATCTTATGATATTATACAACCAGACGTAACAAGAAGCGGAGGATTTTTGCAAATTAAAAAAATCGATGCTCTCGCTGAAGTTAATGGAGTTCAACTAATTCCTCATATTTTTGGATTTGGACACATTCTTGCTGCGAATCTCCACGCAATTATGGCTACTAGATGCGAATGGTGCGAATTTCCCTTTATTCCAGATGAATATCAAATTCTTGAAGAGCCTATAGAATGCAAAAAGGGAAAAGTAAAAGCTTTAGATAAACCTGGTCTTGGAGTTGAGATCAACCAAAAAATGTTTGAAGAGAATATAATTACTTAGATGATAAAGAAGGGAATAAGAGGTCATAAATCCAGAGATATTATTAAGAAATTTTTATTAATCATTTATTTAATATAATCGGTTAAAGCGCCTAGTGGAAGGCGCGTTAAATCACTATTATTATCTGCTGTACATAGCGAGCAGGATCAAATTACGTGGATACTTCGATTTAGCGATGATCAAAAAGTCATATTATATGGTCAAGATTACAATAATGGTATCTCTCAATACATCGATTTAGAATTCTTTGCTCCCAAGTGGTTACATTTCAGAAATTTTATCTTTTCGATAGAAGGGCATAATTACGTAGTAAAATAACTAAAACTAAAACCTTTTTTTTCTTTTCTTTAGTTTCTTAAAGGGTAATCGTTGATCAAACTCAATCTTTTCAATTAAGAGGTATTATAAATACTAGAGTATCTCATTAACCTAAAAGAGCAATAAGATTATCAATAAGCTATTATGACTCTACCTATAAAATTAATAGGATTTACACACAGAAAGGATATTTCGATGCATTTTAGTAGTATTTATTTTTAATTCACTAACTAAATAGCCTATTACTATTAATGAACGATTTCTGGATATATTTTCAAAGAACTTCCTTTTTGTAGGTTCAAGCTATTAAGTAGCAATATATTTTAATTATATAATATATATATCTTAATTTGATTAAAAAGTCAATAGGAATAATTATATAATAGCGATCAATGATGGAAAATCGGATACTAAAATTAACTTTTATTGTAGTATTGATGTCTTTCACTATTCTAAGCGTGATAACTTTAAATCTACCTTCTAAGACAGCAGAAATAAAGCATTATATCAATAATGATTACTTATTACGTATATCCGAAGACCCAGATGCCTTTCTCTCCATATGGAATACAAGTAAGACAAGTTGGGGGTCAAGTGATTTCAATCAAGTGTGTTTACCCTTGCCATCAAATGGCACATATGATTTTATGGTAAACTGGGGTGATGGAAAGAACGATACAATTACAGCTTGGAATCAATCGACCACAACTCATAGCTATATTTCTCCAGGTATTTATAATATAAATATCACTGGAGTCATTTTGGGTTGGAGTTTTAATAATACTGGGGATCGGTTAAAAATCCTTGAGATTCAACAGTGGGGTTGTTTGCGATTGATCAACTCGGGAAATAATTTTTACGGTTGTTATAACCTAAATCTTACAACAAATGATAGTCTTAATTTAACGGGGAACACAAACATGCGAGCATTTTTTAGAAGCTGCGGAAATCTTGGTTTTACTGGGAACATTAACAATTGGAACGTCTCAAATGTTATAGATATGAGTTATATGTTCTATTTTGCTAGTTCATTCAACCAACCCCTAGACAGTTGGGATGTTTCAAGTGTTAAAAATATGGATTCTATGTTTTATTCAGCGAGTGTATTCAATCAACCCATAGGAAGTTGGGATGTTGCAAATGTAGATAATATGAGATTTATGTTTGCTTACGCAGATTCCTTCAATCAACCGATTGGCGGATGGGATGTTTCGAGTGTAGAATATATGGAAGGCATGTTCAGTTGTGCTTCATTATTCAATCAAGATATTGGCGGATGGAATGTATCCAGTGTAGAATATATGGGAAATATGTTCAGTGATGCTTCATTATTCAATCAAGATATTAGCGGATGGGATGTGTCCAGTGTCACAGAAATGTGGGGTATGTTTATTTCAGCCAATTCATTCAATCAACCGATTGGTAATTGGGACGTTTCGAGTGTCACAGAGATGGAAAGTATGTTCCATGGAGCCTTATCGTTCAATCAACCGATTGGTAATTGGGACGTTTCGAGTGTCACATATATGGGAAGTATGTTCCATGGGGCTTCATCGTTCAATCAGCCGATTGGTAATTGGGACGTTTCAAATGTTATAGATATGAATTATATGTTCTATTTTGCTAGTTCATTCAACCAACCCCTAGACAGCTGGGATGTTTCAAGTGTAACAGATATGGGAAGGATGTTTTCAGGTGCTGCTGTCTTCAACCAATATATTGGAGGTTGGGATGTTTCGAAGGTAGAGATTATGATAGGGATGTTTAATGGAGCTAACTTCTTTAATCAACCAATCGGTGATTGGAACGTTTCGAATGTAAATTATATGAGATTTATGTTCAGAGATGCTTCGTCTTTCAACCAACCAATCGGAAATTGGAATGTTTCAAATGTTATTGATATGAGTTCTATGTTCTATGATGCAAAGGCGTTTAATCAACCTCTTGGAAGTTGGGATGTCTCCAATGTTACCAGAATGGAATATATGTTATATGGAGTTAGTTTATCTATAAGCAATTATGATAATTTATTAATAGGTTGGTCGAAGCTATCATTGCAGCATGGAGTCGAATTCCATGCTGGAAATTCACAATGTAGTCTTACGGGTATTTTTGCTCGACAGACTCTTATTGATACTTTTGGGTGGACAATAATCGATGGCGGTCTAGATCAAGCTTTTATACAAATTATATTTATAATTGCATTACTGAGTAGTATTATCCTTGGAGTACTAATCCTCTATATACTTATAAAAAAGTATAAAATAAAAAGTAAAAATTGATTTATTTGAAGAGAATATAATCTAATATACTAATTATATTATGGATTCCAAACCAAAATTACAGGTAGCTCTTGATGTTTTAGATCTTAAAGAAGCCATACGGATTGCGAGCCAAGTTCATTCTTTTGTCGATATCATAGAGGCTGGGACTCCACTAATCAAGTCTGAAGGGATTGGAGTTGTTAAAAGACTAAAGGACAATTTTCCAGAGAAAGAAATCTGTGCGGATTTAAAAACTGCAGACGCGGGCTTTCTTGAAGTTGAAATGGCTGCTGAAGCTAAGGCAGACATCATTTCGATATTAGCTGATGCTTACGATAATACAATAATAGAGGCATTACGTGCGTCTCATGATTTCAATGTTGAAATTATGGCCGATTTGATTGTTTCGCGTAAACCAATTAAACGATTAAAAGAAATTATTAATCTTAATTATAAAGGAAAAAAGCTATCATATGCATTAGCACATAGCGGTCTAGATCGTCAAGCCTCAAGGAGAGCTCCCTTGTCAGAAATTGAGGCAATGATTCAAGTCCCAGATCACCCTAAATTAGCCATAGCTGGTGGTATACGCCCATCAGATATTCAAAACATCATGGCTTATCCAGTTAGTGTTATTATAGTAGGCGGAGCAATCACGAAAGCGGATAAACCTGATGAGATTGCACGTAAATTTAAAGAATTAATCGATCAACATAAATGAATAAGAATAAGCTACTTCACGTTTACTTCAATTAAGTAACTATAAATGGAATCTCTTGTTCTCTTTTTTATTATTTGCATAAATCAGTCTTATAAGGATTAAATTATGAGATCAATTTCGAAAGAAAAATATGAATTATTGGTCAAATTTTTACAAGAGAATGATATAAATGCCCTTTTAGTCTCGGATTTTGAAGATTGTCCTAATATAAATTTTCGATATCTCTCAGGTCAGCCTTCTGATGGTTTGATATTGGTGTTAAATAATGGAGAATCACATTTGATACCCTGGGATCTTTCAATAGCTGAGAAATATGCGGAGGTAGATGAAATATATGACATTGCTAATTATAAATATAACTTTTTTAATATTGTCAAAGAAATAATCAGCAATAAATTTGGAACTTCAGAGATAATAGTGGGGATTGGTACTAATTTTCCTTATGGTTCATTAGTTAAGATGGAGACTCTTATCCCTAATATAAGGTTTTTTAAAGAACCGCAAAAGATTGGAACAACTTTAGGAGAATTGCGGGCTACAAAGAGCGAATTTGAGCTTAAACAACTGCGAAAAGCTACAGAGATTGGTAATAAAACTATAAAAGACATTAAAAAATTTGCTGAAAATGCAGCAGAGCAAACCGAGAATGATCTTTCTTTTCTGGTAAGGAGAAAAATAGCGGAATATGGTGGAGATGATATCGCCTTCGACTCACTAGTCGCTAATGCATCGCGTGCTCATGAGTTACATTGCTATCCTCCAGCTTCTAATCAAAAGTTTGCATTACAAGGGCTGGCATTAATCGATTTTGGAGCAAATTATCAAGGTTACCATTCAGATATTACCGTACCTTTTGCCTTTGGTAAATTAACGGAGGAGCAAGAGAAATTTATAGAAATCGTACTAAAATCATATGAAGGCGCGGTTGAAATGGTAGATATAGGAGTACCATTATGGAAAGTTCATTCGTATGTAGAAGAAACACTGAAAAAGGAGGGATTTAATATGCCTTATGCTTTAGGCCATGGATTAGGACTAAGTGAACATGACTCTCCTTTTATTAGTCGAAAACCAACTGATGAATATGGATTAAAATATTGGAAAGAAATCAAATTTGAGGACGGAATGGTGTTTACCATTGAACCTGGAGTTTACAAACAAGGTTTAGGAGGGTGCCGCATCGAAAATGATTTAATGATCCATAATGGGAAAGTTGAGGTTCTCACTCAATCAGAATTAATAAGAATCCACTAAGTATTGAAATTTAATAAAAATAAAAAGAAAAAAATATATTCATTATTCTTTTACTTCTCCACCTTTTATAGGAAGGAACAGCAAGAAGGCAATTGCGATGCAAACTAAAATGAAGGGAAACATTATGATATAGCGATTGTCCCCAAGAAAAGCAACTGAAGTAAGTGTACCACCAAATATTACTGGAGCTAATGCGTAGGCAGCTTGATTAAAGGTATAATAAATTCCTGTATAGATCCCCTTCTTTCCTTCAGGAGCTAAAGCCCATAAGATTGAAAAACTTATTACTATAAATCCCATCCATGGTATTGAAGTTAATGCCAACATTATCATAACCAAGGCTGGCTGGTGATTTTTATAAATCATCGGAACTACAAAAAAAGCCATTATGGAAACAGAAACGATCAACCATAACAAATATATCTTTACAGCGTTTCGTCTACCAACCCTTTTCCATTGACCTAATAATCCAACAAAATACGCAACGAGTATCATCGGACCAGAATAGGCTATAAATAATGTCGCAGCTTCAGGTTCAGTAATACCTATATAATTAACTGCAAAACTTGAAAAGAATGATTCTACTGATGCAAATGCTAAGTACATGAAAAATACAGTTGCCAAAAAGAACGCAAAATCCCTGTGACCCTTAATGATTTTCGCAGATTGACGGTAGGAAATAAATCGCTGTCCTTTCTTCTTAGCTTCTTTTATTGGCTCTCTCGATATTTTTGCTTTATATGTACTGGGATCTATCTCTATCATCTTATCTGTGATCTCTATGAACTTGTCTCCAGTTGGAGTTTCCTTTACCATTAATATATGGATTCCAAGTAGAACAAGCATTAAAATTCCCACGATAATAAATCCTAATGCATCAAAGAGTACTTGAGGTATTCCTGGATTGGTACCAAGAATGATTGGAATAGCGAATCCAAAAAGACCACCTAAATTTGCAATAAATTGTTGTATTGCACTTCCCTTTGAATATACTTTCTGAGAGGTATAATCAGGAAGAATAGCGATTGATGCTGAGCGGTATATTGACATTGCGAGATCAAATAAAAATATTATTAAAACCAAACCAGCTAAGAATTGCAAGAAAGGAATCATTACAAAGAACACTACTGAAGTAAGACTACCAATGATGATATAGGGCATCCTTCTACCCATTTTACTCTTAGTTCTATCACTGAGATCTCCGAAATATGGTTGTAAAATAACAGCTACAATATTATCAATGGCCATTATTGAACCTTTAATCAAGTCAAGGAAAGGATTTGCGGTTCCCACTATATTCTCGATTAATAAAGGCACTTTAAAATTGAAATATGACCAAGCCAACAATACGATAAAAAAGGCGAATGAAATGAATATGGTTCTTTTTACCGAAAGGGAACCCGGCGTTGAAGGTTTCATCCTCGGTTCATAGGGAAGATTATCCATCTCTTCAAAGTATTTACTAGTTTCTGTCATGTTTTTCTAACTCTTAGATATTTTAGTGAGGATGATTTTCATAGTATTTTTTGTTTTAAAAAATTCAACATTTTCTGATAAGTGATTATCTTTATTTCATTACGACCATTAAAAACATTATGATTCAAGCTGAATCCTGGTTTGAAGTTATAAGGCATAAAGAGTATTTATACGTGATTCGAGAACGGTTAGATAAGCTCGAACCTCGATTTTACACTACATATATCAATCTTTATTTACTTTTAGGAAATAAGAAAGCAATTTTAATAGATACTGGAACTGGACTTTTCCCATTGAAACCTTTGGTTGACAATCTGATAGGCGATAAAAAACTAATTGTAGTAAATACACATGGGCATTTTGACCATCGTGGAGCAAATGAGGAGTTCGAAGAAGTTATTGCTCATTCTTTGGAGGTTTTTGACCTGTCCAAACCTCTTAATGTCGCCTTTCTTAAAAAATCTGCACAAGAAATAGTTAAACAGTATGCAAATAATAATTTTCTCATTAAATCCGCAAGGAATATAAAGAGTATTGCGGAAGGAGATATCATTGATTTGGGAGCGATCACTTTAAAAGCAATTCACACTCCCGGACACTCTCCAGGCTCAATTTCATTATTATCAAACAGAGGAGAATTCTTTACGGGTGATACTGCTCATTATGGGACAATGTATCTTCCGAAATTAAAAAGATTTCCCTTAATATTATCGAGTTTACGTAAAATGCTTAAGATTTGTTTGGATTATGGTGTTTCAGAATTATATCCCTCCCATGAAGCCTTTCCAGCTGGAACAGAATTATTAGAATCACTTATTACGGGAATTTCAAACATTGGAAATCATTGGGATGCTAAAATAAAAAATAAATTCTTGGATGCGTGGATTCTTGAGGATTCGAACTTTAAATATATAATAGAATAAAATGGTATGCACCTTAGAGCTTCACTTATTATATTGTTTTTTAGATCTGGTTTAGCGGAGTCTTTAGCGTATCTTTATCAGTGATTATTTTATAATCGGGATGATCCCGGATATGTGTTACAGGGTAATCATCTCCTGGTTCTCCTAATAATGATAACCTTAGTACAGTATTTGCCCAATCATAAGGACTACCATTTCGACAATACAACCGAATTCTTTTTGCGCCTAGAATTTGTTTCATCCCTAATGTAAAAGCATATTTTGGAAAATTTTCCAAATTTCCCCCAATCTGAGCCCGAATCGCATTTATTGTGATTGTATATTCATTCAGTTCCACTTTTCTGGACTCTGAAGTGATAACATTCTTAGAGGGTTCGTTAAACGCAACATGACCATGTATTCCAATTCCACCATAACACGTATCGATGCCATCAATTTTCCTAATCATTTTTGAAATTTTATTGATATTTAATTCATCTGGAAAAATAACTTGCTCATTATTTAAACCATAACCCTCCTTGAGAGGGAG
>Ga0180437_10011306_pt1 | contig 10732 bp, 5 predicted proteins | sample SS_ome_4_FD_132410 | JGI IMG/M metagenome (GOLD analysis project Ga0180437, IMG submission 132410) | Hypersaline lake sediment archaeal communities from the Salton Sea, California, USA - SS_3_D_1 metaG | ecosystem: Environmental > Aquatic > Non-marine Saline and Alkaline > Hypersaline > Sediment... | reverse complement strand
TGATGACGCAGTCGCTGATTGTCAAGAGCCCCGCACCATCGCATAATACACCGGTACCCCTGCCCAGATTTCTGCCTCCGGCGGTGATGGTAAAGCCCCGCAGGACGGAATACATACTTCCCATGCCGGAAAAGGTCACCGCCGGAGCCCGGTTCTCGCTGTTGATGACCGTCGCGGCAACAACGGCAGGATCCTGCGGCGAAACCGACCGAAGAGTCAACCTTTTGCCTTGGACCTTGATATTTTCGAGACGTTGCCACACTGTGCCGCCAACGACAATCTCGTCCCCACTTGCCGCATCGTCGACGGCCTGTTGGATATAGTCGTATGTCCTGCCGTTGGTGAGGTTTTCGATCAAAATTGGGGTGACACTTTGAGGGTGGACCTGCCTCGGGACACCGTAGATAGTGTGGCCTACTGACGTGCGAATCCTCAAATTCCACCAGGTTTGGGCAAAAGGAAAAGTTGTAATGACATCTGTCGGTGGCTCGGCCGTTTCCGATACGAGGTAGACCATATGGTTTGGGTCGGGGCCGAAAAGAAGCTGATAGCTGACCGCGTCTGTTATCGGCTCGCAGCTTAAGACCGCACCGCTGACATCCACTGTCGCACCGTCTGCAGGACCGACAAGATCCGCCATCACTGCTGCTGCCGTCCATGTGTCGGTTACCGTGAATTCCTCATTCTCCATCCCCTGCCAGGTGACAAACTGCACCTGGCCGTCGGAAGTGACAGTAATATCTACAAAGGTCTGCCAGAGATCACCGTGACTAAGTCGCCCGGCGTTTCCCGAGTCGAGCTCCCACGTGAATGTCTGCCAATCCCCGTCCACCTGATACCGAGCGTAGGTGTGGGTGTCGGCGCAGAGGCCCGCGATGACCTTGCGGTCGTTGAGAAGCTTCATGAACCGCTCCCACCCGACCGGAGAATCCTTGTCGCCGCGTCCGTCGGGGTAGGCCGGTTCGTGATAGATGACGAATACCACCGGTTTGGTATTTCTGTCCAGGTCCTGCACCAGCCAGTTGTACAGGGCATCGGTATACTCATCAATGTCCGCTTCATCGGTGGTTCCGTCATAATACTGGTTGAGCTGCACAAAGTGCGCGTTGTGGTAGTCCCACGAATACGTTGTCTCTTCTCCGTTGGGCGGACCAGGATTTACCGAGCCCTGCAAATGGTCGTAATAAAAATTCCGCAGCCAGACCATGTCGGGGCCGCCCTCCTCGAGCTCGTGGTTTCCCACGGTCGGATACCACAGGACGTCAGCCCCAAACCGGGCTATCAGCCTGTCGTAGTACCCGGCTGCCACTGTCAGAGCGCCGTCCTCGTAATAGTCGCCGGCGGTGATATGGAATGCACCCTCGTCGCCCACCTTGTCGGCAATCTGATCAAGAGTCCACGCCCACTTGGAATAATCGCTGCGCGGGTCGCCCGTCAGGGTGAACCTGAAGTCGGCAGAGAGCGGGCGAACAACGCCAAGTACAATAACACCGGCCACGAGCAGGCACGGTCGAGCTGCCTGACAACGCTTCGTTTGCATTTGCGTCACCTCTCTTACATTATGAATCCCATCGCGCACGGCCGTACTTACTTGCTGTTACGATAAGCCAGAGCCGCCGCAAGGCCCCGAGGAGTTGCCCTTTTTTCATTTTTCCCGTCCTCCCGAACGATAGACTGCGCGTCAGCGAGCAGAGCAGGGACAGAGGTTGGTGGGCAGCTATAACCTGCCGGGCTCCGGAAACGGGCAGTCTTGTGCACCCTGTCTCCTCGTCTTAAGTATGGCTGATTCTAGCACAAGAACCGTTGATTTTCAAGGAAAATCTTGAGTTCTTGGCTGATTTCGCGGATGTTCGGCGTGAAAAGACTCCCGGGGCCAGGCACGCTGCAACGGGCTCGACAAACCTGTATTTCCGCCCGGCGATTGCCAATCGCGGCCTATTAGCCACTATGGCAAGTGGTCTGCGGCGATCTTGGTTGAAGATATACCCTATTTGTCTTGACTCTGTACTCTTTCTTTGGCCGGCTCTATTGGCTTTGAGCAGCACCGGTCATACTGAAGAGGCGTGCAACTTCATCTTCTGTTAGCGCGTGATCGAATATCGCAACCTCGTCCATCAGGCCGTGCCAGAACCTGCCCCAGTGTTTTTCCGTGCCGCCGATATACAGAGTGCCGGTGACCCCCGGGACATCGACCTGTCCGACTTGTGTCAATTTGCCGTCCTTATAAATCTTTACGGTGGGTCTGTCATACGTGACCGCGATATGCGTCCAGGTGTCAGCCTCAAACCTCCATCCATATTCATCCACTCCCCTGTGGCCGGTGACGTCCAGGCCTATCGAGCCATGAGAGTTGCCCTGCAGGGCGTAATAATGCGGGCCGTCGTACAGAAGAAACAGTCGCCTATTGTTTGTGTTTGGTTTATTGCCCGGAAGAAAAGTCTTCACGAATGCCGAGAATGTAAAGTTGTCCAAGTGTATATGATCCACACTCAGACAGTCATCCCGGCCGTCGAAAGTCAGGGCTCCGCCTGAATGCCCCTCTCTGACGCACCTGGCGCCATGGGCGTGGGCGTGATGCCCCCTGCCTGAGTTGTCGAGGACCTCATCACCGTAGTCCTTCTCAAAACTGTAGTACAATACCACATCCTTGCTCATTTCGGGCACTGCAATCGCCATCAGCTCGTCGGAAAACTCCTGCTGCTCAAGCGGCGACAGGTACTGCGGCAATGTCCCCTCGGCCGTAATTCCGTAAAGCTCCTTTATCTCTTGCGCCGTAAGGACCTTGTTGAAAAGGGTGACCTCGTCTATGATTCCGTGCCAGAAACGACCGCCATAAGCATCGGTGCCGCCGATATACGCTGTTCCCGCAACGTCGTCGCCGAAGATTCTGCCCTGCCCGGTGAGTTCCCCGTTTCTGTAGAGTTTTACCGTAAATCCATCGCAGGTAACCGCGATAATAGTCCAATCCCGGAGCTGAGGCCGGCGTTCGCTCTCATCGATTCCGGCCCTTCTGCCGTGAATAGAGGCGCGAAACGCCAGCGCTGCTGAGCTGCTTGCCTGCAGGGCGTAGTATCCTTTGTCACCATCCAAGAGAAACAGCCGCTGATTGTCCGCCGAATCGCCAGCTTCGTGTGGCTTTACCGCTGCCGAGAAGGTGAACTCCTGCAAGTGAATGCCCGGTATGCTTATGCAGTCGTCCTGGCCATCGAAGGCCATCGCTCTTTTGCCTGCCCGGGCTTCGGCGTAACCGGCCCCATGAATTCTGCCGTGATTGCGATTGCCTGACGCGTCGATGACCTCCTCGTTATCAGGCTGCTCGAAAGAATAGTAAAGGACCAGGCTCTTGTACCAGCTCGACGTTTCTACCGTTTTTTTTTGACGCCCGTAGTGACGTGCGCATCGCTGTCCATAGATCTACGCTCCAGTTTTATATCGCAGAGGTCTGCGCCTACATTACCTTCGCCTTGCAGCCTGCCATCCTTTAAATCAAGCGTAACGGGCGTACGCGTGTCCCTGAATCTATGCATAACCTCAAAGGAAATCCGGTTGTCGGCGAGCTCCAAGTTTTCAAGCCTGCAGATACCCGATGCTACGAATCCTCCGTATGCTTCGCCGACCAGCCGGCCATTTTCGCCGACTACCAGCTTGATAGCGAGCGAGTCCCGGGATGTTCCGTGTCCCGGCTTATCTGTGGCCATGCCCGTCCACAGGCCTGCAAAACGCTCAAGGCCTCGGGAGACGTCAGGCCGAGGTGGTATTCTCGGCTCGTCCACTGTTATTTCTGCCGGACCGGTCGAACCGACAAGGCTTTTCACTTCGGTTTCACTTAGCGCACGATTGAAAATGGCTACCTCGTCTATCATTCCCTGCCAATAATCACCCCGATGGCGCTGCGTGCCGCCGATGCAAAGCAAACCGGAAACAGGGCTCGAGGCCAGGTGTCCGCTTAGTATTGATACTCCGTTAGCGTATAGCCTGAAATTGCCGTCCTTGTGGGTTAGAGTCAGGTGCGTCCAGGAGTGGACTTCAAATTTGCAGCCAAGAGTGTTGAGCTCTTCGCCATCGAAAATAACACTCAGACTGCCCCGGAAATTACCCTGCAGGGCATAGTAATGCAGGCCGTCATCCAGTGTAAATATTCGCCGATTGTTCACTCCGCTTCCACTGGTCGAACTTTTTACCCAGGCCGAAAAAGTGAATTCCTCCGCGCGAATCTCCCGCACACTTATGTAATCGTTCAGTCCGTCAAAAGACATTGCTCCGCCTATTTTGCCATTGGCTTCAAACCGGGCGCCCTGCACGCTGGCGTGGTGACCCCTGGCGGATTGATCGGTAACTTTTTGCCCTTCATCTGTGTCAAATGAATAGTGAACGATCAAGCCCTCCAGGTTGTCTATCGGCAAGGCTGTCTCTTTGGTCGTGCCTGTCGATTTGCCAAGCAGACCCGCCTGCTCGAGGGCCTCGCGCATCCGCGGGTCGCTTCTGGGGTCATCCGTTTGATTTCCGCTTGCGCGGATGGTATATTTCGGCGAATCAAGCGACAAATGGAGCTGGATCGTTGGAACCTGCGGCAGGTAAGATGATATCGGTGACACGAACGCACCTAAGTAACATCGCTGACCGTTGGCCATTACAACAAACGGCGTAACGGCTCTCCTGATATACTCTCTATGCAACCGCCGAGCCGAGCCCGGCCTAAGTTGCAGCGTATGGGTATTCCAGTCGTACTCGACTATATCCTCATTGGTGAGAATTGGTTCGTCTCCCAGGCCAAACCCCTCCACGGGAGAGTTCTCCAGGTCGCGGATATCCCCGATTGCCGCATAAAGGGCAAATAGAGGGCGCGTTCTCGGCTCGTCTGTTGCGGGGTAAGGCACCGGTGTCTCTGCCTGGCCGCCCAGCCCTTTTTCCCGGCCGGTCATGGCATAAAGTCGCTGAACCTCCTGCTCGCTCAGCGCCCGATTGAAAAGTGCAACTTCGTCTATCATACCCTGCCAGCAGCCGCCCCGCTGTCTGGGCGTGCCGCCGATGCAAAATGTCCCCGCAACAGAGTTTGATGCCAGGGACGCGGCTTCTGTCAATTCACCGTCTTTGTACAGCTTGAAGCTGCCATCTTCGTGGGTCAACGTCAGGTGCACCCAGGCATTATTTCCAAACTGCCATTCGTATTCGTTAATCTCTTGGCCATCTGAGACAATGCTCAGAGCACCACCGACATTACCCTGCAGGGCATAGTAATGCAGGCCGTCATCGAGGGTAAAAATAAACCTGTTATTTGCAGTGCCCTGCGTCAGTGGTGTTTTCACCCACGCCGAGAAACTGAAGTCCTCCAGCCTAACGTCCGGTACACTTATGAAGTCGTCCTGACCGTCAAATGACATTGCTCCACCCAATAAGTCGTCTTGTTGATATGTGGCTCCATGCACCTGACCACTACGACCCGCACCTGATATGTCTGTCACTTTCTTGCCGGTGTCCTGCTGAAAGGAATAGTACAGCAGCAGATTATCCTTCAGCTCCGTCGGCACTCTATCCGTGACCGAGCCGCCGCCGGGCTCTCGGGGCCGAGCGTCCGTCAATCCGACAAATACCAACAGCAGAATGATTAGTACTGCCGGCAGCGTCCACTTCTTTGATTCTCTTGTAAATTTGGCAATCATTGCGATCCTCCTTTCTAACTGAACCTTGTTTTCTAAAATTCCGACCGTCCCCGGCAAGTAGCAGACCGGGGAAGATCGCTCGAGCAGACTAACAATAGTGCGTCCGTATTGCTTCGGCGGCTCGGTGTCCATCGCCGCCAACGCGGACTGGTCGCAGGCAAGTTCGCGGTCGAGCCGCATTCGATAGAAGGCGTACCATACCAGCGGATTGAACCAGTGAACGACTAAGAGCGCGCTTGCCAGCCATCCGAAGAATATGTCCCTACGTTTGACGTGGGCCAGCTCATGCAGGAAAACATGCCGAAGTTCCTCAAGGCTCAGCATTCTCGTCGTCACGCCCGGCAGCAATAGCCGAGGCCGAAACAAACCGAAAAGAACCGGGCTGCTCACCTTATCCGTTTGCACTACCCCTAAATGCGTGCGGATACCCATTTTTGCCCTGCAGTCCTCGAGCAAATCCAGAATTCTTTGGTCCGTGATCAGTCGTTCTCGCCGCACTGTTCGCCACAGGCGGAGGTTGCTGACACAGATGTATGCTCCCAATCCGGCGAAACCCGCCAACCATACGAGCGACAGTACTTTTTCGAGATTCCAGGTTATATGTTTGCAATTTCGCGGCTTCACTGAAGCGGTGACATTTGTCGCACCGAGGGCATTTCCACTTAGCCGGTCTTCCTGCGGCCTGGGCAGCGGGGCCGCGGCTGCGTAAGTCCCTTCGTCCGGCGACACTACGTTGACTGTCCTAATAGTCTCGTCTGCATTCGAAATCACCAGATTCGATCCTATGCGACCTTCGGGTCCAAAGTTTGACGCCGTATCCGAACGTGTCTCTGTAGCGTACGGTGAGGCGGACCCTCCCTCAGGCTGCACGTGAATGCTATTAAATACATTGAATACACTCAAGCGACTCGACACAGTCCACGGCATTAACATCCGCGCTACAACCAGCAGCCACAGGAAATGGTGCCAGCTCGCGGGCATTTTGCTTCCCACGAGTAGTTTCACAACTAGAATCAGGCAAATGAGTATACTTGCCTGAAACGTGGACCGAAGCACCCATTCAAATAGTACAGATGATCCTCCCAAAAGCGGTTCCATTATTCTGCCCTTTCTTTCTCGTCTAAAATGCGCTTAAGGTCTTTTATGTCCTGCGGGGATAAATCCTCGTGCTCCAGAAAGGCAGCAATCATCGGCTTGAGCGCCCCGCCATACACCCGCTTCAAAAAGGAATGACTTTCAGCCCTCACACACGCCTGCTCGCCCACCTGCGGATAGTAGTGGTACTGGCGGCCTTTTTTCTCAAACCCCAGCGCCTTCTTTTTGACCAGCCTGTTCAGCAGCGTCCTTATGGTTTTGGGCTTCCATCCGCTGCGCGGCATGAGCGCCGCGACAACCTCGTTCGCCGTGGCAGGACTCTTGCCCCACAAGACCCGCATAACCTGCCACTCCGACTCAGATATCTTTGGCATCCGTTTCATAGCAACCCTTTCATTCAGATTACAATTGTAATACTAATTATATTACAACTGTAATCCCAAGAGGTCAAGTAAAAGAATTGTAAAAAAAGAAAAAAGTTTTTGTGCCTTTCGGTCGGCTCCCAAAACCGCCATTATTGGCTCAATAGGACAGATTTGCCCCCAGAAGCTGAGAATCGAGGTTTTCTCTTGGTGTGCGCGTGGCGGAGGGTAGGTACGACCATAAGAGGTGAGAAAGATGGCACTTCGTGGGCCGCGTCGCTTGACATTGCGCTCGGCACTTGAAGCTACTGTTGTCAGTTTTGGACAACCGGCGACTTTGGGCAAAGGACCCATTGTTTGTGGTGTCAAAGGCTTCTACTGGGCGAGGCCCGCCAGCCAGTTGTCTACCTGTGCATCGAGGTCGAGCCAGTCAACCACACCATCGCCGCCCGGCGGTGCAATATCAGCCGAGGGGATGCCCGGCGTTTTCATCCACTGACGGGCCAACACCGCAAAATCGCGAAAATCAACACCGGCAGGCGTGACAAGGTCTCCCCGTATTGCCGCTTCGGTGACCGTAATGGTATAGTCCTCGACTTCGCCGCGGGTGTCCCCGCACGGGAGGACGTCCCCGGTAAACATTATGCGAATTCGCATCCGCGTGTCACCCAGACTGGCATCGGGCGGCGGCGAGATGATCGCCGTGTAAGGGCCCTGGCCCGGAGTACCGTTGACTGAAATCGGCTCGTTCGCGTCTTCGAAGTCCTGGTCGGCGTTCCAGTCCACCCAGATGCCGCATTGGTTCTGGGCAAGCGGGGCGCCGTTGCTGACCGTTACCAGATAGCCTGTTCCTGTCTGCATCGTTGCCGAGAGGTGGGTGTAGTCGGAATAGTAATCACAGGCGGTCGGGTTGTTGATTTCGCCGACCTGTACGCTGCTGATGTATTCATAAGCGCATGAAGTGCCCGAGGCCTGACAGTAACCGTAGGTGCCTTCGACCACGAACCGCGGCGGCGGGTCCGGATTCGTGTCATACCAGTCCGAGCTGTTCCATATAATGTATGACGCCCCCGGAAGATTGCTCTGGCCTTGCCAGGGCATCGCGCCGGCGCCGCCGGTCGAACCCAACCGGCCGGTTCCGAAAACGAGTGCGTAGTTGCCCGGCTCGAGAGTAGCCGTTAGAGGCGCTCGAAAGTCAGTGCTACTGGAACAGGGATCGAAGACCGTTGAAGCTACGACCTCGGAGCCGCTGAATGGGCTTCCCTGTGGAACCCCGCCGGGACCGGTGAGCCGGATGATGGCCCCGAAAAGATTGCCGGCTGTACCCTCCACGAGATGGCCGCCAACAGCGGTGATGTTGACCTGCTGGTCTGTGGAGAAACGGGAACCCAGGAACTGGGTCTCGCCCAGACCCCATCCGTAGGTCTGGCCGGTCGGCCCCAAGGTGGCTGACTCGTGGATGATTGTACCACCGGCCGCAACTTCCGCGTTCAGCAACAGCAAGGCTGCAAGAGACATCATGAGTGCTGCTTTGCTGCGGACTCTGTACCGCTCCATGGGGCTATGCCTTTCGTTGTCTTGGCCAATCGTGGACTTTGCGCAGGACTCCCTCAATAGCGAATCCCATAATGAATATATTGTAGCCAAGAATCCGTATGCGGGCAACCGCTCTTCTTGCCTGCTGTTACCGGCCTGGCTCTACCCGTCTTTGGCCGGTGCATTCTTTGGGTCTGCACCCCGCCTCGTGCGTTTCTGCGTTTGGCGTTTGCCATTCGTCAGGCGGCTTTGGCATTTGCAGGTATCGCGTTTCCGGTTGCTTTTGCCTACGGAGCCTGATAGTCTAAACGGCCGTTGATAAATTAGGAGCCGCCATGAGTGTAAAAGTGCTGGGAATCTCGTCCAGCCCAAGAATCGAGGGCAACAGCGACCTGCTGTTGCGCCAGGCCCTGGCCGGCGCCGAGTCCGCCGACGCACAAACCGAGTACGTGCGCCTGGCAGAGCTTAGTATCGCACCGTGCATCGAGTGCAACTCCTGCTACAAGACCGGCAGGTGCAAAGTTCAGGATGATTACCAAGGGCTGTATTCGAAGCTGCTCAAAACGGATCATCTGATCTTTGCCACGCCGATATTCTTCATGGCCGTCTGCGCACAGGCGAAGTTGCTCATCGACCGGTGCCAGTGTCTCTGGGCGCACAAGTACGTTCTCAAACAACCGCTGATTGAGACAGCGGGGCGGGATAGGCGCGCTATGGTAATCGCCGTGGGCGGGACGAAAAGCAAGAAGATGTTCGAGAGCATTCGCCTGACCTTCAAATACTACCTCGATGTGCTGGATATGCAGTATGCTGTCAATTTGTTTGTCAATCGGGTCGATGCGCGCGGCCAGATAAAGGAGAACACGGCGGCTATGGAGGAGGCGTTTCGTCTCGGCCGAGAATTGGTAACCGCCCCCACCGCGCCACAGGCACCTGTAAATGTCGAGTTTACCTGAGTTAGTGTCCGCCGGCAACCGATCTGTTTTTGTTCGACAAGGTGTTGTCTGAGAAGTTGCCTGATGAGTGAAAGAGGATAATCTAGTGGGAAGCTTCAAGCACGTCGCTCTATTTACCTCGAGGGCGATTCTGGTCGGGACTGTCGCCGTGCTACCCGCCTGTAACGCATCCGGCCAAACCACAGCGACCCCCGCCGGCAAAAGTGTTGGTCGGGCAGCGGGTTCATCCGCTGCCAGCCGGGAGCATTCGGCCTCTCAAGTAAAGACTTCCTCTGACAAATCCACTGTGTTTACCGTGGAAGTTCCCGACGCGCCCCAGCCGTTCATTATCAAGAGTGAATCCGTACACATCGTCGGCGACTTTACGCCGCCGCTGACGCGGCCTGCCTGTCCGCCAAGCCGCTGCTGGGTGCACCGAGTTCATAAGGAACGTCCGAGCACTCTGGCCGGTCGTCGCGGCAATCTCACAGAGGACACGTTCAGCACCCTCGGTATGGAACTTACCCGCGAGGTGTGGATTGGCCAAGGCAAAGACGCCGTGGCTATCCGCCAGAGGGTGCGCAATTGCGGCAGCGAGGCTATCCGCCTTGATGCGCTGATTCCGTTGCAGTGCACGGGTCCGAATTCTGTGATGGTTGGCGGTGCGGGTCCGGGCGACTGGGACGTTCTGAGCCAGAAGCGCTTCAAGGGAGGTCTGCCGACCGTGGTGCGTCTCGCGCCGCAACAGGCGGAAGGTTACGCCGGGCCAATTGAAAGCGATCCGTTCGTCGTGATTCACTCGCGGCACAGGGATGATCCTGCCAATCTGCTGGCAGGCTATATCAGTCAGCTTGGTCATTGCGCCAGGGTTCTACTGAAACTCAGGGCCGAGAGCGGGCGAACACAACTCGACTACTTCAGGGCAGAATGTGAGTTCGATGGCATTGTCCTTGCGGCCGGGGGCGAGCGGACCAGCCAGTGGCTATTTCTGCGGGCGTCCGGTGACCCGCACGAGCTCATCGCCGATTTTGCCGACCGCATGGGCCGGTATCACAATGTAAAGGAGCCGCCCAAAACCGCCCCGACTGTCCCGTGCAGCTGGTATTACTACTACCGTGACTTCGGCGAGAAAGAATTCGACGAG
>Ga0180437_10011305_pt1 | contig 10732 bp, 5 predicted proteins | sample SS_ome_4_FD_132410 | JGI IMG/M metagenome (GOLD analysis project Ga0180437, IMG submission 132410) | Hypersaline lake sediment archaeal communities from the Salton Sea, California, USA - SS_3_D_1 metaG | ecosystem: Environmental > Aquatic > Non-marine Saline and Alkaline > Hypersaline > Sediment... | reverse complement strand
GAGCACCTGAAAGGTGCGTGGCAATCTCCTGAAATTCAGATATCTAAATAGTTTTGGTCATTGGGATTTTGATATTTAGGTTTGTTCAATTTTTGCGTTTTGAGTTGTCATTTTGATTTTTAATCTTTGATTTTTAAGTTTTCTTCGGGATTTCCCTTAGAGGCGTGGCAAGCCCGGCTGGGGCTGAATTCTGACTCCTGACTAATGGCTACTGGTTTCCAGCTTTTTGCCCGGAATGAGTCAGTTTTTCCACGATCCTTTCGCAGAGCACAGCCATATCTTCAGTGGAAAGGTAGTCATTTACAGTGCTGTCAAACAGTATAGTCGCGTTGGGAGCAAACTCGTCATCACCGCGCCATAATACTATGACCACAGATACCCTGGGAAAAGCCTTAATGCTTACGGCAATATCGCCGTAACCTACCTTAGACCCTCCCAAATTATCCGCAGCTTCCACTAATCGTTCTGGCTCTCTGCCAAAGTGGTCCAGGAGGGGTGTGAAAAGTTCCCGTGCAAGACCGGCGTATTCGAAGAGTCCTCCCGGTACCTGTTTGAAACCGATCAATTTGCCGGTAGGAGGAATACCTTTGGCTGTAATGAGATAATGAAGTATCAGTATCTTGTCCCTCAAAGGAATGTCTTCGCAGCTTTCTTGCCTCTTCAGGGTGGCTACGGGGTTCCGCCCTTCGCAATGACGGGGACTATCCTTCAATGAAATTTCCATACTTGGAATAGCCATGACATACGACTGGTTAAGATATTCAATAGTCAACTTGTCGGGATATACGTATTGCGCACCGCTCCTGAAACACTGCTGCTTTATATCCATGCCTGACAGCTTTTCGCGAGCGAGGCTATAGGCAAGTTGAAGAGTTTGCTCCGAGGAATTACACAATGATTTAATTAACAGCCTTTTTTTAGTATTGCACTGACAGATCAGGAGGCAGGCGAAGTCTCCGGTGGCTCCGGCAGCGGATTTCCTTCCGAATCATGCCCCCCGTCCAAAACTGGTCGACCTGGCCCGATGAAATATACCACTTTCTAAGTTAGAGTGTCTACCATGTGTACTCATTCAGGTGATTGGTGACACATTATCTGCTTGCGTTGTCATTGCCGGCTCTTCCCTTTTGTCATTGCGAGGCGCCTTCTCTCTGTCATTGCGAGGCGAAGCCGAAGCAATCTCACGGCGGGATTCCTCGCTTACGCTCGGAACAGGCCCCTCCTCTTTTGTCATTGCGAGGAGCCGCAGGCGACGTGGCAATCTCCTGAAATTCAGATCTCTAAATAGTTTTGGTCATTGCGATTTTGCTATTTGGATTTGTTCAATTTTTACGTTTTAAGTTGTAACTTTGATTTTTACCCTTTGACTTTTGCGTTTTGTTCAGGGTCCTCTAAAACTGATTATCGAGCCGCAGAGGTAGCTAGCGACTTCCTTCTGAGGAGGGTGTCGTGGGTTTGAGTCCCCCCTGGGGACGCCACAAAGCTAAGTAGCCCAGCTGCTTTTGTGCCAAGCTGCATAGCGCACGGCGTTGTTTAGAGAATCTTCAATATTCAAAAGCAACCCTTAAACGCCAAAATGGTAGATTAGGCTACGGTAAGAACTTCCAAGTCTCTAGATTGTTTTCATCGTATTCGTAGATTTTGTTATCATTATAACGCCAACTGCCGTCTCTGCTAATAACAATGCCACCAAACAGATTCTTACCTTTGGAGTTCTGTTCCTTGATGTACTTATGAAGGCCTTCTGCTTTTGATTTTGCAATCTTGGCTGTGATTCCAGATTTTGTGTCGAGCAGGGCAAGTTTACCGTTCTTATATTTGATTATCCAATCAACATAGAATGGCCGGTTGGTACCATTATCATCATAGGGAATAGCAAAGTGCTTGGCGTCATTCTCGCCGTTCTTATACCACCATTCGATTTCGTCGGTTTTTGATTCAAGATAATCGGTAAAATCCTTTTCAACCTGTGAGGCATCATTTCTTTGATAGAATGGCTCAACAACAGATATTTTAGTTGGCAGACTGTTGTAGTTATCGGGATAATTCAAATATGGCGGTACGTTCCAGTCGGCATCTGAGACTAATTCCGATTTGCCTTTGCCAACGGTGGTAAAATAAAGCTCTTTGGCCCTATTTATGACATCAACGAAACGCTGAGTGTTACTATTCCTCAGAACAATTAACTGCATTTTCGTTTCTATCGATTTATATTCTTTTGGGTAGGTTTTCTTGAAAAAAGAGTAAATAGCCTGTTTCATGCGGTCTATAGACCGTGACTCCGGGAATAGCGGTTTAAGAGACTCAACAATGAATAGTTCAAATTCATGCTGTACCTCGGTCTCTTGTTGAACTAGGTACACTTGATCACCCCTGTCGGTAATGTATCCAGCTCCAATCTCCTTAATTTTGGCAAATGCACCTTTATCTATGTCTTCAACCTTAACATCCGACATCAGAGTTTTGGAAATCTCTTTTACATCAAGGTCAATATTGTCTTTAAGTTTCAGTTCGTCAGAAGCTGTTAAAAAACAGGAAATAAAATGTGAGGAAAGTCGGGTTTCTTCCCTGAACCTCTTAGAGTGTACAGAGGGTAGATTAATATCAATATAAATATGCTTACGTTTGGCGCTGTTGATAACTATGTAGCCGAAGGATTCCTCACCTTGAATAGAGAATGTCGGCATGTTCGTGTAGATATAACTAACATTTAGTGCCTCTGAAGCGTAATGTTTCAATTCCGGCATTCTTAGTATCCGGCCAACTGTCTGTACGGTGAATACAAAGCTATGCATCTCCCTGAGCATGACCAAAATATGAGCACGAGGGCAATCCCAACCGATGGCAATTGCCTGCTTAAAAATCATAACATTGACTTCATCGTCATTAATACTAATAGTGTCCAGGTTCTTCTTATCCTCAGATAAGTAAACGGCAAGCTTCCCATTTTCAATGGTAATACCATGTTTGTTTCTAAGGATAGCTATAATTGCATCTTTAAGGTCTCCGGTATGAGGTGACCTATCCGGAAGTTGAATAAGCACAAGAGGATTAACATTACAGGAGAGACTAGCAAATTCCTTGGCCAGTTGTTCACGTTTCTTTAATGCTTCGCTTATTATAAACTCGTTAGTTGTCTCCTGTGGCTTGACTGAAATCTCATTTGTAGACTTGGCTAAGATGTCATTCTTAAATTCCTGATTGATAACGACATACTTCTTTATCATCTCATCATGAATAACATCTTCACGGTCAACAGATACTAGCTGGTCCAGCTGATCCCCTCGGAAAACCGGAGTGGCTGATACCTCTATGGTCAATTTAGGGTTGATCATGTCTTTCAAGCCACTAGCTATTTCTGTGTTGGTGGAGAAATGGCTTTCATCGATAATTAGAATAACCTGTCGTCCCTGGTCTCGGGTGTTCTGCAAAACATAGGAAAGATTAAAATCGTTTTCATTCTCCCTAATATATATGTTGTCCTTTTTATTGATACTTTCCCAGTTTAGAAATAGTATTTCGTTTTCGTCTATGTTCTTATCCACGAGGTCCTCGAAGAACGAACATTTAAGGGCTTTATTCTCATAGTAATAATGGTCCAGCTTTTCTTGGCTCTGTTTATGTAGCTGGCGCGGGGCTGCCCAAATAAAAGACAAGAGGAAACCGGTAGTATTTTCCGTTACCAGTTTTCTCAGGAATTCGGCCATCATAATTGTCTTGCCTGAACCCGTAGGTGCTTTATAGACAATGACCTTGTTGCCCGCCTTTTGTAACAGATAAGTAGCGGCTGAATAAAGGTCTGATACAGCTTTATCCTGATAGGGTCTCAAAACAATCATCTGAAAATCCTTCTGTAGACCCTAAGGATTGATTCTGGGATAGCACATATTTTTATTAAACCTCTCATATCGCCAAAATCATCGCTGAAGTCGTCATCTGCAAGTGAGAAGATGTAAAGACTTACAGGTCTATTTACTTTGCTCATCTCTTTCTTAAATTTGGTGAAGGAAAGCTGGTCAAAGATAATGGCAGTATACTTATCAGAATTTCTATATATTACGTATGATGGATTCTCAGTTACTTTTTCAAAGGTGCCTTCTTTTAGCGTAAGCATTTCTATTGAATGCATAGTTAGTAGTTCTTTGTTTTTGTCCGTAGGGGTAGCGGGTACAAATGCAGTTCTATAATACTTGAGGTTGCCGCCAAGACTCTGCACGTTTGTCTTAGCTGCCTTATCGCCCTTCATTAGTCTAGTCAGTCTAGGGTAACATATGTCACTGCAGATACTATTTTCGTCATTAGTGCATAGAATGAATTGGTAATACTTATCACCTTCATTATTTAACTCTAAAACAGAATAAGCTGTTGAACCTGAACCTGCGAAGAAATCAAGTACCACAGCATTTGGGGGAGCCAATACTTCAAGGAGGAATTTTATTAGACCTTTTGGTTTCTGTGTAGGAAAGTCTGGAATACGTTCGGATGAAAGGTTTATCACTGGTTTAACATTTACTTCTTCATAAAGGTTCCCGTCTTTGAGCAAAGTGAGTTTGCCTTCAACAACATCCCGCAGATTTACATCTGCATAGAACTGGCCATTGGCGTCCTTTGTAGCGCCAAAAAAGTCCTTCTCGTAGATAATCCTCTCTTTGAGTTTGTTAAAATGGAAGCAATTGCTATCTTTTGAATAGAATAGAATATAGTCGTGTTTATTAGAGAAGACATCGTTCTTACGTGGCGCTCCCCCAGTCCGATATGCCCAAACAATAGCATTCCTAAAGTTCGCCGGACCAAAAATATCATCCATTAAAAGTTTCAACTGTGCGAATTCATTATCGTCAATATGTACAAGCATTGCACCTGAGCTTTTGAGGACATTTTTTGCTAGCTTGAGCCTCTGATTCATAAATGATAACCACTTGCTATGCTTGTAAGAATCCTCATCGCCTATGAATTTATCGTTGTACTTGAAGTCACCACTGCCTGTATTGAAAGGAGGGTCAATATAGATTACATCAACTGCTTTTTCATGGGTGTAGTTCAATACCGATAGTGCGTGATAGTTATCACCTTCAATGAGGATATGTGTAATTTGGTCTTTCCCGCATTGGATATTGTTCTTCGGGATTTCTTTGAGAACAGGCAGCTCTTTCTGGCAATCTAGGACTACTTGTTCGGGTTCACGCGCCGAATCCCAAACAAGCCCGTATTTTTTGCGCTTCTCTAAGGCGTTGATCCTCCTAATTAAGTCTTCTTTCGACCAGCTTGAATAGTCATTCTTGGGCATTGTTCAGTGCCTCAATTTCTCAAAAAGTCCTTCTAGTATGACTAATTATACACCTCTCACATTTTTGCCACCAAAACATAACCTTTTTGGAGTGCTTTATCGATTTGCCCCCAATGAGGTAATGGGCCAGCAATCTGGCGTAGTGTTCAGCGGCAAGGAGCGATTGTAGAGCGACGTTAATATTAGCAATGGTAACCCACTAGGCCCCGGCAACCTTCTTCATCCTGGCCCTCCGCTGGCGTCTCCCGTATAAGTGCCGTGACCTTCGTCTGCCCACTTATAGGCCACGCCCGTTGCCATCAGGCATGGCAGTCTCTATACCCGGCAGAATCCTGGAGATTGCTTCGGCACTGTCGTGCCTCGCAATGACAGTTGGGTAAGTCACCCTCACCCTAACCCTCTCCCGTCAAGGGAGAGGGAAAAGTCTCCATCAAGTGGAGAGGGAACTGCCGTTGAGGGAGGAGATTGCCACGCTTTGATCGTAATGACAAAAAGTGCGTGCCTCGCAATGACAGTTGGGTAAGTCACCCTCACCTAAATCCTCTCCCGTCAAGGGAGAGGAGATTGCCACGCTTCGCTCGCAATGACAAAAAGGGGGGTGCCTCGCAATGACAGGATAATATCACCCTCACCTAAATCCTCTCCCGTCGAGGGAGAGGGGTTTGTGAAGATTATTTGATAGACGCCGTCAGGCATGCCTCCCGGGTGCAGGGCTGCCTCTTCAATGTGAACTTCACGTAAGACTTAGTGCAGCGCGCAAATTGCCGTCTATGGCTTTCATGTCGGCTCCCGGCAATTTGGGGAAAGGCATTTTCCAGGGAACTGTTAAGGCTTGCTAATTATCCACGACGGGTGCTATTATTAAACAAAAAGGGCATTTTGTTTAATAAGGTAGAATCTTATTAAACTGGCGTTTAATATGGATATCGCTCTATTTCAGAATAGTCCTTCAGGCAGACTGATCCGCGCTGTGGACGGTTACTGGGCTTTCGTGCCCAACCCATTGCCCCCGCAGCTTGATTGGGATAATCCCCTGGTGTCCTTAGTCTCCCGCGCTGATCTGGCTCTGGGGACTCTTTCCGGACTGGGAGAGGCTCTGCCCAATCCTCATCTGCTAATTTACCCCTTCATCAGAAGGGAAGCGGTCCTTTCTTCACGCATCGAGGGCACGCAGTCGTCACTTTCCGACTTGCTCTTGTACGAGGCGACCAGGGTTGAGAAGCAAAGGGACGTAAGGGAAGTCCAAAACTATGTGCTTGCTGTGGAGTACGGGCTGAAACGGCTGAGCGAGCTGCCTTTAAGCTTGCGACTTATTCGCGAACTGCATGGGATTCTGATGAAGGGGGTGCGGGGAGAGCGGGCTACTCCCGGGAAGTTCAGAGAATCCCAGAACTGGATTGGTGTCCCAGGGGCTAGCCTAAATGACGCTGTATTTGTGCCACCACCTGTGGCGGAGATGCAGGAGAATCTTGGACAACTGGAAAAGTTCGTGAACGCCGATATCGATTTACCACCCCTGCTGGAACTAGCTCTAATTCATTACCAGTTTGAGGCTATTCACCCCTTCCTCGATGGTAATGGGCGTATTGGCAGATTGCTGATTACTCTCTTCCTGTGCCAGCGTGGCATTCTCACCAAGCCCTTGCTTTATCTCAGCGCTTTCTTTGAGCGCTACCGTCAAGAATATTACCAATACCTTTTGGAAGTCAGTCAGAGAGGGGCCTGGAGACAGTGGATAGACTTCTTTCTAAGGGCGGTAGTTGAGCAATCAGGCGATGCTGTCCAGCGGGCTCGCCGACTTCTGGACCTTCACCTGAATTATTACCAAATTAGTCTGGCAAAGCATTTACCACCGACGGCAGGGCAGCTTGTGGAGCTAATCTTCATGCGGCCGGTATTGAATGCCAGGGTTGCTCAGGAGCATCTTAAAGTAACATTTCCTGCTGCTCAGAGAGCGATAAACGCCCTTGAGGAGGAGGGGATTTTGGCTGAGATTACGGGTGGCAAGCGGAATAAAGCCTATGCCGCAAAAGAAATTCTCAAGATCCTGGAGGAGGATATAACCCTCACCTAAATCCTCTCCCGTCAAGGGAGAGGGAGTTTGTGGTCAATCATGCCGTTCAATTGGTGACAAGAGTGCAGTTAATATAAGACCGACAACGCTCAAGGCAGCACAGATTATGAAAGCCAGCTGGTAACTGAGGGTCATATCAAATATCCGGCCGGCGAGAAGCGGGCCGACTGCGGCTCCAAATGTGAAGCCAACAAGGTTAATAACTCCAAGAATCAAGCCATGCGAACTCAACCCAAAAAGCCGTGCTACTAAGGGTGACTCTGAAGTAGCACACCCACCAAAGGCGAAGCCAAAGACAACAGCGAACAGGTATAGCCCCCACAGCTCTCTGGCTGGCACCAGCCAGAACAAAGCTGCTGCCATCAGAATAAAGCCTATGATAAAGACCCGCCTGTTACCAAATCTATCAGCGATACTGCCAAGCACAATCCTGCCAGCAATACTTAGCCCGCCCATTGCGGCCAAAATGTTGGCGGCATTGGTAGATGAGATGCCTAACCCGATTGCATGAAGCACAATGTGTGCTATTAAGGTATAAACACAAAATCCAAAACAGAAAAACATAGCGGAAATGAGCCAGAACTGTCGGGTACGGACCGCCTCCCTGAGGGAATGTGAGCGAGTCTCCGATACGGGCTCTCCCTTCTCCCCTTCACTTTCACTATAGGGCTCTTGCCCTGCGTGGGTTGGGTCACGTCTTAAGAGCTGGGCGGCCGATACAACAAGCACCAGGACTGTGCCGCCCACTATGATGGAAGACATGCGCCAGTCATAAGCAGAGATTAGCCGGTTAATCACCGGGGCCCCAATTAATGTCCCTATGCTTACACCGCTCAGGACAATTCCGGTCATCAGACTCCGCCTCTTTGAGAACCACCTGGCTACCGTTGACACTATGGGTATCCAGGCCCCCCCCATGCCACTGCCTATTATCACGCCGTAGAACAGATATAGCTGCCAGACAGCGCCAATCTGCGACATTAGCAAATAGCCCAGACCTACGAGGAATCCGCTAATTGTCAACACCACGCGGGGGCCAACCCTATCGGTTAATCTCCCCAGAGTGATACCGAGCAGGCCCGTCATAATCCAGGACAGTGAATAGCCGCCCGATATTATTGCTCTGGTCCAGTCGAAATCGGTTAGCACCGATTCAAAGAAGATGCCAAACGAATTGTAACTGCCGAAAGTTATCGCCGTAATGAGGAGGGCGGCCCCGGCCACGATATAGCCGTAGAAAAGTCGTGGTCTGGCCCCGGGCGATTGCGGAACTTGTTGCATAGGCATGATAGGTCTTATTTATATAATTTACTATCGAGGAAGAACGTATTGTGTTACAGGAATCCAATTATAGCACGTGACGACTCTAACCCGGATGGGCGGGCTGTGATAATCATTGAGACCATCATCGAATCAGGTGTCACCCTCACCTAAATCCTCTCCCGTCAAGGGAGAGGTAAAAGTCTAGATTGCTTCGGCTGCGCCTCGCAATGACAAAAAGGGAAGTGCCTCGCAATGACAAAAAAGGGATGCCTCTTCAATGTGAACTTCACGTCAGGCTTAGTGCTGCGCGTAAATTGTCATCTATAGCTTCCATGTCAGCTCTCGGCATAACTCCGAGCTTGCGAGCAATCATGCCCTGCTTTATTGTCCTTATGAACAACAGAGCGTTTTGTCCTGCTCAGTGGATACAATTCATCAGCAATTATAGAAATAGATTTCTGACCTCTCCTCTGGACCTTACCTCTGACTGTCAGCCAAGCTTCACGAAACAGGACTCGACCGCATTTTTCCTGGACATCGCTAAATACGGTCACATCTGCTATTCCCGTTCCATCTTCCATTATCACGTAGACTACCCGCTTCCCATTCCTCGTAGGTGGAGTCTGGTAACGTATCACAGACCCCACCAGCTTGACCCTCCTGCCGGCAGGAATCGAGGGGAGGTCTTTCATTCTGGTGATTCCATTATCGGAGTCATAGAAGTCGAGGGGATGTGCCGATAGGTTCAATGACAGCAATTCTCTCTCAATAAACAACCTGGACTTTTTATCATCAATAGACAAATCCATAGAAGTATCTGCTTTGGGTGCAGCGTCTTCAAAGAGTGACACTGTACCCCTGATTACCCTGTGTTTAAGTTCCGACAGCTTGGGAATCTGTAGTAGCAGGTCATTCTGATTACCCAGAGAATCAAAAGCACCTACTTTGACCAGGTTTTCCAGAATAGGTTGACTGACCTCGGTTCTCAGCACAAAGTCTCTTAGAGAGGCGAATTTACGCTCTGCTCTGGCCGATAGTATCGATTCCAGTGCTTTTTCAGACATCCCCTTTAGCTGCTTGAGGCTGACCCGTATTGCCCCTTTCTCTACTGTGTAGCGGTCTGAAGAGTTGTTTATATCGGGTGACAAGACTTCCACTCCGAACCTCCTGGCTTCAGCTACAAGGACACGAGATGGATAATAGCCCATAGGTTGATTGGACAATACTGCGGCCAGGAATTCAGCAGGGTAATGACTCTTCAGCCAGAGCGTTTGATAAGCGGTAATAGCGTAAGCACAGGCATGTCCCTTACAGAATCCATAGGCAGCAAAAGCAGCCAGTTGCTCGAATACCTTTTCAGCTATATTCTTCCCGATACCATCCCCAACAGCACGAGAAATGAAGGAGTCTCTCATTTTCTCCATTTCCTCTTCAGTCCGTTCATGAGTCATGGCCCGTCTGAAACCATCCGCTTCAGCATAACTCATTCCAGCTAAATCATGAGCAACTTTGAGGACTTGCTCCTGATAGAGGATTACTCCTAAGGTCTCACCGAGAGCGTTTTTCAGCTTAGGATGGAGATACTCCACAGGTCCTTGGCCGTGTCTTCTGGGCAGGTAATCTTTATCCATATTGGACTTGAGCGGACCGGGACGGACGAGGGATATAGACACGATGATGTCTTCAAAGCGGTCTGGCAGAAGTCTACCGGCCATTTCTCTTTGTGCCGGTGATTCAAGCTGAAATGTCCCAATAGTCTTTCCGTCTCTGAGTATGCTAAAAGCTACGGGATCGTTTCCCGATATCTTCTCTATGTCAATATCAATTCCACGATTCTGCTTGATGTTGCTCAGTGTATCCTCAATGACAGTCAGAGTAGGGAGTGATAACAAATCCAGTTTCACAATCCCCAGCTTCCCGATGTCATCTTTATCATACTGACTGATAATATCTCCTCCGCCGGACCATTCAAGGGGGACTAAATCAGACAGCCTCCCATTACCTATCAGCAACCCTCCCAGGTGGACGGATAGATGCTTGGGGAATCCGTCTATAGCAGTGCATAGCTTAAAGAAGTCGGCAAGCTCTTCTTTCTTGTAGACAGTGCT
>Ga0180437_10011304_pt1 | contig 10732 bp, 8 predicted proteins | sample SS_ome_4_FD_132410 | JGI IMG/M metagenome (GOLD analysis project Ga0180437, IMG submission 132410) | Hypersaline lake sediment archaeal communities from the Salton Sea, California, USA - SS_3_D_1 metaG | ecosystem: Environmental > Aquatic > Non-marine Saline and Alkaline > Hypersaline > Sediment... | reverse complement strand
CTCGCCGGACCCCGCACCGCGATTCTGGGCTGTCGCCAAGCTCTCTTACAACGGTCACGTCGAGTACACGCCCGTGCCGGGTACGCTCCAAGTACTGTAACGGCGAAAACGTGCCGTGAGCGAACTAGATCTAGAATTTCACCTTATTGACTCTGAGCTCGTGGCTGCCATCCTTCCGAGCATATTCGTAGTAGTACCAGATCTCGTCTCCGACCACGAGAGCGTCCACGTAGCGAATACAACCGTGTGGGCTTCGTACCCACGGCCCGTTGGTGCTGACCCTCGTCCAGTGTTCGAGGTTGTGGCTGAACGCGACCCCGCACCATTCCTCGTAGTTGTCGTAGCTTGTCGAACCGGCGTCAAAGAAGCCGATGTAGACCGGCGGCAGATAGACGACAGAGTTGATTCTCGCGTCGAACTGACCCCATTCGCCCGGCGCGCTGAGACTCGGTTCTAAAACGTACTTGAAGTTGCGGAAATAGATGCCGTCCGGACTTGTCATCAAACCGGTCCCGTCTGCACCTACCGGATGATGCCAGCCCGATTCATCCTCGATCCAGCGTTCGCGAGAGGGCACCGATACGAAAACGACGTAGAGACCGCCCACAATGTACACTCTGGGATCCTTCACGCTTGATAGACCGTAATCTTGGGGCTGCATCACAGTGCGATGGTGCCATGCGTCGAAATTCTTTGGGTGGTCGGCTTCAATCAGGTCAACGCGCCAGCAATGACCGGTGTCGTAGCTTATGTAAAGACGCCACATCCCGGTCGCAGGATCCTTGATGAGCGACCCGACCTCTATGGAATCCGCGTCAAGCTGTTCTTTAGTGGCCTCCCAGATCTTGTTGAACTTGACACCATCGGTCGATTCAGTCACACGGCACACACCACCGCGACCTTTACCCAAAGGATGGCGAATACGGTAGTACAGGTAGAACTTCTTCTCGTCAGAATCGAACACGACGTTGTGGCCGCCGACCCAATAACCGTACCCTTCACCTTCCGGTTCGAAGACGGTTTTCCCTTTCTCCGGGTCAAACTTGGGGGGCATTCCCAGGTACTTCTGGCTCATGTGTTGAATTTGTCTCTCCGTCATCACAGTTTCTCCTTTTTCATATGGGTCGGTGAGAACAGGCAATGGTCCCCCGGGCCGTTTGACCCGCGCTGCAACGTGTCTTCGTCCAAGTATGTTCCCTGCTGAAATATGACAAGCCGCCGACAAAGTGCCAGCGGCTTGTGCACGATCGTTTCCACCTGGCCTGATTGGCCGGATTGGAATCGGTTACCTTCTTCTCCTCAACACGACCGCGCCGCCGAAAGCACAGACGGTTGCCAGAATGCTAAGAGCAATCGGTCCGGCGACCGGCCCTTCAATCGGTGGCGGCGGCGGAGGCGCTTCGTTATTGACGTAAGGTATATTGTCTCCAGTGAGTTCGAGGAGATCAACATAGTCCCAAATGGTAACCGGTGAGGCGCCCCACCACAATCCGAATTCGTAGTTGCCGGCGGGCAAGCTAGCAACAGTCAGAGTTGTGGGGTGTGTAATCCAATCCGTCCCGTTAATCGTATACTCATACGTCACAGTGGTTCCGTCATTAACGATCCTCATGCCGGCAAGCGTGGCGATAACAGGTTCCGATCCATCAGGAGGCAAAGCGCTCTCCGGGATAACGGTCCAATCGTCAACAACCATATACGGCTCCCAATGCAGACCGTGCTCAGTACCTGGAAGAATGGTCCATTTGAGCACCAGCCTGCCGGCCTCTGGTGGAGGACCTGCGTGGTAGTCAAAGGTTATCGGACTGTCGAACATGACTGTGTAGGTGAACGGACCAGGGGTTATCCCGGTGATCGTCCCGGTGGCGGTGGGCAGCACGATCTCGTCACCCAGAGTCACGCTGAAACCGTTCGGATTGTAGGTGATGCCGAGGCCGCTGATCAGGACATCGTCCCCTGACCCGGTATATGTGGCTGTTCCGGCAAACGCAGCCCCGCATGCCAACATCATTGTCAGAAAGACTACCGCAAAGACTCTCATGTTTCACTTCCTCCTTGTTTGAGATTCTCGTGCCCACGCAACGGCGCGGTCGGGATGAGAATCCTCCCCCTCCTTTACTGCTTCACCCAGCAGTGCAAAATAAGTCTATTGCAGAGCAAGTCTCAGTGTCAAGGGGAAAATGTCGCCGCTCTCCACGAAACACCGCAATGACGAGGAACGATTGTCTAAGACGTTGCCGTGCCTTCAGTTGATATCGGCAGGGTCGGTATCGCCTACCCCGAGGATCTTGCGGGCCGTCGCTTCGGCAAAAATCTCAAGCGTGTCCAGCAACGCCACCGGGCAATCTTTCTGCTTCACCAACAATTGGAGGTCCGTACATCCCAGCACTATTGCCTCAGCACCGTCGCCTACCATCTCCTCTATCACGCCCAACAATCTCTGCTTACCCTCGTCGGACTTGTCCCCCCGCAAGATCTGGACGATTGTCCTTGCCACATTGTCTTGAGCCTCAGGCCTTGGATTTATCACCTCGATGCCGCGCTGTTCTAGCTCTTTGTCGTAAATCTTCTTCGTAACCGTTTTCGTGGTAGCAAGGACGCCTACCCGTTTATGTCCTCTTCTCTCGCACTCTCCGGCCGCCTCTTCGATTATGCTGAGGATCTCCGTCGAAACACACGATCTCAGCTCCTCGATGAAGAAGTGCACCGTGTTGCACGGGATGACGATGAAATCGGCCCCTGATCGCTCCAGCCGCTTCACCCCATCGACCAAAAATGGGAGTATTGCCTCTTCGTTGCGGTTTTGCTCAATTATCTCCTGCTCTAATCTATAGGGGAATGGAATGTTGAAGATCATGATCGGAGGATAGTGAATTTCGTCCCGCCGTCTGCAGAACTCGATGACTTGCAGATAGAATTCAGCCGTTGTCTCGGGACCCAACCCACCGATCATCCCGGCCGTTTTCATGGTCTGCATGGTGGTGTCACTCCCAGCGGTCAGGATGCATCACGGCCAAGGTAGCCGCGCAGCCTCGGCTCCAAAACCCCGTGTGCCCGACCTAGGTTCTTCCGACCTATGGTCTGTCGGCAGGTGGTAGTTCCGTCGTGTAATTTGCCGGCGTGATCCCGATGACACTGCCACCCGGACTGAACACACCGGCCGCCTTCACGGAGAACGGGTAGACCGACGGATACTTAAGAAACTCGACGTGGCCGTCCATGTAGAGCACGTTGCCGCCGCCGGGCACGTGTGCGTACTGTGACACGAGTGCCGACGGATAGTCGTACATCACCGGCACCTCGCTCTGTGCCACGGCGCTGGCCGAAGGATTGTTAATGTCGGTGATAAAGAACCGTTCGATCCCTTCTCGTAGCCGGTAGACGGTGTCCGAACCTTTTACCGAACCGTAGGCTTCGGGATTAACGAATCCAGATAGGTCGCTGACACTTAAGTCTTCATCGGCGCTAGATGGACTCCAGGAGAAGTACCAACCAAAAGCAGCCCAGGCATCTTTCACAACATGCGAGATGTAGAAGTAGCTCTCCGGGGTCGCAAAGTCCGGCTGGAAGTTGTCGTATCGGTCGAGCCATATCCCCTGGCCTTCGCCGCGGACGTTCGACGGGTTCGAGGACGATCCGTCCCAGGTGCCTCGCTCCGTCCCCGGCGGAGTAATTACACTCTTACCGTCCGGATCCGACGGACAGAGCATTACATTCGGGTCCGAAAGGTATTCGGGGTACACGGCACTTCCTTGGAATACCAGTCGGATCCAACAAGGCTTAGTCGGCGGGAAGCCCAAAGCGTCGCACGTAGGAGCCGATGCCTGCGCCTGGGGGAACCGGCCGTTCCACTCGTTGGCGTACATCTTGAAAACCAACCCCAATTGCTTGAGGTTGTTGGCACAACTTGCTCGACGAGCCGCTTCGCGGGCACGCGCCAGCGCGGGCAGCAGGATCGCCGCCAGAATGCCTATTATGGCAATTACGACCAGCAACTCGATTAACGTAAAGCCTTTACTACGCTTCATGGCTATATCTCCTCAATTGTCCAAACAACCCATAGAAACATCTCCGCATTAAATCCCGTAAGCACTCAGTGTGTCCTCCTCACCCCCTTTCCTCAGATGTCCTAACGCAAACAAGAGACCACTCATCTGAACGTACGCTGACAGCGGGCAGTGGGATTGTTGAGAAGACGGGCTTTGCTGTCATCCTGAGTCCGCGGCGGCGGACGAAGGATCTGCTTTTCCGAAAAGGCTAAAAACAGATTCTTCGCGTACGCTCAGAATGACATCCAATCCGTCCCGACGGAGTTCTTCAACGGTCCCGCCGACCCATGTTTTCCCCCGTTGACGGGTAACACATTATATCATTATGTTTTCGTGACCTGTCAAGCGCGAATTCACGGCGACATGGTCCGAACCGCTGGTAGGGATCTTGACAACAGTGCAGACATTGCCTATAGTCTCGTAGGCGCCGGATGTCATTGTCATTCGCATCCCGTGTTGCTTAAAGTGTTTGCAGAACTCTGCCGGGCATCCTTGTGGCGAGACGGCGAAGTGGCGCCGACACTGGATCAGGAGGTTAATAGGAGCAACCGCAATGTTCTCTTTCAAACGATTCTTCGGTTTCTTGTGCGTGGCCGTCCTTGTGTCGGGTAGTGTTCTCTTGCCTGTCGGTCAAGCTGACGAGCTAGTGCTCGTCAAGGACGGCAAAAGCCAATACACGATCGTGATACCGGCCAAGGCCGTCCCGGCAGAGGTGTTCGCCGCGTCGGAACTGCAACGCTATCTTCATAAGATGACCGGAACTCAACTGCCCTTGGTAAACGAAGAAGAACAGGGTAACGGGCCCGTGGTTTCGGTCGGTGCGACGAAACAGGCTGAGCGCGCGGCAGCCGTTCCCCGGCGTCGTTACCCGCAGGACGGCTCGTATCGGCTCTATTCAGCGGGTCCGAACATCCACGTGGTCGGTTGCAGTCCGCGGGGCACGCTCTACGCTGTCTACGACATGTTGGAACGCCTTGGGTGCCGGTGGTTTGCGCCGGGGTACGACTTCTACAAGGGCATGAACGACCTCGTGCCGAAAAGAGACGACATTGTCATCACGACACCCCTCGATGTCACGGAAAAACCCGATTTCAAGGTGCGGGCGGAATTCCCGGAACATTATTTCCTGCACGGACCTGACAACGTGGTGGCCCTGGTAGACTGGTGCGCCAAGAACCGGATCAACACCTTTTCCGTCCGGCTTAACGAGTTCACCGACCCATGGTACCGTGTGCTCGAGCCGGAGTGCAGCAAGCGCGATCTAATGCTGATCGCCGACGCCCACGGTTTCGAGCGGTTTCTTCCACGCGACGTGTACTTCCCGGACCACCCGGAGTGGTTCGGTCCCGTCAACGGCAAGTATTCAGACCACTATTTCGACCAGTTCAGGGTCGGCCATCCCGAAGCTATCAAGACGTTTACAGCAAACCTGCGGGAATTCGTGCGTAAATATCCCAAACTGTATGCTCTCTCTGCCATGCCGAACGACTCACCCCGGTGGGCGGACACCGACATGGCCGAACACACGGCGGTCGAAATCCTCTTTCGGATGTACGATCAGGTAGTAAAGACGGTGTACGAGACCAATCCCGACATGAAGGTCTATATCGGCACCGGTGTGACCTATTTCGGGCAGGAGGGCACCGAGATATACGATCCTCCGTGCCCGAACGTGGTCTGGCACACGGCGGTACTGCGCAGGACGCAGAAATACGCCTGGAACGATCCGGCCAGTGAATTGAACTACTCTCAGTATCAAAAGGCGGCTGAGGTCACCAGGAAACTTGTCGCTCAAGGTGCCGATGTTGTGTGGGACAGCCGCTACTGCCCGTTCCGCGATATCTCCCTCCCAGGACTTGTGTACCCGCACCAAATGGCGGCAGAACTGCGCGACCTCAAGAAGATCGGAGGCACCGGCGTGAACTTCAACTATGCTGTACCTCCCGCCTGGATACCGTACGAACTGAAACACCACATTTATGCCCGGCTCATGTGGGACACCTCTGAATCGGTAGACGATATCATGAATACCTATTACAAGGAGCGGTTTCCCGGTTCGCCGGCCGAGATCAAGGGTTTCTACACTGCGCTGCGCAGGGCTATGGAACGGTACGAGCATCCGGGAGGGGGATACACCCGCGAGCAAGCAGACGGTCTGTACCCCGAAGACAAGTTTGAGGAAGGTTTCAGTGATATGGATGAGGCGCGCGAGTTCATCGACAAGGCCATGGCCGCGAACCCAAGCGACGCCGAGAAGCAGATCATATGGCTGTTGGGCGCATCGCTCCAACACGGTAGGAACAAGATGGAACTCGATCACCTGGCGCAGACCGGCAGGATAGACGAGGCGAAGGAGAAAGTCGCCGAAATGACGGACTATCTCGAGCGGTGGGACGGGAAAGGTATCAACTACGACAGCTCGTTTCTGCGCACAAGGCTCGAGTACCGCTTCCTGAGCCGGCGCGAATGGCCTATGCCGATAAAGAAAGGGCAGGTGAAAGACGGCCGGGTGTACGAGTTCAAGGACTATCTCCCGGACGAGCGTCCATGAGAAATTCCTTACAGGGTAATTGAACGTGACGAAACTGGATTACACTGTTCTTAGCGGCTATTTCGTTTTTTCCATCCTACTCGGAATGTGGTTCATGCGTTACGCGGCCGGCAAGATGAAGAGCCTCAGCCAGTTCTTCCTTTCAGGCCGTTCGCTGCCGTGGTGGCTGCTGGGAACTTCGATGGTGGCCACAACGTTCGCCGCGGACACTCCTATCTTCGTTTCCCAGGTGGCGGCGGAGTTCGGCCTCTACTCTCTCTGGCTGATGATGCCGCTACTGTTTACCGCCACATTGACGACGTTCTTCTTCGCTCGCCTGTGGCGACGTTCCAAGGTTCTCACGGACGTCGAATACCTCGAGCTGCGTTATCCCGGCGCGTCCGGCCGGTTTCTGCGCGGGTTCAAAGCGCTCTACCTTGGCGGTCTCGTCAACACGCTTATAATAGGTACCCAGCTCATCGCCATCGGCGAGATCGGCGAACACGTGATAGGCATCGACAAGAACACCACCATGTTAGCCGGTGCGGTGGTGGCGTTGATCTATTCGGTTCTAGCCGGATTCACGGGTGTTGTGATCACGGACTTCCTGCAGTTCATACTTGCCATGGCCGGCTCCGTGCTGCTTGCCGTCTTCGTGCTTGCCGTCCCGAAAGTCGGCGGTCTGGCCGGTCTTGCAAGCCAACTCTCCGATGGCGTTACCCGTGGATCTTTGACCGTGCCTGTTCTCAAGATGCTTCCACGAACCGATACGCCCTTCATGACGATCGGTCTAATGATGATCCCGCTGTGCATCAGTTGGTGGTCGGTCGTCTACGGCGGTATGGAACCGGGCGGCGGCGGTCAGGTAGTGCAGCGGATGCTCGCCGCCAGGAACGAGAAACACGCGGTCGGCGCAAGTCTCTGGTTCAATGTCGCCCATTTCGCACTGCGCATGTGGCCCTGGCTTCTGGTCGGTCTCGCGGCGCTGATACTCTATCCAGGCACCAAGGATTTCCAGAGCGTCTATGCCAGCGCTATCAGGGACGCGGTACCCAGCGGCGTGCGGGGCCTGCTTGTCGCCTCGTTTTTCGCAGCGTTCATCTCGACCATGGACACACGGCTGAACCTGGGTTCCGCATACCTTGTCCACGACTTTTATCGCCGGTTCGCCGCGCGCGACAAGGACGAGAGGCACTACGTGATGGTCAGCCGGCTGGTGACGGTGCTGCTTTCCGTTCTCCCTTTTACCATACCGTACCTTTTCAAGAACATCATCGGTGTGGTCATGTTCTGGATGCAGATCACGGCCGGAACAGGCCTGGTGTTCATCCTGCGATGGTATTGGTGGCGGGTAAACGCATGGAGCGAAATCAGCGCTATGGTCGCTGCGATTATCTACGGTCTGATACTGCTTTGGTTGAGGTATGACTGGAACATGGCCGCCTACTCGGAGATCGATGCCTCGCTGATCAACATCCTGATCATCACGGTTCTGACTACGGTCACCTGGCTGGTCGTGACTTTCCTTACCGCACCGGAAAATGAGGAAGGATTGAGAGCCTTCTTCCGGAAAACGCTTCCTCCAGGGCCCGGGTGGGGGAAAATTGCCAGGGAACTCAGAGAAAATGAGGGTCTTGTGCCTCCAGACGACATAAAGGCCGGCTTTGTCGGGTGGGTGAGCGCCTCAACATTCCTCTTTGCAGTATTCTATGGAACCGGTAAGCTGCTGCTGTCCGATTTCCACTGGGGATACGGTCTAATGGCAGTTGCCGTGGTCTCGCTGCTTGCGATGCTCAGGATAATCAGACGGGTTTTTGCCTGAAATATGGGGTAACTTAGTTTCTTAATCGCCCTCGGGACCGCAAATAAAGTTGTTGACAAAACCGAGCAAGGTGTTGTATACTAACATCACTTCGGATGGGTGCGTCGGGTTTCCCATTGGGTGTGATGGGATCCTATTTCCTACCGGTTTGGTAACCTCTAGCAGTGTGTCCGCTTATCAGGGGGGTGATACATAAGTCTTTTGCATTACCACCATTTTCTTGCGGCTCGCCTGCCATATCGGTGGGCACGAGAGCCCAAGTCTTAGGCTGCGGGCAATATAAGGAGGACGCACAATGAAGTATAGAAAGTTTATTACACGAGCGTTGGCACTGCCTATGTGCGTGCTTGTAACGCTCTTTTTTGCAGGTCCATCGTGGGCCTTGGGGATTAACTTCTCCGTCAAGACCGGCGCGGTAGGTGCACCGGGCACAGCGGTTAACGCCGCCAGCGACCCGGCTGACATCTACGTCGGCGGAGGCGGCACCAATGTCGTGCGCATACCGAAAGCAATGCTCGGCTTACAGCCCGGCGACGAGGTGGACGCGTTGACCATTTATCACCCGGGGTTGCCTTTCTGGGATCAAGTCTATGCCGTTGGCGTGTATGTGTTCTCAGTGGACGACCTCGCGGTCGGCCTTGCAGGAGCACCGCCGGATGTATTTTCGGAAGCGGCGGCAGGCGAGGCGGCAGGCGACATTTTCCTGGCGCTGCCGGGGCTTGGAAACGCGCAAGTGCTCGATGAGTCCGTCATAGGCCTTGCTGCCGGCACACCGCCGGACGACCAGGATGCGCTTCAGATCGACGCACCGGCGTTCGCATACGTCGCCAGCGGCACGTTTCCTCCGCCTGGGAGTATCGCTTTCTCTCTTGCGGCCGGTTCGCCAACTCTGGCCTTAATACCAGCCGCTGATGAGGACGTTCTCCTCAACACCCCAGGCCCGGGGCTTCCAAATGTGTTCATCCCCGGCGCTGCGCTGGGCATACCTCCGGGGGACGATCTGAACGCCCTGTTCGTGGACGTTACCGGATTTCCAGTGTTTTCGGTAGATGGCGCGAGCGGTATCTTATTGCCGTGCGACATACTCGTCCCTGACGGCGTGATGGGAGCACCTGACGGGGTGGCGGACGTGCTCATTCCTGGCGGCTTGATCGGCCTGCTTCCGATCGATAACCTGAACGCCCTCGACGGGCTGCTCGACGTACCACTTCCTCCCGAAGATCCGGACGATGTGGACACCGACGGCGACACGCTGCCGGATTATTGGGAGGAACGTGAAGGGCTCGATCCGAACGATGACGGGTCTGGCGACCCCGATATGGGCGCCGACGGCGATCCCGACGCGGATGGGGCCACCAATAGAGACGAATACGATGCCGGCACCGATCCGCGCGATCCCGGCTCGACACCAGTCCCGCTGACGGCACCGTGGGCCGTTGCGGTTCTGGCTGTCGCGATTGTGGCAGCGGCCAGGAAACGTCTGACGTAGAGTCACGTGTCTGACGTTGTTGTTGATAGACAACTAAAGCGCCGCGTGTTCTTCTAAAAACACGCGGCGCTTTTCCTTTCTTCTCACGGATTGAAGAGACGCCCCGGCGGGGCGTCTACCCTCACCCCAACCCTCTCCCAGAGGGCGAGGGAGCGCCGCGCGAGATTTCGGGAGGGCGAGGCTCCCGCCGAGCCGCACTCGAGACCTCTAAAGATTGCCGTATAACGGCTCCTCTGGCGCGTCGCCGTCCCGAAAATGCAAGCTTGCTATGGTGGGACGGACATGCCTGTCCGTCATAATCTTGGTAACGTCGCCCTTCCGATGCAGGACAGAAAGAAACACGGTCGAGCAGAAGCTCGACCCTCCCAAAGAGCGAGGGAGCGCCGTGCCGCACCACAAGGCAGTCTGTCCCGCTCGTCATTGCGAGCGCCTACCCCCCCCCTTTTTTCGTCATTGCGAGCGTAAGCGAATCAATCTCGGTTTGTTGGCACCGCCATACAACCAGATTGCCACGCTCCCTGCCGCCGCTGCGCTTGGGCGGCCAAGCCGGTCGCTCGCAATGACAACGGCGGGTCCCAGAACGGACAGGGCGGAACAAGCGCATAGTCTCGGCGCCGATGTTGTCTCTCAGTCCTACCGCTTGATTTCCATGGACGGGCACCGTAGAATTAGGACGTCAGGTGATCGGGCGGGGGCTGCACTTACCCGGGAAGCCTCGGGAACATTCCTATGCTCAGGATAACAGATTTGAACTCGATCCGGTGGTTGTTCATAGACATCGGCGGTCCGATCGTCAATGACGATCCGGCGGTTCTTTACGTGTTCGACAGGTTGAAGCAAAT
>Ga0180437_10011303_pt1 | contig 10732 bp, 6 predicted proteins | sample SS_ome_4_FD_132410 | JGI IMG/M metagenome (GOLD analysis project Ga0180437, IMG submission 132410) | Hypersaline lake sediment archaeal communities from the Salton Sea, California, USA - SS_3_D_1 metaG | ecosystem: Environmental > Aquatic > Non-marine Saline and Alkaline > Hypersaline > Sediment... | reverse complement strand
CGTCAGCGGCGGACCCACTCTCTATCTGACCAGGTTTTCGTATTATCTGGGTCCCGATTGGATAGATTTGAACAGCGTCACTCAAAAGGCCACTTCCAACGGTCTCGGGTTTCATGGGGGGATCGGGCTCGAGGTCAGATTGAATCGGAGAGCGGCCTTTGTCATCGAGGGTCAGGGGAGATATGCCAGGATTTCCAATTTCAAGGGAAAGGAAACCAAATATCTCTTCGTTCCCACCGGACCTGGGGGGATCATGGGAGAGGAGCGTATTTGGGACGAAGAGGGGACACTGTATTATCTGGAGCAGGGGCAGCAGTCTTATTTGGCCTTTTTTAAAGAAGATCCATCCGGCTTCACGACCGCCAAGAAAGCCAGTTTTGATTTGAGCGGCTTCAGCCTTCGCGCCGGATTGATATATAGATTCTGAAAGAGAAGGTGCGGCGGGATGACGAGAATCGCCGGATTCATGGAGTTTTAGAATGAAAATAAAGATGGGAGCGAGCCTGCTGTTTATCGGTCTTTTTGCCTATTCCCTCAGCCTTTATTCGATGTCGAATCTCGAACTGCCGATGAAGTATGAGACGTGGCTGAAGGAAGAGGCGATCTACATCATCACGCCGAAAGAAAAGGAGGTTTTTTTAATGCTCGAGAGCGACAATGAAAGGGATCTCTTTATCGAGCAATTCTGGCGGCAGCGGGATCCGACGCCCAACACACCCCGGAATGAATTCAAAGATGAACACTACCGAAGAATCGAATACGCCACCAAAAAATTCGGGAAAGGGACCCCCACCAAGGGATGGAGAACGGACCGGGGGAGATTTTACATCATGTTGGGCAGCCCTTATCATGTGGAACGATTCTCCACTCCGGACATAAATCCCATCGAGGTCTGGTATTATCACGGCAATCCAAAGCTGGGACAGGCGTCGAACTTCCGCCTCCTCTTCTTTCAGAGAAACGGTACCGGGGATTTCGAGCACTACAGCCCGGCGGCGGACGGGCCCAAGAGCCTGGTCCCCTTCAACCAGCGGACGCACGAGTTTTTTAATCCCGTTTCCGATGCGCCTCCGGCTCCCGACTTGGAAAATTTGGCCAACAAGCTGATGGCTGTGCTGGAGCGCAGAGATGTGGATGCTTACTTTATACTCTATTACAATGTCGGGCTGGATCTGGCGGATTCCTCGATTTCCAGCATTCCGGGAAGAAGCGGCCCGGATCAAATCATCCCTTCCGCCATACTGCTGGGAGAAGTCGAGACCTACCCGCACAAGAAGGTCAATGATGACTATGCCTATGAATTCCTGGAAAATAAGGGCGTGGTGGAGGTCAGCTATTCGGTTCATTACATCGGAAACCGCGCCAAGGTGAGCGTTCTTCAGGATCCATCCGGGCTGTTCTTTATTAATTACATCATCGTCCCCGAAACCCTATCCGTCGATCTGTATGAGAACAAATATTTCACCAATCTCAAATCTTCGATCCATCTCACGGACCTGGAGGGGAATACCGTCTATCAGGGGGAGCGAAATGTTCCCCTTGACTTGAGAAAGGATGAGCTGAAAATCCTGGAGAAAAGCGCCTTCCATCTCAGCGATTCTTTCCCGGTGGTTTCGGGGAATTATACCCTCAATCTCCTGCTGGAAAACCTGGTGACCAAGGAATTCACCTCGTTCGAGAGATATGTCTCCGTGCCCGTGGGCGACAGTCTTCAGATGAGTTCGCTCATCCTGGCCCGCAAGGTGGACAGGGATTCCGTGTACAGCCAATCCACCAGAGCCTTTCAGGTGGGGAATCTCCAGATCTATCCGTCGGTCACCAACACATTCCTGGGTCAGGATACCTTGTTCCTGTTCTTCCAGATCCACGGCCTGGATCAGACCTGGAAAGAAGAGGGAATCCTGGCGTTCACATTCTATCAGGGGGAACGGGTCATTCAGACCAAACGGCGAAACATCAGCGAATACCGGAACGGCCGGGATTTTCTCGAGGAGTTCTCTCTCCAGGATCTCTCGCCCGGAAAATACACGGTCGAGGTTTCCCTTCTCGACCAAGAGGAGCGGAAGCGCTTGACCGGGATCGCCGGCCTTACGATTGCCGACCAGCCGTTCCGCGGCACCTGGCTCGTATCGCAGACCAATCCCCCGGCCGACGATCCTTACTACGCCTATATTTTGGGGAACCAATATTTGAACAAGGGTGAAATTACCCAGGCCCACGATGCATTGGCCCAGGCCTACGGCGTGGCGCCGGACTCGCTGGAATATGCCTTGGGCTATGCGCGGGTCCTCGCGTCCGTGAGAGACTTTCAGAGGGTGCGGGAAATCCTCCTGCCGTTCGAGCAGGCGGGTCAGGAGGACTTCAGCCTCTTCTTCCACCTGGGGAGGGCCTCGAAAGAAGTGGGTGAGCTTGAGGCCGCCATCACTTATTTCCAAAAGGCCCTTTCGCATAGGGGCAATATCGCGGAGATTCTGAACCTGATCGGAGAGTGTTATCTGCAGCTCGGGAATGTGGAGGAGGCCCTGCGTGCCTGGGAGGCATCGCTGGAGATCGTTCCTGAGCAGGAGAATATCAAGAACCTGGTGGAACAGCTCAAAAAGAAGTCATCGCCGGGATTTTGAAGAACTCGGCTCGTTCAGTTTTCTATTTCAGATAGCGGCGTATAACCGTCGTGACGGCCGCTTCGCAGACCTTGCAGTAGGGTTTGCTCCCCTTGCTGAACATGATGCAGTCGACCATGGGCCGGTAGAGGCCCTGCGACGCGTATCCCGCCCCCTCATAGGCACCGACCCGGCTGAAGTATCGGCTCCCGGTCAGGAAGGCGTCCACTTTCTGGGAATGCTCCCGGTCTTTCCGTTCATATTCCTGTTCGGCCCTTTGGATTTCGTCGGCCGGCGCTCCGCTCCGCTTGAGCTCCGCGATCTGGTCGTTCATCTCCCGCCGCCGCTTCTGCCAGGCGTAGTCCATCTCGTCGTAGGCCGCCTTCTCCCAGGGAGTCGGGATTTCTATCCCCGGTGCCAGAAGGTCTTTCCATTTGAGATCGGCCGGGTCCAGCAGCGCCGTGATGTTGGGCTCCACCGGCTCGATCCCCTGGGGGTAAAAATCATTGTAGGCCACCGACGAGGTGTAGTACTCGTCCCCCAATCCGGCGAACGAGTGACCGAATTCGTGGATGAAGATGTACTCATGGAACTGCGTGTCGGAGGTGAACGTGCAGTAGAAATTATAGATGCCTCCGCCTCCGTAGCGCCTGTGGTTCACCATGATAACGACCGTGTCATAGGGGATGTGGGCTGCGATATCGCGCAGGGACCGGTTGTCCTCGGTCAGGAGATACCGTTCAGATCCCAGGGCGTTGAAGGACGCATTGAGCGCCGTCCGCTTGAACACGGCCGCGCGTGGTTCATCGATCCCGCTTTCCTCCGAGGGCTTTAGGACACCGGTGATATTGAAGCCGTTCTTGAGGGAGGCGTAGGGCTGATATTGAAAAAAGATGCGGGTGAACCTCTCCACATCGCGCCTGAATTTATCGATTTCCTCCCGGGTGTATCCCTCGCCGAGGATGGCGATGTCCACCTTGTGGCGGGGATCGCCGCCGGTGTGGGTCTTGATGATTTGGACGGAGCTGTCCAGAACACTGTCCCGGATGATGCCGATGTCGTCCGGATCGATGGTGCGGCGGAAGATTTCCAGCCGCCGGTTCTGCCGGTCTCTTTTGTGCAGCGTGAACTCGACCGGCTTTTTAGGGCAGGGGATGAGGGCCGTCTCATGGAACGTCCTTGGGATTCCTTCCGCGGCCGGTCCGCTGGTCTGGTATTCGCCGAAATAGGAATCGAAACCCCTGGAAAAGATCAACCGGCCGGTTTCTTGATCGAAAACCCGGATGGTGTAGCGGCCGTAATCGAGGCGGTCGATCAGGTGGATGCGGCTCCCGGCCCAAATCCCATAGCTGTAGACCTGATCGAGGGTGACGATTTCCCGCTCGGAATCTCCGATGTGAAAATAGTCGATCCGTAGGGTCTTATCATCAAAATAATTTTCATAGGCGGGATCGTTCTTGCACCACAGAAGGAACGGGACGCATAGGAGTCCAATCAGGAGCATAGGCGGTCTTGGCATGTTTATACCCCTTTCTATTGAAATCTGAAGCTCTAACGATTGTACCAATTTTCCGGCCGGCTTGACAGTCCAAGGACCGTGTTTTAGTATGCTCTCATCCATGTCCCGGTTCAAACATCTTGATTCCGCAGGAGGAGGGTTCGATGATGACTAAAATGATGAAGACTAAAATAAAGCTTCAGGTCCGTGTGCGTGTCTTGAGCACGGTGGCGCTTTTGGGCCTGGGATGTTTCGCATCCCTTGCCGCGGCGCAGGACAAGGTCACGTCTCCGGAAGAATTCTTCGGCTTCCGGCTCGGCAACGACGGCAAGATCGCGCGCTGGGATGAGATCGTCGCCTACTACGACCGCTTGGAAACAGAGAGCGCCAAGCTGAAGGTCATGAATATGGGGCCCTCCACCATGGGCCATCCGTTCCTGGTGGTCATCATCTCTGCGCCGGAAAATCTGGCCCGTCTCGACCGGCTGCAGAAGGTGAACGCCATGCTCAGCGATCCACGCGGTGTCCCGGAATCGGGAATCAAAGCGCTGGTCGACGAGGGCCGGGCCGTCATATGCCAGTCCATGAGCCTGCATGCGACCGAGATCGGCGGGACCCAGATGGCCCCGGAACTCACCTATGACCTGCTGACGCGCACGGATGGAGAGACCCGCAGGATCCTGGACAACGTGCTCTTCTTCCTGATTCCGAGCTTCAATCCCGACGGCCAGATCATGGTCACCGACTGGTACCGCAAAACCGCGGGGACCGAGTACGAAGGCACCAACCTGCCCTGGCTGTATCACAAGTACGCCGGCCACGACAACAACCGCGACGGCGATTACATCAACCTCAAGGAGTCGGAATACGCGGCCCGGATCATGTATCGGGATTGGCCCCCGCAGGCCTATATCGATCATCACCACATGGGAAGCTACGGCGCCCGGTTCTATGTCCCGCCCTACTGCGATCCCATCCGCCCCTTCGCCGATCCGCTCGTCTGGCGGGAGATGAGCTGGTACGGCGCCCACATCGCCTATAAGCTGGAGGAGAACGGCAAGGCCGGCATCCTCAACGCCGCCCAGTATCCGGGGTGGGGACATTTCGGCTGGCACTGGATAACCCCCTTCCACAATATCGCCGGCATGCTCACGGAATCGGCCAGCGCGCGGCTCGCTTCCCCGCTCTATATCCACCCCGAGCAGCTGCAGGGCGGCGCGCGCCAGTTCCCCGAGTACGAAGCTCAGAGCACCTTCCCCAATCCCTGGCCGGGGGGATGGTGGAGGCTGCGGGATATCGTCGAACAGAAGAAGATCTCCGCCTGGGCGCTTTTGGACCTGGCGGCTCGGAACAAGGAAACCGTGCTCTGGAATGCCTACCTCAAGGCGAAACGGCAGACTGAACGCGGGGCCCTGGGGATCCCCAAGGCCTATGTGGTGCCGGCTTCCCAGCACGATCCTTTGACGGCCGTGACCATGATCAACACCCTGATGCTGTCCGGGATCGAGATCCACCGCGCCCGCCAGGCCTTTTCCACCGGAGGGCTATCCTATCCGGCCGGGACTTTTGTCGTCCCCCTGGCCCAGCCCAAGATGGGCCTGATCCGTAACCTGCTGGGCCGCATCCTCTATGCCGATAACGCGTGGACACGGGGCCGCGACGGCTCGCCGCTGCGGCCCTATGATTCCGCCCAGCACACCATGGCGGAATTGATGGGGTTACGGGTGGACCCGATCGACGAGAAGCCGGCCGGTGATTTCGAAAAACTCCCCGGCCGGATCGAGGTGGCGGGAAAAGTCGCGGCCTCGAGTTACGGATACGTGTTGGACGGCCGCCTGAATGCCAGCTTCAAGGCCGTGAACCTCCTGCTCGAGCAGGGTGTTGCCGTCAAGCGGGTGGACAATGCCGCCGGCCTGCGGGCGGGAGATTTTGTGGTCACCGGAGGGCCGCAAGCAGTGCTTCAGGACGTGGCCCGGCAAACGGGAGTCGATTTCACGGCACCGGATGTCGACCTCCAGGAAGGGATGCACGACGTCGAGCGGTCCCGCATCGGCATGTACCAGCGCTACTGGGGCGGCAACATGGACGAAGGCTGGACGAGGCTCCTGCTCGAGAAATTCGCCTTTCCCTACACGTCGCTCAAGGATGCGGATATCAAGTCCGGCGGCCTGGAAGGGAGCTGCGATGTCATCATCCTGCCCGACGACTCACCGGGTATGATCACCGGCGAACGGATCCGGTCGCGCGGCGGCGGCGTGCCGGCCTATCCCCCCGAGTACCGCAGCGGCATCGGACGGGAAGGGGTGGCGGCGCTCAGGGCCTTCGTGGAAGGCGGCGGCACCCTGATGACCCTCGGCGAGGCCTGCGGATTCGCCATCGCGGAGTTCGGTTTGAATGTCATCAATGTGGTGGAAGATATCGACTCCAAAGAATTTTTCTGCCCCGGCTCCACACTCCGGGTTACGTTCGACCACCGGCATCCCCTGGCCTATGGGATGCCGTCCGAGGGCCTGGTCCTCTTCTGGTCCAGCCCGGCGTTCGCGATCACGCCCAACCAGCACAACGAGGCCTATGAGACCGTTGTCCGATATGAAGACGGAGACCTGCTCCGCAGCGGCTGGCTTATCGGGGAAGAAAAGCTGACCGGCATGGCGGCCATGATTTCCGTGCGGCTCGGGAAGGGACGGGTGATCCTCATAGGATTCCGAACCCAACACAGGTGTCAGACCCACGGCACGTTCAAGCTGCTCTTCAATGCCCTGATCCAGTGATGTCCTGTTCCGCTACGGCCCTGCTTCGACGACATCCGGCTTAACCTGAAAGCATCATTGAACTATAATCTTCTCTTAGGGAATCGGTACTCATGAAATGCCCGGAGTGTGATAGGGACCTGCCGGATGGAACCGGGATCTGCGGCCGATGCGGCATCCGGATCAGGATCGCTCCGGAAGATTCCGAGGCCCACACCCGGACGCTTGAAACACCCAGTGTTCACCTGAGCCCGGGACTGTCTTTCGCCGACCGGTATCAGATCATAGAGGAGCTGGGAAAGGGAGGGATGGGTACGGTCTATCGTGCTCTTGACAAGAAGCTCGACGAAGAGGTCGCCATCAAGGTGATCAGGCCGGAGATCGCGTCCGATCCGGATACCGTGCTCCGATTCAGCCATGAACTGAAGCTGGCCCGGAGGATTTCCCACCGTAACATCGGGCGGCTGTATGAACTCATGGAATCTAAGGGCCATCATTTCATTACAATGGAATATATTCCCGGGGAAGACCTGCACCGGTTGATAAAGAAGACGACGCCGATGCCGGTGGAAAAAGCCGTCACGATCGCGGCCCAGATTTGTGAAGGATTGCGGGAAGCCCATCGATTGGGAATCATCCACCGGGATCTAAAGCCGGGAAATGTCCTGATCGACAAAGAGGGCCATGCCCGCATCCTGGATTTCGGCATCGCCCGCTCGGTCGATACCGAAGGCATGACACGCTTGGGGATGACGGTGGGAACGCCGGAGTATATGTCGCCCGAACAGGTGGACGGCCAGGCTGCGGACGAAAGGGCGGACATCTATTCATTGGGAATCATTCTCTACGAAATGTTGACCGGCAGACGCCCTTTTGAAGGAAAGAATGTGTTCGCGATCGGGTACAAGCACCTGATGGTCCCTCCCCGGGATCCTGTCCAGCTCAATCCCGATATCCCCCCCGATCTCTGCCGATTCATCTTGAAATGCCTCCAGAAGGATAGGTCGGACCGGTACCGCGGAGCGGCCGAGGCCCTGGCGGAACTGCGTCGCATCAAGGAAAAATTGCAGGCATCGTAGGATCGAAGGTCAGTTTGACATTTCTTTGATCTCTGTTTATCTTATAAAATGAACCCAGGGGAATCGAGAGACTCATGTTCACCCGCATACTTCGCATCCAGATCAAACCCGATGAGATAGACGCGGCCGCCATGTTGTTCGAGGAAAGTGTCGTCCCGCTTTGTAAGAATCAGAAGGGCTTCAAGGGCGCGCAGTACTTGGCGGACCGCAGCACCGGGAGCGGCTTGCTGTTCACGTTTTGGGAGACGGAAGAGGACATGCTGGCAAGCGAGCGCAGCCGGTTTTTCCAAGAGCAGGTGTCCAGATTCATCTCCTTTTTTACGGCTCCGCCCATCCGAGAATCTTTTGAAGTGATTCTTGTGGACCTTAAATAACGGGGCGGAAGCCGGCTGGACTGAGGCCGGGGGGCGCTGCTCTCGGTCAGAGTCTGAACAACGACATCACCTTGATGACCGCCCCCGCAGCCACCACCAAGACCGCTCCCAGCAGGAGTGCATTCCAAACCGCGCCTTTCAAACCGCGGTTCACTTCCTTGCCCAGATAGCTGCGCTTGTTCTGGAGGATAAAGAAGCCGAGATAGGCGATGGGCATCATGACGAGGTTGAAGGAAGACACCACCACCGGCAGCCAGAAGGGGAGGGCCGTGAACGCGCCGATGATTCCCACGTTGGCGATCATGGTGCTCAGCCGATAACGCCACCCGTGGAATTCGAAGTGAAACATCTCGCTCAGCACGTAACCGCAAAGCAGCATTTCGATCACCAGCGTGGTGAAGCACATGCTCAATACTCCGAAGGAGAAGACGATGCGGCCCAGTGTCAAGCCGACCAGGGGTTCTAGGGCATGGGCCGCATCCAGCGCGCTTGTGACCTGAATGCCCTGGATGTGCAGGGTGTTGGCAAAGGCGATGGTGACGAAGCTGGTGGCCAACACGAAGGGCCAAAACATGGAGGTGCCCAGATCGAAGTTCTTGAGGCCGCGGTGCGCCTTTCCCCATCCCCGGGCCAGCAGCGTATAGGGGTAGAGGAAAGTCATGTTGACGCCCACGGCCGCTCCCAGCTGACCCAGGACGATGGTGATTCCCTGAGGATCACGGGGGATGTGGAAGGTGAAATAGCCCTTGACGAGCGCACCCCAATCGATGCCGGTCTTGACGACCACCAGGAAAAAAGCCGCGACCATCATCAGCAGCATGTATTTGAGAATACGTTCGAAGCGACGGATGGCCGCACGGCTCCCTTTTTCGTAGCTCCAGCAAACCGCTGTTCCCAGGAACAGAAGAATCAGGGCGCTGACGCCGGTGGGCATTCGTAAGCCCGTGACGGCGAAGATGTCTTTGAATACCGCGGTGCCCAGGGAATATTGGGGAAACTGCCATACCACCGATGCCAGGAAGACATTGAATCCCCAGAACAAGGCCACCCAGGGGTGGAGTTCCTTCCAGAACACGTCATAGGGACGGGCACGAGTGGTCAGGACTTGATGCCCGATGGCCGCGAAAACCATGACACCCAGGAACATGGCCACGGGCTGCACCCACAGGAGCCTATAGCCGAAAACCGAGCCGGCCAAGACTGCGGAGCTGGCCGAACCCGCTCCCAGCGTCAGGGCGCTTTGCACCCAGCCCGGGCCGGAGAGACCCCAGTATCCCCGCCAGCGCTGCCAGAAGCGGGGAAGGGAGTTGATCTGTGTCAGGAGTTTTTGTTCGGCGGCCAGGGCTTCGGGGTCACGGGACTCGACCATGGGAAGTCCTCGGCGGAGCCGGTCCGATTCACTCATTGAGCTGCCTCTCATAGATATCTTTCTATCATAAACCGGGGAAATCCTTCAAACTCTGAATATAATACTTGACAAGGTCGACTATATATCGTATTTTTCAAAAAAAGTATATCAATATATTGTGGTATTTGCCCTTGACGGCAGGGATTGAAAACGGAAACGAGAGAGTTATCCGTAAGGAGATATATAAGAACGAGGAGGGCTAAAGAGAGGAATCCTGTCCTACTCTTTGTAAGTCGCTATGCCTTGGATGGTGAGACCCTCCTCGTCTTATCCATAATAATTTTCCGCTCCTAATATCGCATTCCCCTCGAGTATCGTCAATCGCCTTTCAGGGTGGTTGCGAAGATGAGATTTATCTCGTGCGCTTCACCCCCCACGATTACTCTTTGGAATCCGGCTATCCCATAGAGATAATTTTAGCATGACAGGGTGCATCGGATAAAGATGTCTCCCGGCTTGCCTTTTTAAGGTGAGCGGGATAAGATTCGGAAAAAACCGGGGAGGAATCCTATGGACACCAAAAGTTTTTCGGTTGAAAAGATCCAACATATACGGGACACGGTAGGCGGCGGCAAGGCCATTTCGGCACTCTCGGGTGGCGTGGACAGCTCGACCTGTACGGTGCTCGCCCACCGGGCGATAGGGGATAACCTGAAGTCCATCTTTATCGATGACGGCCTCATGCGGGAGGGTGAGCCCCAGGAAGTGCAGAAGATCTTCGCCGGCCTGGGGATCCCGGTCGACATCGTCGACGCTCAGGATGAGTTTTTCGCGGCATTGAAGGGCAAATTCGATCCGGAGGAGAAAAGAAAGGCCTTCCGGAACACATTTTATACGGTCTTCGGTCGGGAGGTTCGGAAGAGTGATGCGCGTTTCCTGGTGCAGGGAACCATCGCGGCCGATATCATCGAGACCAAGGGCGGGGTCAAAACCCAGCATAACATACTGGAACAGATCGGGATCGATCCTGAGGCCGGCTACGGATTCAAGGTGGTGGAGCCCATAAAAGACCTGTTCAAACAT
>Ga0180437_10011300_pt1 | contig 10735 bp, 6 predicted proteins | sample SS_ome_4_FD_132410 | JGI IMG/M metagenome (GOLD analysis project Ga0180437, IMG submission 132410) | Hypersaline lake sediment archaeal communities from the Salton Sea, California, USA - SS_3_D_1 metaG | ecosystem: Environmental > Aquatic > Non-marine Saline and Alkaline > Hypersaline > Sediment... | reverse complement strand
TACTGCTTCAAATTTGGTCATTGCCTGTGCGCAAATTTCTAACGACACACCAAGCGCATGTGCTAAAGCAACCGCACCAAGCATGTTGTACGCATTAAACATGCCAAACAATGCGCAACAGATGATGGTAGCAGATGTTTGTTTTGTGCAAACGCAACAAGATAAGCTGGTACCAACTTCAATTGGAACTGCCTTGTAGTCAGCACTTTCTTCTTTTAGACCAAACGCAAAAAATTCTGGGTAATTTTTTAAAATCCCTGTGCCTTTGTTGTCATCTGCATTAATAAACATCGGTGCGCCAACATGCAGCTGATCAAACAGCTGACACTTCGCAGCAAAGTACTCATCCTGTGTTGCATAAAACTCTGCATGCTCTTGCGCAAAATTGGTAAAAATCCCACCAGCAAATAAAATCCCATGCAAACGATGTAAAGAAAATGCCTGCGCAGCTGTTTCTAACACAACGTACTCAACACCCTCTTGCACACACAGGCAAAAAAAACTATGCAAATAATCTGGTTGTGCAGTAGTAAGTTCTGCAGGAAATATGGTGGTATCAATCTTATTGTGCACGGTACTAAGCAGCGCTGTTTTGTACCCCGCACTGCGCAACAAATGCTCAAGCATAAAAACAGTTGAACTTTTTCCTTTGGTACCAGTAACGGCAAGAATTTTTAGTTTTTTTGCCGGACAATCATGCGCTTGCGCACTCATTTGCGCTAACGCAAGCCGTGTATTTTCAACTCTTAGCAGTTGAGCACCTGCAGCAGTAATTTCCTTTTGCAGAGCTACGGGAATAACCGCGTCACTTTGCACAACAATTTTTTTTGCACCACGCTCAAGGGCTAATGGAATAAAGTCAACGCCGTTTTGTTTTTGTCCATGAATGGCAACAAAGATGCTGCCGGGACCAACGTAATCTGTATGACAGGTGACAGGAAATGTTTTTGGAAGGGAGATTTTTTTCTGTATTCGATTCATAGAAGAAAGCCTTATTTATTACTATTTCGTTATTTAAAGTTTACTGTAAAACTGGATTAGAGAAAATTTTTGTTTCCGGTACTCTTAAACAAACAAAAAAGCACAAAACAAAAAAGGCCTGCATGGACACAAAAAAATTGCGCATCGGCGTATTCATGGGCGGCAAGTCCATAGAACGTGAAGTCTCTTTTAATTCTGGCAGAACGGTTTGCGATCATCTAGATACCCAACGGTATGAAATTATCCCTATCTTTCAAAACAGGACCGGAGACCTTTTTATTTTGCCGTGGCATTTTTTGTACCGTGGAAAAATTGCAGACTTTCAACATCGTCTTGAAACTGAAGCAAAAAAAATAATATGGGATGATTTAAAACGACTTGTGGATTTTATATATATTGCTGCACATGGCCGATTTGCAGAAGACGGCCGACTGCAAGGTTTTTTAGAAGTCCTTGGTATCCCCTACTTGGGTTCAAAAGTTTTTGCCAGCGCAATCTGCCTGAACAAAATCATGCAAAAAAAGTTTTTACGTGCGGCCAACATACAGGTTCCAAATGGTATTTCGCTCACGCCACATGAAATTGAAAACCTCAAAGAAGAAACTCTTTTTGAAAACCTTGACGCAATAAAGCTTAAAGCTCCGTACGTTGTTAAACCGTGCAGTGAAGGCTCAAGCCTTGGTGTAGAAATTATTGAAAACAAAAAAAATCTGCTGCAAGCAATCAAGCGTGCAGCGACTATAACACCGGGCATCCAACAGTCTGTTTTGGTAGAAGAAAAAATTGAAGGCATGGAATTTACCTGCATTACCATCACTGACAATAAAACCGGCAATATCTTGCCACTTCCCCCAACAGAAGTGGTGATAGAAAAAGGCACGAGTCTTTTTGATTATCAACAAAAATACATGCCCGGCCGCGCACATGAATTTACTCCTGCTCGTTGCTCAGAAAAAACACTCAAAAAAATTCAAGATTGTTGCATACGTGTTGCAAAATTATTTGGGATGAGCAACACCACTCGAACCGATGGTTTTGTAAAAAAAGATGGCACAATCGTCATTGTTGATCCAAATTCACTCACTGGCATGGCACCTTCAAGCTTTTTTTTCAGAGAAGCGGCACAGATTGGATTAAGCCACACAGACTTAATTAATCATTTAATAGAAACTGAACTGCAACAGTATGGTCTTTATGAAAAAACTTCAGCAAAACAAACAGGCACAAAAAAAATGGACACCCAAAAAATCCGCGTTGCTGTTTTGCTAGGCGGTAACACAAACGAAAAAGAAATTTCTTTAGAATCCGGCAGAAATATTGTCTACAAACTTTCTCCACAAAAATATAAACCGATTCCAGTTTTTGTTTCCCAAAACATGGAACTTTTCAAAATTGATCAAAAACAGCTGGTATTAAATTCCACCGCAGAAATTGAAGCAAGCTTAGACAAGAAAAACAAGATCAACTGGAGCGACTTACCAACTATCGCAGATTTTGTGTTTATTGGTCTGCATGGAGGAGCCGGAGAAAACGGTTGTGTACAAGGCACGTTGGAAATGCTTGGGCTACCGTATAACGGCTCATCGGTCCTGGCAAGTTCACTGTGTGCAGATAAGTTCAAAACAAATAATTTTTTGAAAAACGAAGGCTTTGATGTTCCAAAATCGATTTTGGTTTCTGAGCAGCAGTGGACCGAGAACAAAAAAACAATTTTGCAGATAATCGATAAAAAAATCGCCTTCCCACTCATTTTAAAACCACACAATGACGGCTGCAGCATGTATGTGCAAAAAATAAAAACAGAAAAACAACTGCTAAAATCCATAGAAAATTATTTTAAAGAATCTGGCAAAACGCACGCGATGCTAGAGCAGATGGTCAACGGTATGGAGCTATCTGTTGGCGTAATCGGCAATGAAAAAGCAAAAGCCCTCCCACCAAGCCAAACCGTTGCAGCCCAAGACATTCTGTCCATAGAAGAAAAATTTCTACCTGGCGCAGGAGAAAATCAAACCCCAGCCCCTCTACCGGCACAAGCAATCACCTTTGTGCAAAAAACTCTCGAGCAAGCGTATGAGACCCTCAATTGCGCTGGCTACGTCCGCATCGACTGTTTTTATCAAAGTCAAAAAGAAAGCCCAACCGGCAAAAAACGCCTGGTTATTTTGGAAATCAACACCCTTCCAGGAATGACCCCAGCCACTTGTATCTTTCATCAGGCAGCAGAGATTGATCTAAAACCGATGGATTTTATCGATTTGGTGGTCCAGCTAGGGCTAGAGAAACACTCCTCCTACGCTTTCCAAGCTACGGAGGACAGGCTCGTCCAAACTCGTTAGTCAGCCCTAGGCATTTGACAAATCCCCCCATACACATACTATGAGATATATAGTTTTGTAAAAAACAAATATTTTCTTATTGTATTTCTTCTTTTTAGGGGGATCTCTGTGAATAAATTTAAGTCAGCAGTTCTTTATGTATCAGCAGCAGCATTGGTACTTGTCACCGCAGGGTGCAACCTAGAGTTTTGGAAAAAAAGAGAGAGAGTTGCTGTACAGGCACAAGTTCTGGACACAAAAAAGAAATGCAGAAAAGCGTTTGGCAACAGAGGGAAACGTATCCTCGGTAAAAAAAGCAAACGTATTTATCCAGTCAAACTAACCATTGAAAACAAAGACAGCAGGCCATGGAAACTTACAAAACATAATGTTGGTTTGCGTACTGTTGACATAGAAACAATCAAAAAGCGAATGCAGCGTCGCCCACTTTGGCAAGCATTCTTTTATGGAATCGGCGGATTTTTCCAGCAGCTTGCAGGAAGCATTCTTTGCGGTTTCGGTCTGGGCGCACTGGAAAACATAGACAACCCTGTGCTTGCACTTTTCTTTGCGATTCCATCCTTTATTGGCTCAGCAATCTTGAGCTTCAAAGGAAAAATGGCCACAACGGTTGGCTATGTTGATGCAAAAATGAATAACGAAAAAGCAAAAGAAACAATCGATCAAATTTCTCTTGCTCAAGACACAGTCGTGCAACCGCTTGAAAAAAAAGAACGCTTTGTTTTTGTTAAAGCAAAAAACTTCAAAGAGCGCTTCTCTCTCACGTTTACTGACGCTTTTGGAAAAAAAGAAGTCATAGAGGCTTCCTGTTTGTATAACCTCGCCTAACTTTTTAACCAGAGGTATTTTATTATGAAAAAAATAATCACAGCTATTACTTTAGCCATAGCGCTTATCGCTGCACCAGTGTGCTACAGGTTGTTTGCAAATAAAAGTTTAACATCAAAAAAAGGATTTTCTGTCTCTGCACATGTTTTAAAAACACAGCAAGAATGTGGGGAGGCTTTTGGAAAAAATGGCAAAAACCTGATTCGAAAAAAAGAATCGAGATCAATTTATCCCGTCAAAGTTGACATAACCAATAATACCGTTGAAAAAAAACAACTTGCTCTGCAAAAAGCAAACATTGAACTCGCCTCAGAGAAAACTGTCTCGAGAAGAATTCATAACCTTCGCCTTTGGAAGGTTGCACTTGTTGGAACTGGAATTTTTGCAGCAGCTGTTGTTATAGGATGTGGAGCTGGCCTTGCTTGGGCCGCATGTATTCCATGTGCATCCGGGCCCACACCCGGACTAGCGAAAGCCTTACATGGCATACTTTTAGGAGGTTTAGGAATCTGTGTTGGAGGCGCAACTGGTCTTGTTGCAGCACCAGCAGCAATTCTCATTTTCGAACCAAAGTTTCGTAAAAGAAATAAACAAACAAAAAACAAAGTATTTGATTACCAGAAACTCACCATAGAACCAGGGCAAACACAAACACTGTACTTATTTGTTGAACACAAAAACTTCCAAGAAAATATCGAATTAACTTTTAAAGATGGCAATGGCAACGAAGAAATATTCTCGTGTCACGTCAGTCTTTTATAAGGCCTGTCAGGACTTAGCATGAAAAAAATAATCACAGCTATCACTTTAGCCATAGCGCTTATCGCAGTACCGGTGTGTTACAGGTTGTTTGCAGACAAAAGTTTAACGCCAAAAAATGGCCTTTCTGTTTGCGCAAAAGCTTTGACAACAAAAGAATGCTTGGAAACCTTTGGTAAAAACGGTGACAAGTTGCTCAAGGACAAGAAGCCAATCCAACCTATCAGAGTTGATGTTACAAACATGGGACACAAAAATATATCGACCCAGCTCAAAAAAGCAACCGTAAAGCTAGCATCCCAAAAAAAAGTTCATCATCGAATTATAAAAAAAAATTATAACCCCCTAAAGGTGTTGGGTCTTGGTGCTGGAATCTTTCTTGGGGGGCTTGCTACCCTCATCGGCTCTTTATATTGTCCTCTCATGTCGACAGTGACAATAGGAATTACTAACAATGGAGGTATTATTTTGATACCGTCTCTATTCATATTAGTTCCACCAGCAGCGCTTGTTGCAACACTAGCTGGTCCTCCAATAGGCATGGCAATCTATGCATCAAAATTAGGCAAAAAAAGAAAAAAGGCCGTACAAAAACTTTTCGGCTCAGAACAGTTCACCCTCGAACCAGGTCAAACACAGACCATGTACCTGTTTGTTGAACACAAAAACTTCAAAGAAAACATCGAATTAACCTTTAAAGACGGCAATGACAACGAAAAAACATTTTCGTGCTACGTCAGTCTTGCATAAAAATAACTCTGGAGCTTATCATGAAAAAAATAATCACAGCTATCACGTTAGCAACGGCTATTATTGCTTCTCCAATATTGTACAGACTTGTTGAAACAAAATTTTTAACACAAAAAAAAGAAAACCTCTCTGTTCGCGCACAAGTGCTTGTAACAAAACAGGAGCTAACAGAAGCGTTTGGGCAAAATGAAGCAGCAAACCTGCAAAAAACAAAAGGAAAAAGAAAGCTTGAGCCCATTAAACTTGATATCAAAAACAACCAAGACAAAACAATAACAACCTCCCTTGTTGCAACAGACTTAAACATTGCTCCAAAAGGCGTTGTTACAAGAAAACTAAAAGGAAGATCTGGGCATAAAGTTTTTGCACTAGGCGCAGGAATTTTAGTAGGTTCTGCACTGCTTGCATGGAGTATTTTTTCTGCTGATGCACTGATTTACCAAATTCCAGAATGCATCGCGGTGTATTGTACTCCTGCCGCAGGAATTATCGCTGGCACTGGAGCACTTGCAAGCATACCAGCCATGACTGTCTATAGCTCTCGCAGTAAAACAAAACGACAAGACAGCGCAGAAAAATTAGTTGGCTCTAAGCGACTCACTCTTGAGGCAGGACAAACCAAGAGTATTTACTTGTTTGTACGACAGCCAGATTATAAAAATGAGTTTTCTTTGACGTTCTCAGACGGCATGGGAAATAACGAAACAGTTTCATGCCATTGCGCACGGCAATTGAGCTAAGAATTTTATACCCCGCTTTTCAGCGGGGTAAGTATTTTCTTTTAAAACAAATCTGAAAGCGCCTCCACAATACTTTGTGAACTGCCAATCGGATCACTCAAATCAAACGTAATGTCATTCAGCTCAAACTCTTTGCCAAGCACAATCCCTTTAATTGTTACACTTGGCAGACAAGAGTTATCAACAAGCTCTTCTAAGCTCCCTTCAAACGAAAATTCTTGAATGTTAAATGTTTTACCAACCAGATTTGCTAGCAGATGCCAGAAGCCATCATACGCATTGGCAAGTGATTCAAAAATGTTGAATTTATTCTGATCAATTGGGTTAAGCGCCTGTCTGATTTTTCTTTTTTCGTTTTGATATCGTTCCATTTTTAAAAGCGCGGTGCGGTATGCCGTTTTGCTTAAAATATCCTGCAATGTTGAAAGCGCAGTTTGATTCATATGCCCATTGACATAAAAATCAACAGGAATACCAGTGTCATTGAGTTGTGCAGAAAAAATCAAACCAAACTCAAATAGATCAAACAGATCTTTTTCTGTTTCAAATACAATACCGGAAGAAGAAACATCAATTTTTGTTTCGGTAGAAATTCCGCCAAAAATATCAACTTCTATCGCCGCAGCAACCACACAATGTTGATCATCAAGACCAAGTACTGCATCAAAAATTAATCCATCATCAGGTGTGTCCATAATCATGTCTGGTCCCGGACCGGTTATACGCACAGGGCCAAACTCTAAATCTTCTAAGTAACCAAAGATCCTCATGCCTGATTCTTGTACGTCAATGTGCAGCTCTGTGTCAGAACCAAGCACTGTTGCCTTACCATCGATGATTAACCCTTTGGAGTATTGTATTCCGTTAATTTCTACGTCAGTTGGTGAGAAAAATAGATGTACATCGCCAAGCTCAAAGTCTGGCGCTACACCCTCAACCGAAGCTTGATAGTCTGTAAGACCTCCTTCTATAGAAGGTGTATTTTCAATCACATTACCCATAAACTCAACACAATCTTGCAAAGAAACCTGATCCGTTAATGTCCCCTCAAACGCCACTTCACCTAACCCTTCTTCGCCTGGCAGACCAAGCTTGCTTGCCATTCGCACTTGTTTTCCAGCAAACAATAAATCAAATCCTAAGGAAAAATCTGTTAGCGGAACAAGGCTGCTAAATCCATCAAGCAACATGTACTCAACGGTACCGTTTACAAACCAGTTGCCTGCATCCAATCCATAAACACCAAATAGATCTTCCATGATGCCATCCATAGAACCAGAAAGCTCTATGCGATCGGTAAACAGATCGACCGCTGAATTAAAAATAAATTGCTCTCTTCCTGGAATCTTGACCGTAAGCGCACCTCCTATGGTACCCAATGATTCAGCCAAGCCAGTTTCAGAATCTCCAATACCAATTGAAAGTCCCAAGTTTTCAAGGGTAATACCACCAAAAAAAGAAATTTTTCCTGGCAGACTCGCGGCAAACACAGAACCGATAATACTGGGCTGCAAAAGCCCCATAATTTGAACGTCAGGAAGCAAATCGCCAATTATCCAGCTGAGATACTGCAATGGACCGCCAAGAATCAACGTGCCAATTAAATTCACTCCCGGCTGTAAAGGTTGTTCGTATCCTTCGTCAATATACTGCTGGTTCGTTATGGTCAGATCAACGTTTTCCAGCGCAAGCAAATCTAATTTTCCAAGCAGTGGAATAAATTCAGAAAGCATGCAACCATCTGGCAACGGAACGACCATTACAACTTTTGGCTCTTGCTCGTCTGATGGCATGAGCGCACCAAACAAATCTAACGGCCTTCCATTTAACCATGCCGTTGTTTCTACTTGGACTTCCTGCTCGGTAAGAACAATATCATCTGCAGCAATCTCAGCTGCCTGCAGAAATTTTTGAATAATTTCTGGCATAGACAACGCGGCTACGCCCGGCAAATCGTATGCGCTCAGTTTCCCTTGTTGTTGTTGCTGTGCAACAAGTTTTTCGTAAATCTCTGCCGTTGAACTTGCACATAATCCGATCGGAATAGTACTTGCAGTTACAAAAAACATAACACGCAATAAAACCTGCTTTCTCATACATCTCTCCTTGTAAAAGGGTTAAAAATTTCCTGAGAATGATTCTAGAGAGGTAAGTACAAAAAACTCAAGACAAAAAAAGAGGGCGAAGATTTTCCTCGCCCTTTGGGTGAAACTGCTCTTTAAAAAACGGATCTGGTTTGCTTACAACGAACACTGATCAGCGATAGCCTTACCAATCTTTGCCGGACCAAAAATCTGAACCAACCCCTTGGCAATTTGCCCAACAAATTTTTCTGGTTTGCTTACATCAAGTTCATACACCTGACAGAATGGTCTTCCTAGCACAGTTCCCTTGACCACCACTTTGGAAAATTTCTTTTCTCGTATCAATTTATCAAGCGTTCCCTTTTTTATCTCTATGCTTTTAATATTGATTGTACCTCTTGCAAGCTTGCCAAAAAAATCACTTACTTTTGTAAGCGTATCTAAAGATCGCCGCGTACTTTCTACCGCAAGCTTTGCAGACCCAATACCATCTCGTGCTACAAAGCTGACAAACTTCGTTCCACTTTTTGCAACACTTTGCGCAATTTTTTTCAGACCAATATCACGTGCCGCCTCAAGACCTTTAATGGTTGCCCAACGCGCCGGTGTCAATGTTTCCTCTACACACGCTTTTATTTTTCTTCCCTTGCCCTTCGGAGCAGCTGCACAACGCTCTCGCGATGCTTTTATTTTTGCTTTTAATTCATCAATCGGTTTTTGTAATTTTGCTGTTTCGCGCTGGACCCACTTGCCGATATCTTCTTTTGCTTTTTTCTCCCAGGCCTTCACATTATCTTGTGCCTTGTTGAGCTTTGCGGTTGCTTGACGCAATTTTGCTTGATTTTCTTTATTTAATTTTTTGACGTTATCAGAAAGCAGCGTGCTAATTTTATCAAGCGCAGATTGCTCAAAACGTCCTTGCACAAATGTTTCTTCAAGAGAAAAGTTTTTTGTTTGGAAGTCTAGGTCCATTTCCAGCGCACCTGCAAGTCTTTTTTTGGTAGAAAAAGATGCTGTCTTTGGAGAAATGAAAACTTTTACATCATTTTTTATGCCAAGAGGCGGAATTTCAAGCAACGCATCATAGAAAAACTGCTGTTTGGCAAGAGAAAGTTCCACTTGTCCAATCATTGTATCATCTGCAGTACCTCGTATACCATCACGCCCGGCACCGGTTAAAAGAAAGACAGGATTGCGTTTTGGAACTCTTACAGAATCAAGATAAGAAACAAGCTTTGCACCCGTGTATGCAAGCTTCCCCTCAAAGCCGCCACCTAACCCAAACATATTGCCAGAGGCCTTAAGATAAATTCCTGTTGAATATCTTTTATCAAATAACTCAAGGCCCTTTGGAACAATGTATAGTTCAAAATCTCCAATTTCCATACGCGGCAATGAGGCATAAAAAAGCGGGCGCAACAACTCAACATTTGCCCGAACTCTTCCAATTTTTGCACCTGCTTGAATAAAATGTAACACCAGGTCAGCTAAATCTTTTTGACTCAAGCCACCGGTATACGAACCAATTAATGCAAGATCTCCAGAAATAGCATCAACCCGAAATGTTCCAAGCATTTTCAACTTTCCAAGGAACATCTCAGCCGTCATACCAAAGCCTGCAACCGGAATTTCTGCTGGAATCAACGTCAACATTATTCCTAACGGGCCAATATCAACCCCTGGCATACCAAAAAGATTTTTAATCATTCCTTCTGAGTAAGCGCTCACCTCGCCCTTCACGCCCAAAAAATCCGCTGAACCAAGCAGACGAATATATTCCTTTTGGCCGGGAAGCAACAACTCATAGCCGCCAATTCCTTTGATTGTTGGAAACATACCCGGTGTTAAACCGATCCTGAATTCTTGCTTTGCGGTACGCAAGTGAAATTTTGCTGGTTTACTTTTAGCAATTGGAAAACGCAAAAGATCAACGTTTCCCCCCACAATTGCACGTGCTTCAGAACCAGCAAGCGTAAAGGTAACAAGGCCACGAAATTCTGCTTGCGTTAAATCTTTCCCTAAAATATCTGTTATTTTTTTGAGCGGCCCCTCTATTGCAACCGTAAAGAAAATATTTGCGCCCAGCTTCATTGGTCCCCACACAGGATCATCAAATGTCGTGCCCGTCACGTAGGCAAGATTTTCAAACTGCAGCAGATCAACAACTTTGGCAAAATCTTCCACTGAAAGTTTTAATTTTTTAAGCAGCTCGCGCAAATCTTTTGGTAGCAACTTTTCCTGCATTGCAAGGAGC
>Ga0180437_10011295_pt1 | contig 10737 bp, 5 predicted proteins | sample SS_ome_4_FD_132410 | JGI IMG/M metagenome (GOLD analysis project Ga0180437, IMG submission 132410) | Hypersaline lake sediment archaeal communities from the Salton Sea, California, USA - SS_3_D_1 metaG | ecosystem: Environmental > Aquatic > Non-marine Saline and Alkaline > Hypersaline > Sediment... | reverse complement strand
TGTGCGAAGCTATATGTGCCGTCCGGCCCGGTCCTTGTGCTTCGCTGCTGTCCTTCCAAAGGGCCTTCCAACATTACGTATCGGCCGGGCGCGGGGTTGCCGGCGACCCGCACCGTGCCGCGAACCGTCCCGCCTTCGGTGAGCGTGATCGTGACGCGGGAAGCGGCGCGCGTCGACGGGCGGACGTCGGTGGCGCCCGCGACGTAGTCGGGGTGGCTTGCCCAGAGCTGTGCGGTCGATGGCGGTACGGCATCGATGACGAACCGGCCCTCTTCGTTGGTCTGTGCGAGCACGCCGCGGTCAGGTTCATCGGCGGTGATGCGGGCGCCCGCAATAGGGGCGCCGTCGCGGTTTGTAACGTCGCCAATGACGGCAGCGCCCCGCCGTAGGCGGAACTCGATGCCCGAGACGGTTTGTCCGGGCTTGACGATAACAACCTGCTGCTCGGCGAGATAGCCCGGCGCGCGCGCCATTACAATCATTTCCTCTTTCCGGGCATCCAGGCTGAACCGGCCGTCCGGGGCGTGGGTTCCGAGGAACGGACTTCCCATGAAACTTTCGAGTCCTTCCGACTTGGTTGTCACCTGAATCGTGGTAAGTGGTTCCCCCGTGTCCTCGGCCAGGACCCGGCCCTCGATAAGGCCGTAAGGCGCGAGTTGAATATTCACATTTTGACTGCCGGCCTCTATCTCCTTCAATTCAACGTGGTTGTGCCCCTTAAGATAAGCGGCAAGGGTATATTGCCCCTTGATTAGTCCGTCGATGTGGAAAAGCCCCCTGTCATCGCTCTGGACTCGTCTGCTGTAGCCTCCCTCAGGTTGAGGCCCGTGGCAGTTGATTTCTGCACCGGCGAGCGCCCTGTTCCGGGTATCGCATATCCTGCCGGCGATGGTCAGATGGCCGGTAACATAGGTCAGGATAACATCCGTCAAGTGCTCGCCCGGGCCGACGGTGACCGGGGCGGCATCCACGGCTGGGGCGGTCGCACGCAACGACCCCATGAAGATTCTGTACGTGTCGGGTGCGAGCCCCGCAAATGCGAAGGAACCGTCCGTACCGGAGTCTGCACACGTTCCGAAGATCCGACTGGTAGAGGCAACGGTTACCCTTATCTTGGGGAGCCCGGCGCCGTCGTCATCAATCACGACGCCCGAGATGCTTGCCGCCGGCAACACCGTCAAGACCAAGTCGCGCAGTCCCGTCTCCGGGACTATCAACGGCCCTTGCCGGTGGCTTATTTCAAGGCCCGCTTCCCGGCTGGAGGCCTCCGCATGGAGATAGAGCGTGTCACCGGACTTCGCGCCCGAGAGCTCGAATCCACCGTCCGGCTGCGACTGAGCGGACGAAATGACGTTGTGCTCGTATCCCCCGGTGCTTCGGATGTCCGCCTCGACCTTGGCGCCGCAAACCGCCACGCCCTCAGTTCTCACGACCTTTCCCGATATGGTGAGTCCGCGTTCCAGCGCGAAATCGAAACCCTCGACCACTTCCCCTGGATTCACCGTAACAAGCCGTTTCTCGGGGCGGATATAGCCCTGTGTATTCGGATTGATCTGGACGCGAAACTGTCCCATAAGCCCTGCGACGCGGTAGGAACCATCGGCGGCGGTCGTTGTGGATCCTCCGTGCGCCGAATTTGGGTGTTCCGGGTGTACGCTAACGCGCAGCCCTTGGATTCCTTGTCCATCCTGTGCTTCATAGAAGCGCCCCATGAGCACGCCGCCCCGGATCGCTGCGATCGACACGTCCTTGGTTTCCCGTCCCTCCTCGATGGTCACTATTGCGGAACTGCCGACGCGCCGCCATTCATCGCTTATTATGCGGACAACGTATTGTCCGGGCGCCAATCGGGCAACGCGGAACGCGCCGTTTTCGTCCGTTACCGGCGATGCAACGGTATCCCACTTCTGGTGAATATCCAGTTCGAGATTCGGCACGGCCGCACCGGTGGCCGCATCGATGATGTGTCCGGACAGCGCCCCGCCCGGCGTCAACACAATCCGTAGTCCCTGAGTTCCCGAAGCGATGAAGTCGGTGCGTGCAGGCGCATACCCGTCCGCCTCGATGAGGAAACGGCATTCACCGTGATACGCGTGTTTGATCAAGAACGCGCCGTTGTCCTCTGTTTTGGTGGTAAGCAGATGCTTGATCTTGCGTGAACACGACATGTCCCGCCACTCGAGAGGACGTATCGCGGCATGTGCGATGCCTTGTCCTGATGAGTTCACAACGATTCCCGAGATGGTTGCGGTCAACGGCAGCAGAATTCTAACCTCCTTTTCGGCCATGGACTCTTGAATCTCGAATATCTCGGCGCCAAAACTGGCGTCGGTATAGGCTGACACGATGTAGGAACCGACGGGCAGGCCAGCGAACTCAAAACGTCCCGAATCGGACGAAACCCCCGTCTGGCTCGGCGGCGTTCGCAGTCCCAGCGGCTCGAAAGAGTACGAGCAGGCGTCAAGAACCAGAGATGCCCCCGCCGCAGGTTCGCCCGAAGCCCTTAAGACCTGGACCCTCACCGTTCCTGTCGGTTCGGGACTCTCGCGTGCCGCCGGAATTGCCGCGCCTGTGGCCTCAAGCGGCGCAGGCGGCGCTTCTCGGGCAGTTTCGACCGGCAATTCAGTATGGGGTTCTCGAGACGGCGGGACCTGTGGCGTTTTCGAGATGCCTGGAATCTCCTCTATCGGCGCCAGAAGATGCCACAGCAAAAGACCGACTGCAACGAAAAATGCGACGATGAGAGCCAGGCGCAAATAACTTCGCATCGCATTGCTCCGCTTGCGGCCCGAGCCTGCACGCCAGAACCTAACCGGACATAGCCGTCCGGGGAGTCCCTTTTCCTGAAGCAGGGGTTATCCCTCGAACTTCTTTCCCGAATACTTCATATGCCCGCACATTTGAAGAAGTTTCCCCACGGCAGCCTGTTCATCTTGGCTCAGCCTTTACACGTTCTTTCGCAAGGTACTCTTGCGCGCGGCAGACGGCCGAGTTGAGGCCTTGGGCGACTTCTTCGGGTACGGCTTCGACCGCCACGTCGGGATCGATGCCGTTGAACTCGATGGGTTGGCCATCGTTGCGCCACCGGCTCCGCGTCGAGAACCGAACCGAGGCGATGCCCGAGGGGAACGGCCAGGTGCGCTTCGATGTGGAAGAGCCCGCGGTTTTCGAGCCGAACACCCGTGCGCCGGCTTCTCGCCGCAGGTCTCGTGCGACGGTCTCGCCCGCCGAGACGCATCCCGCGTCGATTATGACGGCCACAGGTCTGGGCAGCGCCGCCATGCGCTCGATAAGGTCGCGGCCGTATCCGCCGCCGCTGTTGCCGCACAGGTCGACGATCCAACCCGTTGCATCGGGATATTTTTCGACGGCCTCGCGCATGCCCGGTTCGGTGCTCGCGTCGATACGGCGGACGTACATGTACCCCGCGCCGTCCGCGAGTTGCGTGTACCAAAACGATCGACCCACGCGCGTCATACCCGATGGGAGATTGTACGTGTGCGGCCAACCGCGCGCCTCCGTGTCGCAGGTCACCTCGAGTTCCTGCTCGTTTCCATCCGAGATATACGCGAGCGTGCGCTTGTCCCCCTCGTTGCCCTTAAGCGGCATGCGGAACTCGAACATCCGCGCGCGTTGTGGACTCGATATAAAGCCGCCCTCGGCCCACGCCTGGGCTGCCCGCGCTTCGAGAAACGCGCGCGCGTCCTCGCCGTCGATCTTCGTGATGACGGCGCCGGGCTTCAACGTGTCGCCAAGGTTGCCCCAGGCGCGCATCACGACGACGCGGTTCTCGGTAGCCGGCATAAAACTGACGCTCGGGCAATACTGCTTCGGGAATGGCGGCAACTCGGCCTTGGCATCCTCGACCCACATGTGCCCGTCCCGCAGACACCGAATCGCTTCGAGCGCCAGGCCAAGGAATTCCGTGTTCGATTGGCAGGTCTCCACTTTTTCCGAAAGCTCCGCCTTGGTGTCTTCCCAATCGCCCCGGATGCCCTTGAGATCGAAGAACGGATACGTGGCATCCGCCTCGGCAAGAAACGCGATAAGATCGCTCTCATAACTAGCCGGCTCGAAAGCGCCTGCATCCTCGGGAATCCTGAGTGTGTCTTCTTCTTGGACGCTCTTTGTGAGCGTCTTGCCATCGAGCCGGTATTGAACTCTGAGCTCTTTTGCGACGCCGTCGATTGGATCTCCGGCGATGTCATTCGACGCCTTGACGACCAACGCACCGTCCCTGATGCGGTTGTTCAGGTGTTCCGTGACTTCGACCCACTGGTCCTGCGCACCGTACTGCGCGTTCAAGATCTCGAGATCGTGTTTGACTTGTGCCACGGCCGGATCGAGAAGACCCGGCCGCGGCTCGGCGCTGTTGTACTCGGCGAGCAGGACTTCATACGGTTCGCGATGCCTCAAGATGCGGACGATGACGCCATTGTCCAACACCCAGAAATCCGTGACGTGGCCCGCGCGCTTTTTGAACCACGTATCCGCGCTCGTGAGTTGCGTCCACCTGAGGTGGTTGGCCGCAAAACGGCCCGCCGGAACCGCCACCTCCTTTTTACCCAAGTGTTCCAGGCGCACTCGGTAGGCGGCAAATCCCTGGCCTGAGTTATCCGTGTCGAACACCTCGAACTCCTTGACCTGTCCCCCCTCGAGGGCGAACCGGCGAAGCAGGATGTTGGCCGCGCAGTAAGGGTCCGGCCGCGTGTTCGGGTCAAACACCGCCCCCCCGAAGGCACGGGAATCTCGCTGCCGTCCTCATCATCGAAGATGCCCCGCCGCGTGCGGACCACCTTGCCCTGCTCGAAACGAAGCGTCAATTCGTATCCCTGATCGTCCGCCGAGGCCGGTTTCGAGTGTTTGTACTCCGTGAGCTGATGTTCAGCGTTACCGAACGCGACCCACGTCGTCGAGCGGAACGGAAGTTCCGCTATGGCCGTCACCGCGCCGTCTTCGCTTTGTTTCAGCACCAGCTTGCCGGACGCCGAGTAGTCGCCGTTTCCCGCGCGATGCCGGTACATGCCTTCGAATATGCCGTCTTCGTGGCGTTGGCCGAGCCGGGGCTCCGATTGGCCGGCTGCCACCTCTTCTTCAGCGACACAATGCTTCTGCACACCCAGCAACTGGACGCCGGCAAACGCCATGAGGACAAGGCACACGGCACACGACCTTGCGAGAACTTGTCGACGCGTCGTAATCATCATCCCTTTCCTCCTTGGCGTGCGGACGCTCACATCATTCAGGTTAGCGGTGCGCGTTTGTTGGCGTCAAATCATGATTGGTTAGGAGTAGCCGCGGCATTCTTACCCACGCTGGCTCGCTGCTGTCAGGTTGTTCCGATTCCCCAAGGGTTCCAGCAGGTACATCAGGCGTCTTACTGTGAACCGATTGGCCTCCGCCTTCATCGAACACCCAATACGCGACGAGGCCCATTTCACTGCCCGAAAGCGTTCTATGCATGTCACGGCGTATGGCATCCTCTGTTCTGGCCGTGTTCCATACACGCACCTCGCCGATCAACCCTTTGAAGTTCTGGCTACCGCCGTTGTCAACAGCGCCGATCATGTTCCACATGCCTGCGGTATCGTAATCGATGACCTCTAGGAGGCTTTCCGCCGATTCCAGAACCCCGTCTCTGTAGAGATAGACTTTGCCACTGCGCCCATCCCAGACCCCGCTCCAAAAATGCCACTCTCCATCCACAGTCTCTTGGGAAGTAGCAGACTCGTTGTTGTTAACCCAGAACCCCATCTTGTGTTCCATCAAGCAAAGTTGATACGGATCTTTTGCCGATCGGGTATCGCCGCGCCATAGAACCTGCCTTTGGCCGTCGCCAAGGCCTTCCTCGCATTTCACCCAGGCCGAGACGGTCATGTCGGCCTTAAGATCGAGTTGCGGGCAACTCGGGATCTGGACGAAGTCATCTCTACCGTCGAACGCCAAGGCATATTGGCCGCCGTATGCCCGTGCAGCCGGAGCCACAGAGCCAATTGATAGCTCGTCAACCTGCAGCACGTCAATCTCGACCTCGGAGCCGTAGTTCAACTTGATGCGTATTGTCTCGTCCTGCAGCGTCCCAACAAGACAATCGCCTGCTTTAAGGTAGAGTCTCACGGCGGCGCCATCTTCGGGGCCGAAGACGGCCCCTTCGACTTCATCTCGTCCAAAAGCCAGCAGCGCATACGGCGTCTTGATGGTAACACTATCGTTCAATATCCTGCCTGTGAGAACGTCGCCGTTTCGGATCGTGACGCGATCGGAGGGCGCGGCGGCCACCACAGACTCATCCGTGCTCACTACCGTTTCTTCGTCCGCTGCGCGCTCAACAGGAACACGCACAATGGCGGCCACGCGCACGCCCGGCAAGACTACGAGCGCCAAGGCGAGGACGATGAGAAGACCAGTAAGCGAAATTCCAACTGAACGGCGGAGCGTGGTATCCATGATCCGCTTTAGCCTCCTTCCGATGGGGTGTATTGTGTCGGCGAATCCCATTGCGGCGCGCAGGCGGTCGCCACGTTGGCCAGGGTGTTTTGCCCGCGCTCTCCAATATATACCCGCGTATTCATTTTGTCAAGACAAAAATACCCGCGTATATTTACGGCTCGGACCTCAGCAGCCGCGAAGCCTTAAGAAACGGCAACTATCCCCTTCCGTCATTGCGGCAAGGGTCCCGCCGCAGGCAGGCGATTCGCGCAAGAAAGGAAGGTCCATGATGAGGTTTTGGCGTAGTTCAGCCTACAGCGAGGCTCCCGAACGAAGCTCTTCTTGGCAGGATAACAGGATGGAACGGAATTGAGTTGCGTCCGTCGATCATGTGGAAATCGGCTTAATCGGAGAGGGCAATTGCTTGCCCCGCGAGCACTTGGTGAAGAGTCATTGCCTCGTCGAAGACTCCTGGTAAGAAAGGTTATCCGTCGCCCGCCTCCGGCGGGTTATTGTGTCGGGGGACGCCTACCCCGGGTTCCGCTTCGCTGCACCCGGGGCTTTACGTCTTCATCCCCCAGGGATTCCGGACTGCCGAGGCCGCTGCAAGACCTCGGAGCTTTCTTATGCGAATCGTCACCGAAGGCGCCCGTCTGAGGCGGGCCGGGTCGGGGGCTCACAATCACGGTGGTGTTGTTATTTCCCGTGGCTTTTCTCACACTGACCTCTGACTCCTGTCTCCTGAATTCCTTCATATGCAACGTCTCGCGAAACACATGCGGAGTTGCAGGCAGATGCGCGGCTGCAGTCGATTGTCGGTGGTTTGCCGGGGCTAAAATGCGGGCAGGTCGGGGTGGGTGGCGGGGACGATGGCTTGGCCTTCGATCTCGATAAGCCATCCCGGTCGGCAGATAGGGGCCGCAACGACCTGGATGGGCACGTCGCCGAAGCGTTCCAGCATCTGTCGCCGTGCCGCCGTGTGATCGCTCGGGTCGCGGACATACGCAATGATCATGCACAGATCCTCGAGCCCGGCCCCGGCCTGTTCGAGCAGGGCTTCGATGTTCTCGAGGGTATGATCGAGCTGCTGCGAGAAGTCCCCGGGATACAGAATATTGCCTTCGGGGTCGATGCTTGCCGTCCCTGAAACGATAATGTGCTTGCGATCCTCATACGCCACCGAGGTGGCGCGCTCGAAGGTCACCCCATACGCATGGGTCGGGCAAAGATACTCCGGGGCCTTCAGGTATTCGACTTGTTCGGGTCGCACGCCCGAAATCGCATACGCATCCATGGCGACCTTCGCGGCAACGTCCGCCGAGGCGCCCTCGATGCCGGTGCTGGCGATGAAGTGCGTGTCCGGCGTCAACCCGCGTTGCGCGAAGAACGCTCTTCGGGCCGCCACGAACTCGCCGTAGTTGACGTCGATATCCCGCACGAAGAACCACGTCCGAAGCACATTCTCTGCCAAAGACGAACCCCGTTTCCGCAGGAAGGCGTCGTACTTGTCCAGAATGCGCCGTGTCTGATCGTACGACGTGGCCGCGGCCGGGTGGGTGAGCCCCGTGGTCCAGTGATGGGACAATTCGCCCCGGTGCAGCGTCAGCGAGGGGCCGTCCTGCCGCTTGGCCAGTTCGGAATCGGGGTCGTTCACGTGGTAGGCCCACAGCGCCACACGCGCCGGCGGCAGGGGCGGCTGCTCGACCCATGACACGGCGCACGGCGCGGCCGCGTTGCGCCGATTGGCGAACCGCTGGGCTTCGAGCGCCGCGGCATGATTCGACAAGTCCGTGCAGAAGAAACGGCGCAGGACTGCCGTCTGGTCGTCGAGTTCCATGCATTCGAGCGCCCGCTGATACGCCCGAAACACCCACGCTAACTGAGTCTCGATGCTTCCGTATTCCGTCGGGCGCAGCGCCAGATGATATTCATCGACCCCGCTTCGTCCTTGAAAACGCGACGTGCGGATCGACACAGGGAGCGTCCCGCAATCCAGTGAGCAGAAATCCATTGGCGGCGTCCTTGGGATTGTGATCGAAGATGCCATACAAATCCGAGCCCCATTGTTACATAATCTCACACGTCAAAAACATCCAGTGCGTCGAAGCGTCCTCCGAGAGTCTTTGTACCGTCGAATCCAAGCCAACGATCCAAAACGGTCGCGTACACCCGGCGAAAGTCCGTGTGGCACTTCAACGCCCCGTCGTCAAGATCCGTCAGGCTCGGATGCGGCCCGACAAGCCCGCCTTTCAGTTTGCCGCCCGACAGAAACACGGGCGCGGCGTTGCCATGCCCGGTGCCGCGTCGGCCGTTTTCCTTCACCGTCCGGCCGAACTCCGAGAAGGTCATGAGCGCCACCCTGTCCAGAAGCGCGTCCCGCCGCAAGTCGTTGACAAAGGCCGCTATCGACTCGGACAACTGATGCAGCAGCGCGCAATGGTTGCCCAGTTGATTGGCATGATTGTCGAATCCGCCGATGCCGCCGCCGCCGAGTTCCGTTAGGAATACGCGTATACCGACCTCGGCCCGGATCAGTTGGGCAATGACGCGCAGGTGCGCCGCAAGCCCGAAACCCGGATAGGCCGATCGCCCGGCGGTCGAGGCCGCGGCCGCTTGTATCTTCCGGCTGTTTGCGCTCGAGCGACGTATGCCGTTCCGCACGAAAGCCAACAAGGGATCCGCGCCGTCGCTACGCGTTGGTTCCGGCGCACGGCGCGATTGCCCAGGCATGGCATCAAGCGTCAGATCCTCGGCGGCCCGAATCGACGGTACGACCACGCGGACGGCATTCATGGCGAAGGGTTGTTTGATGGCCCCGACAAATGCCACGGTTATCCGCCCTTCATCCGGGTCCCAGACACTATCCGCCGCCCTGCCCAGCCAACCCGTAGGACAACTCGCGCCGTCAGGCGTTGCGGCGTGCCAGACGCGCATGGCCGCGTCGTGGTCCCTTGAGAGGTTTTCGCAACCTACGCCCTGAACAACGCTCAAAAGCCCTTCCTTATACAGTTTTGAGAACGCTTCCATCCGAGGGTGAAAGCCGAGTTGCAGATCGATCTTGTGCAACTGTTCGACAGGCAGTCGCAACGTGGGCCGGTTTCGCGCGTACTCGTCGTCGGCATAGGGAACAACCGTGTTGAGTCCGTCGTTGCCGCCGGAAAGCTGGACCACAACCAAGACCCGCTGCCCGCAATTGGCATCCACAGCAGCCGCACTGGCCGCGCGCCGCAAAAGGAAGGCGGGAACCGATGAGGCCGACGCCAACAGGGCGCCTCCACCCAGAGACACTTTCAAGAACCTGCGTCGCGTTATGGACATGACACGTCTCCAGAACTTATGCCAGGTTGAACTCCGCCAGCGTGACGGCCGAGTGCGTGAGCCGGCGCAAGGCCGCACCGGCCGCGCCGCCGTCGGCATTGCCGGCGGTTCGTACCTCTTCCAGAAGCGCATTGCCTGCTTCTTGTTCGACGTCGCCTTGTAGAAACAGGTCGAGAATAAACCTGCCGGCGGCGTCCATGGTTGTGCATTGATGGCGTCCGGCGACCGCCCAAGGGTCAAGTTTGTCTTTATACGACCCCGAACCCTCGAGCAGTGCAACGGCCAGGTTGTGTCTGCCCGTAAGCGCGGCATCATTCAGCCAGTAGCGCCCGTCCGTGAACCCCTTGTGCGTGGGCGGATGATACAAGTGCTGGCCCAGGCTCGCGAGGTCCTGCGCAAGCTGGGTCGTCGAAACCAATGACTCCAGGCCTCGGACAATCCCTACGGCAAACTCAATGGGAGACTTGACTCGCTGCCGATACGCCGCCCGACTGAAGAAGAGATTCGAGCGAAGAATCCTCTCGACAAGTCTTCCTATGTCCAAGTCTCTTGCGAAGGCGTCGGCCAGCGGGGCGACAAGTTCATCGGCTGGCGCTTCGGTTTCCGAGATCAGCCAACGATAGAGCTTGCGGACAATCCCTGTCGACGTGCTGGGTTGCTTGAGCGCGATCTCGACTACGTCGTCCCCGCCGAAGTTGCCCTCCCGCCCAAGTATGGACTTGGCGCCTTCGTCGTGCTCTCTCGGGATGTACTTCAGTTCGCTCCGCAAGACAAACCATCCCGTAAAGGCGCGTGCAGCTTCCGCCACGTCTTCCTCTGCGAAATGCCCCGGACCAACCGTGTAATCCTCGAGCAAGGCCCGCGAAAAGTCCGCGTTGGGAACCGCCTTTCGATTGGCGGCACTGTTGAGGCACAACAAAACGGCGGGATCATGCGGGATTGCCCGCAACATCGTCCCAAACGATCCCAGCGCTTCCTTACGCAAAAGTT
>Ga0180437_10011294_pt1 | contig 10737 bp, 5 predicted proteins | sample SS_ome_4_FD_132410 | JGI IMG/M metagenome (GOLD analysis project Ga0180437, IMG submission 132410) | Hypersaline lake sediment archaeal communities from the Salton Sea, California, USA - SS_3_D_1 metaG | ecosystem: Environmental > Aquatic > Non-marine Saline and Alkaline > Hypersaline > Sediment... | reverse complement strand
CGGGACTCGCTGGCGAGGAGGGCTCGACGGATTCCGTAGAGCCGGCGGCAAATAGCCTGGGAACCTCGCGTTCGAGGCGGCGTTTGCCGAAAAAAGCCCCGGATAAGGCGGATGAACCCGCGTCAGAATCCTTCCGGTGATCTGTTGCTGAAAGCGATCCTTTGGATGCAAGTTTAGCCGCCGCGGCCACGCGGCTGAACCTCTTCCGCGACGTCGGCGCGATGCAGATCGACGAGTCGGGATTCTGACAAGCCCCCTTCTACCAGCGGATGGTCGAAGAAACCGACGAATGAATTGGGCCCCCTCCGCCGGCCACCCTTTCCGGTTCACCGACCTTGCGCCGCAGCCTTGGCCCGCTTCCGCTTGCCCTTTCCCGGTCTCCCCGTCGGTCCGGATTCGATCCGCGGCCTGGCGGGAGCGGTCGACACGTACGGGCCGGTTCCTCGAACGGCCCACTGGAGATCGGCCTTGACCTTGACGTCTTCGGCACGGGGATCCTTGTGCTGCTTGGCATACTCCACGATCTCGCGCGAGAGCGCACGGACCGTATCGCGGTAGGCGGGATCACGGAAGAAGTTGACCACTTCGTCGGGATCCTTTTCGAGGTCGAAGAGCCACGGATCGTCCGCCGAGCAGTAGACCAGCTTGTAACGGTCGGTCACCGCGGCCAACCATCCTCGAGCATCGCCCGTGCCGCGAAAAAACGCAACGTCCTTCCATCCCGCCGGTGCTTTTCCCGTCATGAACAACTCGGAGGCGTCGCGTCCTTCTTCTTTTCCGGCCGTTTTGAAACCCATCAGGCTGATGATCGTGGGCAGGAAATCAACACAGCCGAGGGCCTCGTGGATCACCGTACCAGCTCGGATCTTTTCCGGGTAGTAGATGACCAAAGGGATCTTGGCCGAACCCTCATAGGGAACGCCCTTGTTCTGCCGGTGGTGCTCGCCGCGCAGGTCGCCATGGTCGGAGGTGAACACAACGATCGTGTTCTCCATCAGCCCACCGGAACGGAGCGCGGCGAGAATCTTGCCCACGTTGTCGTCAATGCACTTGACCATGCCGTAATAGGACGCCATGCCGTTGAATCCGCCGGACTTCGCTCCCCAACTCGGCAGATTGCCGTCCGGCTTGTCGAAAGTGCGGGGAGTTTGATACACCTGTTGCTGGAACATGGTGTCGTACGGCGGGCGGACGGTGTCCGGACCGTGCGGGTCGGGCAGACTGACCATGAAGCAAAAGGGCTCGTCCCGGTGCGCGTGGATGAACTCCACGGTCTTGTCGACGAGGAAATCGGTGGTGAACGACTTCTCGTCGGCCCCCGTCACGTCGTAGCTCGGCTGGCCCGCCGCGTTGCGCGCCTTGACCCGGGGACCGGCGGCCGTGTCCTCCAGCTGCTTCCAGTGGCCGCGGTTGAACATGTAGCGGTTGTCCTTAAAGCCGAATTTCCGCTGGGGTTCCCACTGCGGCTTGCCCGTGCCGTCGAGGTGCCATTTGCCGGCGTAGCCCGTGGCGTAGCCTTGGCGCCGGAGGATTTCGGCAAACGTGACGGCGTCGTCGCTCATTGGAATGTTGTTCGTGACGACCGGCGTGTTTTGGGGGTAGCGGCCCGAGACGAACGCGGCGCGCGACGGCGAGCAGACCGGCGTGGTGGCGTAGAAGCTCGTGCACAGGGCGCCGTGATCGGCGAGCCAATCGATATGCGGCGTGGTCACCACCGCGTTGCCCCACATCAGCGCCTGCTCCGGCGGCAGCGTCGCCCGGTAGCATCCCAGCGTGCGAAAGTTGTGTTCGTCCGTCTGAATCACGAGCAGGTTTGGCCGCTTCCCACGCTTGGCGATGTCCCGCTCACGCGGCTGGTTGAGAACCTGGGCCGGCGCAAAGCCAGCGAACATAAGGCAGCACGTCACAAGGCATGCGGCACCCGGAACTGCTCGTTTCATAGTGGATCTCTCTTCGTATCACGACCGTGTTACTTGGTGCCACCGGGACTCGTTTAGCCGCCGCGCCTATGCGGCGTCAAACCTGACGCTCAACGGCCGCGATTCAGGCGGCTCCGTTGGTTCAGGTAGTCGACCAGCACGGTCCCCATGTCGAGGCTGGTGTCGACGGCCACACGTTCGATGCGGTTTCGCTGGCAAAGCGTTTGCAGACCGTCGTTGTGCCGCTTGACGGCGCGGAGATACGCCCGGCGGACCTGCTCGGGCTGGGCCAGAAGCTCGTCGGGGATCTCCAGCCCGACGAACTTGGTCATCTGGTCGAACTCGAAATTCAACTCGTCGTGGTGCATGATCTGAAACAGCACTACTTCGTGGCGACGGTATCGCATCTGCTGCAGCGCCGCCTCCAGCGTGTCCAGATCGGTGAAGAAGTCGCTGAAGATCATCACCACCTCGCGGCGCTTCATCCGCCCCAGCAACTCCGTCAGGCAGTCGGCCACGGCGGTTTTGTTGACCGGCTCGCTCTGGTCCAGCAGTTCGGTCATGTGGATGATCTGGGCCATCGAATTGCTCGGCGAGACGATGCCGCGAACCTTCTCGTCGAACGTGGCCAGCGACACCTTGTCGCTCTGGTGGATGATGGCGTAGCCCAGCGCGGCGATCATCTGCGAGGCGTAGCGCAGCTTCTGCTGGTCCTCTTCGCCGTAGCGCATCGAGGCGCTGGTGTCGAGGATGAAATGGCAGACGAGGTTGGTCTCCATTTCGTACTGTTTGACGAAGTATCGCTGGCGGGTGAAGTAGACGCGCCAGTCGATATGCTTGGGATCGTCGCCCCAGACGTACTCCCGGTGGCCGGAAAACTCGACCGCAAAGCCCGAAAGCGGAGACTTGTGGGCCCCGGCCAGGTTGCCGATCACCAGCCCGCGCGGCTCGATCCGCCGGCCGGAAATGCGGCTGAGCACTTCCGGGTTCAAATATCGAGAAAGAACGGTCTTGGCCATAATCGTCGCTCTCATCCAGCGCTTGCGAAGCCGCAAGCGGCTGTTTACTATCCACTACCCACTATCCACTACCCACTACCCACTACCCAGTCCCTATGCCGCCGGCTTCTCATATTTCCGATCCGCCGGCATGGCCTCCATGAGCATATCGATCAGTTGGTCGCTGGTGAGGTTGTTGGCCTGGGCCGCGTAGTTGCCGGCAATCCGGTGGCGCAACGCCGGCTTGATCACCGCCTGGACGTCGCCGACGGTGGCGTGATAGCGTCCGTGCAGGATCGCGCGGGCTTTGGCGCAGGTGACCAGCGTCAACACTCCGCGGGGCCCGGCGCCCCAGGCGACCCACTTGTTGACAAACTCCGGCGAATCGGGCGTCCCCGGTCGGGTTGCCCGGACCAGGGCCCAGGCGTATCCCAACACCTGGTCGCTGACCGGCACGCGCAAGACCAGCTGCTGCAGGTTGATGATCTCCTCGCCGGACAGGACCGGCGAGATGGTTCCCAGCTTGCCGGTGGTCACTCGTCGGGCAATCTCCCATTCCTCCACGCCGCTGGGGTAATCGACCTTGATGTAGAGCAGGAAGCGGTCGAGCTGGGCCTCCGGCAAGGGATACGTGCCCTCCTGCTCCAGCGGGTTCTGCGTGGCCAGCACGAAGAACGGGTCGGGCAGCCGGTGGATCTGGCCGCCGGCGCTGACTTGCCGCTCCTGCATCCCTTCCAGCATGGCCGCCTGCGTCTTGGGCGGCGTACGGTTGATCTCGTCGGCCAGGATGATGTTGGCGAACAGCGGGCCGGGCAGGAACACGTATTTCCGCTCGCCCGTCTTCAGGTCCTCCTGGATCACCTCGGTGCCGGTCACGTCGCTGGGCATCAGGTCGGGGGTGAACTGGATCCGCTTGAAGCTCATGTGGGTGGCCTCGGCCAGCGAACTGATCAACAGCGTCTTGGCCAGCCCCGGCACGCCCTCCAACAGGGCGTGGCCCCGCGAGAAGACGGCCACCAGCACCTGCTCGATCACGTTGCTCTGACCGACGATCACCTCGGCCAATTCGTTGCGCATTTTCTCGTACGCCGTTTTGCACCGCTCGACGGCGGCCAGATCATCCGGAGGGATATTGTCGGTTGTCATGGGTCGGTCTCGTCTGGGGGTTTGGATTCAGCGTGTAGGGTGCGTGGAACGCACCAATTCCATTATCAACTTCGTGGTGCGTTGCACGCACCCTACGGTCAGTCGATGCTCTCGAAATATCGATTCAAACGTTCTTCGTATCCGCGCGGGGGACGCCGCCGCGCGTTGTTGCGGATGGCGTTGCGCAATTCCGGCGGCAACTTGGCGAACCAGGGCTCCTCGAGGAAGGACCGCTCGCCCGGCTCGGCGTCCTTCGGCGAATCGGGAGTCGCCTGGCCGTCGGGTATCTGATCCTGCTCCGGCTGGATTCCCATTTCCATCGGCGGCGCGTTATCCACTTGCGGGCCGCCCATCGACACGCCGCCGGCGCCGATTTGCGGGTTGGGCATCCCGGGCATGGGCATTCCGGGCATCGGCATCCCGCCTGGCATGGGCATGCCGGCCATCGGCATTCCGCCGGGCATAGGCGCGCCGGCCATGGCCGAGGCCAACTGCGACGCCTCGCGGATGGGCACGTTGGCCAACGGCTGCCCGCCCGGCATCGGCTGCCCGCCCGGCATGGGTTGGCCGCCAGGCATAGGTTGACCACCCGGCATCGGCGTTCCAGGTTGCGGCGGGGAATCGCCCTGTGGCTCGCCCTGGCCGCCGGGTTCTCCTGCTTGTTCCGCTGGTCCGGGCTGTGCTTCAGAGGGCTGCATTCCGGCCTCGGCCATGGCTTGGGCTTCGGCCATGTCTTGGGCGATCTGTTGGCCGCGCTCGCCCAGGCTGGCCGCGGCCTCGCCCATCGACTGCTGCACGCCCTGCTCGGCGGCGGAGGCCTGCTGGGGCGGCTGGGAACCTTCGGCGGCCTGGGCGGCCTGTTGTTGGGCATCGCGAAGCGACGAGGTCGCCCCGGGATCGACCGGAACACTCTGCTCGGCGAGTTGGCCGGCCTGCTGGCTCTGCTGGGCCATCTGCGCCGCGCCCTGCTGTGCCAGTTGCTCCATGGCCGCCTCCAACTGCTCGGCCGCCTCGTTGAGCAAATCGGCGGTTGCCTCCTGCGCGGCGGCCGTGCCCTGCGGATCTCCTTCGGCCGCCTCTTGCTGGGCGGCCTGCGAGGTCTCGCCGGCCTGGTCAAGTGTTTGCGCGGCCTGGGGGGCGTCGGCTCGCGCCAGGTCGGCCGCCTCGGCGGCCAGCTCGGTGACTCGCTGTTGAGCCGCCGCGTCGAACTGGCTGCCCTGCTGTTCACCACCCTGTTGTTCGCCACTCTGTTGCTCACCGCTCTGCTGCTCACCGCCCTGCTGTTCGCCGCCCTGCTGTTCGCCTCCTTGTTGCTCGCCTCCCTGTTGTTCACCACCTTGCTGCTCACCGCCCTGCTGTTCGCCTCCTTGTTGCTCGCCTCCTTGTTGCTCGCTGCCTTGTTGCTCGCCGCCTTGTTGCGAATCCGCAAGCGGCTCGCCGGCGGCTATGTCATAGGCTTCTTCAAGCGCCTCGCGGGCCTCGATTCGTGACGCTTCGGCTGCCAGGCGATTGCCTTCCGCGAGGCTTTCGGCCGCTTCGCCGGCAGCGCTCTCGGCGTTCTGCAGAGCGTCGCTCAATGCCTGACGCTCTTCCGGATTGAATCCTTGCTCACCGCCCTGTTGTTCCCCGCCTTGTTGTTCCCCGCCTTGTTGCTCACCGCCTTGTTGCTCACCGCCCTGCTGTTCACCGCCTTGTTGCTCACCGCCCTGCTGTTCGCCGCCCTGCTGCTCGCCACCCTGTTGCTCACCACCTTGCTGCTCACCCCCCTGTTGCTCACCGCCTTGTTGCTCACCGCCTTGTTGCTCGCCGCCCTGCTGCTCGCCCCCCTGTTGTTCACCACCCTGCTGTTCCCCGCCCTGCTGCTCACCGCCCTGTTGCTCGTCGCCTTGCTGCTCCCCTCCCTGTTGCTCACCAGACGATTGCGCCACGTCTTCGGCGATTTCACCAGCGGTCTGGGCCACTTGCTGCTGCTTGGCCACGGCGGCCGTCGGATCGCCCGATTGGCTCTGCTGCATGGCCTCGGCGGCCGCGTCGGCCTCGTTTTGTTGGCCTAGTGCCTGGCGGATTCGCTCGGCGATCTCCGCCCGTTCGGCGGCCTGCGGGTTGCCCGCGGCACGCTGCTGCTCGGCCCGGGCCTGGGCCACCTTCTCGCGGGCCTGCGCCAAGCGCTGCATCCGCTCGGCCGGCGAATCGAGTGCCGCGGCCATGGCCTGCTCGACTTCTTGCCGCACGTCTTGAACCTGCTCCAACTGCTGGCCGCCGACCTGGGCCATCTGCTCGGCGGCCTGCTTCAACTCCTGGCGGATCTCGGCGGCGGCTTGTTCGAGCAGCTCGGCGGCCTGCTCGGCCTGCTGTGAGGCCGTCTGGGCGGCGTTTTTCGACGGCTCGCCGGGGTCCTGCTGGGCCGCCTGCAACTGCTGGCCGGCTTCGGCAATCGGCTTTTCGGCCTGCTGGAGGGCTTTGGCCGCTTCGGGGACCGTGTTCTCGACGCCCTCGGCCACTTTCTCAGCGATGGTCTGCACGTCCTGCTGGGTCTCGCCGAGTTCGCTGGCTCGCTCCGCTTCCAGCCCCTGCTGTTCAGCGGCCTCGCCCGTTTCGGCGGCGATTTCCCGTTCGGCCCGGGCCGCTTCGTCGAGCGAGCGGGCGGCGTGGGCCAATTCGGCGATCTGCGTATAGAGCTGCTCGCGCTGGGCGTCGGCCAGCGCCGCTTCGGTCGCCGAGACGGCCTGCTCGACCGCTTCGTCGGCATTCTGCACCGCCTCGGCCCGCTGCTCCGGCTCGCTGCCCATTTCCGCGGCGGCTTCGGCGGCGGCCTGTTCGGCCGCTTCCATGGCCGATTCGACCGCCTCGGGAAGATCGCGGTTCTGGGGAATGTCGTCCAGTTGCTGCGCAACGTTCTCTTCGTGCTGTTTGGCCTGGGCCGGCTGGTCTTCAACCGTGTCCGACGCCCGGTCCTGCTCCTGCTCGACTTTGCGGAGGTCCTCTCGGGCCGCTTCGAGGTCCTCGATCCGCTCCTGATACTCTTCCGAGGTGAGGCCCGGATCGAACGATTCGAACTGGTCGGCCTCTTCGGCGGCCTGCTCCAGGCTCTCCAGCACATTGTCTTGCTGCTGCAGGGCTTCCTCCTGGTTCTGCTCGAACAGACTGGCGGTAGCCTCGTAGGCCGACTCTTGGGCACTTTCCAGCGCTTCCTGGACGGCGGCGTCCTGCATGGCCTCGTTCATGGCCGCGATGTCCTGCCGGATCTCGCTCTGCCGGTCGACGAGTGCCTCGGCTTGCGGCTGGTTGAGGTCGGTCTGCTTGGTGGCCTCGCGGACCTGCTCCTGTCGCTGGATCATTTCGCGGATCTGCTCGGCGGCGGCGTTGCGATCGGCGTCGGCCAACCCCTGGGCCCGCTCGATCCGTTCCAGCAGGGCCTTCAGCCCGCGAATCACGGCCCGCTGGCTCGTGCCGGCGTCGGCGAACTGGGCCGATTGGAGATGCCCCTCGGCGTTGCCCAATTCCTCGTCGACTTTCCCGGTCTTCAACAGCTTCAGCCCTTCGGTGGCCTCGACGCCGAACGGACCGGACCAACCGCTCACTTCGCCGAGCACTTCCTTGAAGCGCAGGTACAGCGCCTTGACGTCGCGCTGATCCTCCAGCGTGGAGAGGTTCAACGACTCGCGGCGGGCGGCCGGCTGCTCGGGCAGCAGCTCGGTGGTGGTCAGCACGGTGGTCTGCACCTTGATCAGTCGCCGGACCTGGGCCGTCATTTCGGAGATTCGCAGCCGCCGCAACAGGCTCTGCCGCTCGACCAGCAGGCGGACCACGATCTGGCGGCTTTTTTCCCGGGCGGCCAGAAACGTCGCCGCGCGGTCGGTCGTCCCGGTCGTCTCGATCTTGCCCAGCAACGCGATCACCTCGGGCATCTCGGCCTCGATCAGCTCGTCGAGGTGGTTGCGCATCGTCTGGATGTCGGCGTACCACTGGTGCGAGCTGAGCCCGTTCTCGCGGAGTTGCTGGAGCTGGATGTCCAGGGCCGCACTGACCAGCAGGCGGGCCATTTCCTGCACCCGCTGCTGGACCTGTTGTTGCCGCAGCAGGCTCTCAGACTCCATGGTTTGTGCCCGTGAAACGGAAACGCCGGCCCCGATTGCCCACAACACGGGGACCAACGCGCCTGCCGCGAACCATAAGCGTAAGCTTCTCATAGGGATTCTCCTATCCCGAGCTGTCGCTGGATCATGGTCTTCAATTGCCGGGCCGAATGCCGGTCCGTTTCCATCATACTGGCCAGGATACCTTGTTCGTCGGTAACCTGAAACACCAGTGGATCGGCCGAGGCGGACTTGCCCGCTCGCTCGCCGCGGAAATCGATCGCCGTCAGCGTAGCGGTCACGCTGTCGCCTTTCTTCAAATCGAGCCGGCTCAGATCGAACGCGTATCCGCTTTTCGGCTCGATATGCCGCCGCGGCGGGTCGCCCGGCTCGAACGGATAGGCCTCGAACTCCCGGCGCTCGGTGGTGCCGTCCGCATGGGCCACCTCGCAGTCGACCGTCACTCGGGCCACCCCGTAATCGTCGATGGCCTCGTAGTAGATCGTCGGCCGGGCCGTCGGTAGGACCCAGCGGGTGATGATCGCCGCGGCAATGCGCGGCGGGGCGTCGGTCTGGATGCGCACCACGCCGATGATCGGCTCCTCCAGATGCTGCCCGTCGGTATCGGTCACGTCAATCTGGTAGCGAGTCAACTCGGTCACCGTCCGCAGCGGCGAGTCGTCGGAATCCAAGATCCACAGCTCGCGCGGATCGTCGCCCGGGGGCTGCTCGGCCTTGCGGAACGGGAACGACCGGTTCTCGGTGGTCCGATCGAGGACCGTCAGGGCGGCCCCGTCCAGCGACGAGGCCGAGCGGACTTTCACCACCACGCGCGACCCCTCGATCACCGAGATCTGGCGCAGCCCCAGCGGCATCGCGATCGACGTGGTTTCCCGATCCGTGACGGCGTAGGGCGGCGGTTGGACTTCCAACTCGACGTCCACCACGGGCAACTGGGTGACGGTGAGCATGGCGGGATCGGTCCAGGCGTCGCCCAGGTAGAACTGGTAACGGAGCGGCTCGCGGAGGTCCTGCTTTTCGCCGGCAAACACGCCGGGGCGTCCCGGTATCGGCTGCAATCGGATTGTTTCCCGCAGGCCGCTGCGCGGCGCGGTCAGCACGGCGCGACCCTCTGCGGGAATCTCGCCCAAGCCCTGCACCTCGAAGCGGACGTGATGCCCGTAAAGGATCTTCATCGGGGCCTTGCCGGGGTCGGTGGGATCGACCGGACGACCTTGCACGTCGGTCCAGTCGATGGGCGGGTCCGAGGTTTCTTCACGAGGCGCGGCCAATTCGTTCCCATCGGGCGCGACCGCCGGTCGCGGCTTGATGGGATCGGGTTCGAGCGCCGGTTGCGGCTTCATGGGCGGATGGCTCTTGATGACGATCGCGTCGATGATTGTTTTGGTCGGATAATGAACGGCACTGAGGAGGAAGAAGCGGTTGACGAACGCCGTCAGGTGGTCGGTGAAACGGTAACCCAGGCCGGCCCAGGCCGCGGCCGTGAGGATCAGCAATATCGTGCGGCGGGTAAGCTGCTTTCGCGAGAGGCCCCGCATCACGTTCAGCCGCTTGCCGGTGGTTGCCACCTGCTCGATCACGGCCTGTTCGAGTTGGACCGAGCCCCACTCGGGAGCCTCGGGCGACTCGAACTGCACGGCGGCCACCAGGTCGCTGTCGATGTGCTCCTGGCCCTGGACCAGCAGGGCCATGTCCAGTTCGGTTTCCCGATGTCCCAGCCAGGGGAGCGTGAAGCGGCGAAACGCCCAAATCGCCGCGGCCGCCGACGCCAGGAGGGCCACGGACCGCTGCGCCCGGCTCATCTCAAACAGCCAATCGACCAGAAAGACGACGCCCGCAATCCACAGCACCGCCAGCAGGATCGCGCTGAAACCGGTGCCCAGCCTCACGCGCCGGCGCCGCCGGCGGAGCCGGGCCAGACGTTTTCGTAATTCGCGAAGTCGGGTCATGGCATGTTCGCCCATTTCCGCAGCAGCCACTCTCCAAGCAACAGACCCACCACGCAGCCGAAGCAGAGCCAGGTGTGCCACAGGGGAATGATCGGGGTGCTGATTTCTTTCTTGGGAGTCAACTGAATCTCGCCGGACAGCCGGCTCACGTCGGTCAACTCGTAGCTCTTGCCGCCGGGACGTGCGTCGGCGATCTGCTGCTGCAAGGCCACGTTACGCACGGCGTTCTGCCGCTCCACCGCCACGCTGGTCACCTTGAACGTCGTCTCCACCGGTTTCTGGGTGATCGGGTCGGTCACCCGAACGCGATACTCGCCGGCGGCAAAGACCGGGAATCGGGTTTCAAAGACGCCCTTGCGCAGTTGCGAGATGCTCAGTCGCTGGGCGGTGCTGAGGCCGTCCCCTCGGCCCTCGCCGGCAGGAAGCGGCGGGATCAACTCGCCGTGCAGCCTGCGATCCGGCAGGTCTTCCTCGTCAAGCGGCTCGAAATCGGCGTTACAGGCCTCCACGGTCAGCAGCACCTGGTCGTCGGCCTGATAGCGGCGGCGGTCGGTCCGCGCGACGAATCGCTTCTGGCTGCCCAAGGCGTGGCTGAGTCCGAGCCGATGGATCATCTGGCCCCAGAACT
>Ga0180437_10011291_pt1 | contig 10742 bp, 20 predicted proteins | sample SS_ome_4_FD_132410 | JGI IMG/M metagenome (GOLD analysis project Ga0180437, IMG submission 132410) | Hypersaline lake sediment archaeal communities from the Salton Sea, California, USA - SS_3_D_1 metaG | ecosystem: Environmental > Aquatic > Non-marine Saline and Alkaline > Hypersaline >... | reverse complement strand
GAGTTACGCTTTGCCATTCGTGAGGGAGGTCGCACGGTGGGCGCTGGTGTCATCAGTGATATTATCGAGTAGATTGCGGATTTGGGATTGCGGATTGCGGATTTGGCAAATTTGAGCATTGTTTAGGATTTACAAGACGTTAGTTAGAGAACGAGGAATATCGCAGAACACGAGGGGCCAACTGAGAACGGAGTAGTTATGGCTAATCAAAAGATCCGTATACGATTGAAAGCATATGACCACAAGCTGCTGGATCAATCCACCAATGAGATCGTGGAGACTGCTAAGCGGACTGGTGCCAAGGTGGCGGGGCCTATACCGCTGCCCACCAAAATAAGAAAATTCTGCGTGCTCCGTTCTCCCCATGTGGACAAGAAATCTAGGGAGCAGTTTGAAATCCGCACCCATAAGAGGTTATTGGATATAGTTGAGCCGACCCAGCAGACGGTTGATGCCCTGATGAAGCTCGATCTGTCGGCAGGTGTGGATGTTGAGATAAAGCTCTAATCGCCTAGCGCAAAGCGCATAGCCTGAGAGTAACTAGTTATGGTTAGTACACTGATTGGCAAGAAATTGGGAATGTCCCAGCTGTTCTCTCCCGAGGGTGAGGCTACACCGGTTACGGTTATCCAGGTTGGACCATGCACGATCACTCAGATTAAGAGCGTCGAGAACGATGGCTACAACGCTCTGCAATTGGGATTTGGAGAGAAGAAGGCCCGGGGGACCACAAAACCACTGCTTGGCCACCTCAAGAGATGCGGCAAAGGCCCTTTTAAGGTGATCAAAGAGGTGAAAGTGGATGAGGTGGAGACCTTCGAGCTCGGGCAAGAGATCAGCGCGGACATCTTTCAGGTGGGCGAGTTGGTCCATGTCATGGGCAGGAGCAAGGGCAAAGGTTTCGCAGGCACAATCAAACGCTGGAACTTTTCTCGGGGGCCAATGAGCCACGGGGGTATGAACAAACGACCACCCGGATCAATTGGCTGCAGTGCTTCCCCCTCTCGGGTGATCAAAGGACGAAAAATGCCGGGCCAGATGGGTAACCGGAGGGTCACGGTCAAGGGGTTAAAGATAGTGGACGTTAGGCCAGAGGAAAATATCATTCTGGTCAAGGGTGCCGTTCCTGGAGCACGAAACGCAGTGGTTCTAATAATGAAAAGCGGTAAATTTTAGCCTATAGATGAAAGATCCGGGCTAGAAGGAAAGAGGCTGGTCATGCCGAAAGTGACCGTTTGTAATAGCAGAAACGAACAAGTGGGCGAAATTGAACTGAATGACGAGATCTTCAATGTCCCGATTAAGTCTCACCTGGTCCACGAGGTGGTCAACATGCAACTGGCCAAGCGGAGAACTGGGTCTGCCTCCACCAAAGGACGCTCGGAGGTGCGAGCCAGCGGTCGCAAGCCTTGGCGGCAGAAAGGGACGGGACGGGCCCGAGCGGGTACCAGGGGTTCTCCAATATGGCGTGGTGGTGGGGTAACCTTTGGTCCGAAGCCGAGAGATTTTACGCCCAAGGTGAACAAGAAGATCCGCAGGCAGGCTTTAAAGATCGCCTTGACCAGCAAGTGCAAAGAAAATCAGATGGTGGTGTTGGAGAGTTTCGATCTAGAGGAGATAAAAACCAGGGCTGTTGTCGATCTAATGCAAGTCTTTGAGATGGACAGCGTTTTGGTGGTGACTCCGGAGCGCAATGATCTTTTGGAAAAATCGGCTCGCAACGTGCCCCACACCAAGGTGCTGTGCTCTGAGGGCCTCAATGTTTACGATATCCTCAAATACCGGAATCTCATGCTGATGAAAGATTCAGTGCCGAAGATCGAGGCTGCCTTACTCGGGAAAGACTCGCAGAGCGCATAGAGCAACGGGCATAGAGTAAAAGCCACATTTCGAATTTCGAATTTGCAATTTCGAAATAAAAAATCCGAAATCCGCAATTCGCAATCCGAAATAAATAGGTGAGACATGGAAGAACCTTACAAAATTATTCGACGACCGCTGATTACTGAAAAAAGTACGATTCAGAAGGAAATGCACAACCAGCTAGCCTTCGAGGTGGATCGTCGAGCCAACAAGATAGAGATCAAAAAGGCTGTGGAGAGGATTTTCAAGGTTCAGGTTGAAGATGTGCGAACCCAGAACTATCAGGGCAAACGTAAGCGTCTCGGCCGTAACATGGGCCGCAGAAGACACTGGAAGAAAGCTATAGTCACTCTTAAACCTGGACAAAAGATCGAGTTTTTTGAAGGCGTGTAGCGAAGAGGAAATTCATGGCAATAAAAACCGTAAAACCGACATCACCTGGGAGACGGTTCCAAACTTACTCCACCTTTGAGGAGATTACCCGTTCCAAGCCCGAGAAAAGCCTGCTGCGAGCTCACAAAAAGTCTGGTGGCCGCAACAGCTATGGCCGCATTACCGCACGGAGACGTGGCGGCGGACACAAGCGCAGATACCGGGTCATCGACTTTAGACGTGACAAGATAGACATTCCTGCCAAGGTCGCCACCATTGAGTACGACCCAAATAGATCTGCCAGGATAGCGCTTCTACACTATGTGGATGGGGAAAAGCGGTATATTCTCGCACCCTTAGGAATACAGGTTGGCGATATAATTATTACAAGTGAGTCGGCTGATATCAAGCCCGGCAATGCCCTACCCCTGGAAAAGATCCCCTTGGGAACCATTATCCACAATGTGGAGATGAAGGCAGGAAAGGGCGGCCAGCTCGCACGCAGCGCCGGGGCCGGGGTTCAGCTCATGGCCAAGGAGGGTCGTTATGCACTGCTGAAACTTCCATCTGGCGAGCTGCGGAGAGTATTGTTGGAGTGCAAGGCAACAATCGGCCAAGTAGGGAATATTGATCACGAAAATATAAGCTTAGGCAAGGCGGGACGCACGCGCTGGCTTGGACGCAGATCTAAAGTGCGGGGTGTGGCCATGAACCCTGTAGACCATCCTCACGGAGGCGGGGAAGGCAAGAGTTCTGGAGGCCGACACCCTGTTACCCCATGGGGTGTGCCCACCAAGGGATATCGTACTCGTAAGGCTAAGCCAGGTGACAAGTTAATTGTGAAAAGGCGCCCCAGATAGCGGGCTAGGTGTGAGGAGGCTAATGTGCCGCGATCTTTAAAGAAAGGCCCTTTTGTTGACGATAGTTTAATGAGAAAGGTGATTCGGTCTCAGGAGAGCCGGGATCACCGAATGATTAAGACCTGGTCGCGTCGCTCCACCATTATTCCTGAATTTGTGGGTATGACCATAGCGGTGCATAATGGCAAGAAGTTCATCCCAGTGTTTATAACCGAGAACATGGTAGGCCATAAGCTGGGTGAATTTGCTCCCACCAGGACTTTTTACGGGCACGCGGGCGACAAAAAGAGCCGCTTGCGAGGCAAGAGGTAGGACCGGAGTGCTGCTAGCCAGTATTCCGTGGGTGTTTCTGAGGGGAAGACCTCGGAACATCCTCTTAACTGCGGCTGAATGGCGAAGGACCTGAGAGCGAGAATATGGAAGTCAAAGCAGTAACTAGATATGTAAGAATTTCGCCAAACAAGGCGCGATTGGTCACTGAACTTGTTAAGGGGAAGCCAGTTGAGGAAGCCCTGAATATTCTCAAATTTGTTCCTAAAAAGGGGGCACGTTTGGTGAGCAAAACCTTAAGGTCAGCTGTGGCCAACGCTGAGCAGAATCCTAGTATCGATGTGGACACCCTTTACATCAAACGGATTTTTGTAGATGAAGGTCCCAGTATGAAACGTTGGCGGGCACGAGCAATGGGACGGGCAACCAGGATTCTCAAGCGCTCTAGTCACATAACTATAATATTAGACGAAGCATAATATTTTTGAAGGCTTATTGCTTTATTGGACACTTTAGGCATTTAGACAATTTAGACATTTTAGCTCACTTTAGACACTTTTTTCGGAGGTGAAGATTGGGTCAAAAGGTACATCCGGTAGGTCTCAGGCTCGGCATCATTAGGTCGTGGGATTCAAAATGGTTTGCTAAGAAACAATACGCAAATCTCGTTCATGAAGATGCCAAAATTCGTAAGTTTCTTAAAGATAAGCTGTATCATGCGGGTATTTCCCAGATTGAAATTGCCCGTGCAGCTGATCGAGCAAGAATTCGAATTCACACTGCCAGGCCCGGCATTGTCATTGGCAAGAAAGGTGCCGAAATTGAGGCCTTGAAACGACAGCTGGAGCAGATGGTGAGGCGTGAAGTCCTTATCGATATACAAGAGGTGCGCAAGCCAGAAATGGATGCCACCTTGGTGGCCGAAAATATTGCCTTGCAGCTCACACGGAGGGTCGCTTTTCGCCGCGCCATGAAAAAGGCTGTGAGCTCAGCATTGAAGTTCGGCGCCAAAGGAGTCCGGGTGGCCTGTGCAGGCCGCTTGGGTGGTGCCGAGATGGCCAGACGGGAGTGGTACCGGGAGGGGAGAGTGCCTTTGCATACCCTTCGGGCCGACATTGATTACGGCACCGCAGTTGCCAAGACCACCTATGGGGTAATTGGCGTTAAGGTGTGGATTTTCAAAGGCGAAGTTCTCACCTAAGCAGGTCAAAACAGGCCCGTTCAGTGTGGGAGTGCACCAGGAAGGAAAGAAAGAGTAACAGATGTGCGATGTGAGATTATAGAGTCTTGGCTCTTCTCACATCCCATATCCCACGTCTCATATCCCTTGGGCCTTTGTGATCTTTGTGGTTGAAAACCTGGATGTAGCTGCAGGAGATAGATAGAAAATGCTGGCACCGAAGAAGGTCAAGTATAGGAAAAGACAAAAAGGGCGAATGAAGGGCAAGGCCTACCGCGGCAGTGAGCTGATATTCGGTGACTATGGCCTGCAAGCCACTGAATGTTCATGGATGACCGCCCGACAGATTGAGGCGGCCCGTATCGCCATGACCAGGCACATCAAAAGGGGCGGCAAAATCTGGATTCGAGTTTTTCCGGATAAGCCCATTACTAAGAAGCCTACTGAGACCAGAATGGGCAAAGGTAAAGGGTCTCCTGAGGGATGGGTGGCTGTGGTGCGCCCGGGTAAGATCCTATACGAAATGGAAGGGGTGCCGGAGCCAGTGGCTAAGGAGGCCTTTAGGTTGGCTGGTCACAAGCTGGGCTTTGGGACCAGATTCGTTAGCCGGGAGGTAAGCTCATGAAGGCAAGCGAATTCCGTGATCTGAGCATTGAAGAATTGTCAGTAAAAGAAAAAGAGCTGGCTGAGTCACTTTTTAACCTAAAATTCCAGCACGCCACCGGTCAGTTGGACAATACAGCTCAACTGAAGAGAACCCGTAAAGACATAGCCCGGGTAAAAACTATTTTGGTTGAGAAGCGTAGGGTAGAAGAGGACTAGAGCATGAAGGAAAGAGGTTTACGGAAAACCCAAACCGGCATTGTCATTAGCGACAAAATGGACAAGACCGTGGTGGTGCAGGTTGATAGGCTAGTAAAACACCCAGTCTACCGTAAGTACGTGCGGAGACGGGCAAAATTTAAGGCTCATGATGAAAACAATACATGTCAGAAGGGCGATCGGGTAGTGATCCGTGAAACCAGGCCTTTCAGCAAGACCAAGCGCTGGCAAGTGAGCCAGATCATTGAAAAGGCGGTCACATAGATAGAGAAATGATTGGGGTAAATTCCCGGCGGATCAAAACCGCAGTGGAGTAAACGATGATACAGACAGAAACCAAACTTTTGGCCGCTGACAATTCAGGGGCTAAAAAGCTCTATTGTATTAAGGTCTTGGGCGGATCCAGAAAGCGTTATGCGAGAGTGGGAGATATTATTGTGGTCTCTGTCAAGGAAGCAATCCCCAACGCTAAGGTCAGGCCTGGTGATGTGATGCGAGCGGTGGTGGTGCGGACCAAGAAAGAGATCCGTCGAAAAGACGGTTCTTATATCCGTTTTGATGACAATTCTGCTGTGCTGGTCAATCAGCAACGTGAACCTATTGGCACCCGGATTTTCGGCCCGGTGGCCCGTGAACTAAGGGCTAAGGGATTTATGAAGATCGTCTCTCTGGCACCGGAAGTGCTCTAGGGAGTGGGGTCCTGCGAGAGGTAGGTTTGATGGCAAAAGGAAGTAATTACCAGATAAAGAAGAATGATACGGTCATGGTGATTGCCGGCAAAGAGAAGGGTAAAACCGGCAAAGTTCTGAAGATATTGCCCAAAAAAAATAGGGCAGTGGTGGAGAAAGTAAACTTCATTAAACGCCACATGAGGCCAGGAGCACACAGTCGCCAGGGGGGTATAGTGGAGAAGGAAAACCCCATCAATATCTCTAACCTTATGGTTGTGTGTGGTAAGTGCACAGATCCCACTCGGGTAGGACGGCGGGTGCTTGAGGACGGCAGCAGGGTGCGCTACTGCAAGAAATGCGACGAGATTATAGAGTAAACGGTAAAGGGTAAACGGTGAACAGTTGCAGAGGCAGTGCATAATCGGTTTACCGTTCACCATTTACCGTTTACCAAAGGCCATGTCCTTTGTGCTCCTGGTTGAAAAAAAGAGGTTTTGTTAAATGTCGAGATTGATAGAAACTTATCAGAAAGATTTGAAGCCCGCTCTCACCAAAGAGTTTAATTATACCAGCTCAATGGAAGTTCCGCGGCTGGATAAAATAATTCTCAACATGGGGCTTGGGGAGGCCATTCAGAACATCAAGGTTCTGGACGCGGCAATGGAAGAGTTGGCTCTTATTGCCGGGCAGCGCCCCATAGTAACCAGAGCACGGAAGTCCATTGCCTCATTCAAGTTGCGGGAGGGAATGCCCATTGGCTGTATGGTAACCCTCCGACGGGGAAGGATGTACGACTTTTTCGACAAGTTGGTCAACGTGGCCCTACCCCGAGTGCGGGACTTTCGCGGTTTGTCAGATAAGTCATTCGACGGTCGAGGAAACTATACCTTGGGGATCAAAGAGCAGATAATTTTCCCGGAAATCGACTACGATAAGATTGACAAGATCAAAGGGCTCAACATAACCATAGTCACAACAGCCAGAACCGATGAAGAGGGTAAGGCGCTGTTGAAGATGATGGGTATGCCATTCAGGAACTGAGCCCATGGAGGCACAAGTTTAAAGACAAACTTACTTGCTCAGCAAGTAAGCGCTGAGTGAGCATATTTCTGATGTGAGAATTGCTGTAAAATTTTTATTTCATTCCGAATCGGAGCACTGAGAGGACAGAGGAGGTAATCTTGGCGAAAAAGTCGCTTATTGCCAAAGCAAAAGGAAAACCTAAGTATAAGGTGCGGGCATACAATCGCTGCCCTCTTTGTGGGCGCCCAAGGGCCTTTCTGCGCAAGTTCGGCATCTGTCGCATCTGCTTCCGCAGTATGGCTCTGCGGGGTGAACTTCCTGGTGTCATAAAGTCAAGCTGGTAGCAAAGGAGCATCTCCATGGTAATGACGGATCCCATTGCAGATTTTCTAACCCGGATTCGAAATGCATGTATGGCAAACTATGAAAGGGTGGATGTTCCTTCCTCCAAGATGAAGCTGAACATCGCTAAACTGCTAAAAGAAGAGGGCTACATCAAGAACTACAAGCTCGTCAAGGACAAGAGACAGGGTACCTTGCGCTTGTATCTGAGATACGATGACAAGAATGTACCAATTATCGCTGGCTTGGAGCGGATTAGTAAGCCGAGCTGCAGGGTCTACGTTCGGCACGACAAAATTCCCTACGTACTCAATGGATATGGCACGGCAGTCCTCTCCACTTCCAAAGGTATCCTGACTGACCGGGAGGCTCGCAAACAAAAACTCGGTGGTGAGCTCCTCTGTAAGGTGTGGTAGAGGTTGCTAGGGAACCTGGATCCGTTGAGGAGGATCTTTAATGTCTCGTATTGGTAAACAACCCATTCAGCTGCCATCAGGCGTGAAGGTTAATCTCCGTGGTTTGGAGATTGAAGTCACCGGAACCAAGGGTACGCTGAAACGTGAACTTCCATCTGGGGTGATGGTGGAAGTTACAGATGGAAATATTTTGGTAAGTCCGGAGGCTACGAGGGGTAAAAAGGCCAGAGCACTACAGGGTTTGGCTCGGACCCTGATCAACAACATGGTGCTTGGGGTAACTAATGGTTATACCAAGGTGCTGGAGATCACTGGTGTTGGTTATCGTGCCGATGTTAGGGGCAATACTCTACATCTGAGTCTGGGCTATTCGCACCCTATTGAGTATAAATTGCCCAAGGGTATAGAGGCTGCAGTGGACAAACAGAACCGCATTACTCTTAGCGGTATCGATAAAGAACTTTTAGGCATGACTGCTGCCAATATCCGCGACTTTCGTCGCTGCGAACCATACAAAGGTAAAGGAATCAAATACGCCGACGAGGTCATACGGCGCAAAGTGGGCAAAACGGGAGTAAAATAAGCTAGCCTTCAGCGATTAGCTGTCAGCTCTCAGGTGACTCGCTGATCGCTTAGAGCTAAAAGCTGATTGCTATATAGGTGAAGAAACATGGGATCGAAATTAAATCCTAGGCAGGAAGCACGTCTGAAAAGAAGAAAACGAATAAGGAAAAAGATATCTGGAAGCCCGGAGCGACCAAGGCTCAGCGTCTTTCGCTCTAGTAAACATATATATGCCCAGGTGATCGACGACTTAAACGGGGTGACTTTGGTTGCTGCCTCCACCTTGAATCCTGAGATTCGAGAACAAGAAAAGGTCAAGGGTAAGATGGAGGACGCCAAGCGAGTAGGCAAGATGATCGCCGGCAAGGCCAAGGCACAGGGTATAACAAGAGTGATATTCGATCGCAACGGCTTCTTGTATCACGGCCGGGTACGCGCTCTTGCCACCGCGGCCAGAGAGGCGGGATTGGAGTTTTAGGAGCTGTCAGCTATCAGCAGTCAGCCCTCAGCCCTCAGCAACTCAGAACTGATAGCTGATTGCTGGACGCTGACTGCTAAAAAAGGAGAGATTCTCTTGTACGAAATGGACGCAAAGGAGCTGCAGTTAATTGACAAGGTCGTTCATATTAGCCGTGTGGCCAAGGTGGTCAAAGGTGGACGGCGTTTTAGCTTCAGTGCCATCGTAGTAGTGGGTGACGGGCAGGGTTCAGTAGGGGCTGCCTTGGGTAAGGCGAACGAGGTACCAGAGGCTATCCGCAAAGGTGTGGAGATGGCCAAGAAGAACATGTTCAAGGTACCTTTGATCAATAACACGATTCCCTATGAGATTCTCGGTAGGTATGGTGCAGCTAGTGTGCTGCTGAAACCAGCCTCTGAAGGAACCGGTGTTATTGCTGGAGGGGCTGTTAGGGCAATTATGGAAGCAGCCGGTGTGCACAATATTCTTACCAAGTGTTTGGGTTCAAACAATCCTCACAATGTGGTGAAAGCAACGATTGAGGGATTGAGCCTGCTCCGCAGCCCAGAGGAGATTGCCAAGAGGCGTGGCAAAAACCTCGAAGAGATGAAGGCATAGATTCAAAAACGCAAGTGTTAGGCACAATCGGAGTCATAGACAACCGCAGAGAGCATGAAGAATATCAGATGTGAGATGTGAGAAGTGAGATATGAGATCATACAGTCATACCTCTTCTCGCATCCCATATCTCACATCACATATCTCAAATCTCCTGCACTCTTTGTGGTGACATAATTCGTTGCACTGGATAGAGGAAGGCAGTAGAGGGTAAAGAATGGCAAAGGAGATCAAAGTTAAACTTGTTCGCAGCTGGGTAGGCAGACCGGAAAAGCATCGGAAGATTCTCAAGAGCCTTGGCCTCACCCGAATGCACAAGACTGTTACCCTTTATGATACGCCCCAGATCATAGGGGCAATTCGCAAAGTTAAACACATGGTTGAAGTATCTGAAGCCTAACCATTGGCAAAGCATAGATCAAACAGGATAAAGGTAACGGGATAGAAATGAGACTGGATGAACTAAAACCGCCTCGGGGAGCGAAGAAGAAAGGCAGGCGAGTTGGGCGCGGGCCAGGTTCTGGACGTGGCACAACAGCTGGTCGAGGCACTAAGGGCCAGAAATCTCGCTCAGGAGGGGGCGTGCCCCCCGGGTTCGAGGGTGGCCAGATGCCCTTGCAGCGTCGTCTTCCTAAGAGGGGTTTTTATAATCCCTTCAGAAAGATTTTCGCCGAGATCAACGTCAGAGACCTTGAGGCATTTGCTCCCGACAGTGTGGTGGATGAAGAGATTCTTCGACAGAGCGGTCTGATTAGAGGAAGATTTGATGGTGTAAAGTTGCTTGGCAATGGAGAGATTGACAAGCCGCTAACAGTGAAGGTAGACCGCTGCAGCGCTGGGGCGCGTAAGAAAATTGAGACTGCCGGAGGCAAGGTGGAGGAAGTTTGAGACCCATTACTCCACCACTCCAACACACCAATAGTCCAAGTGCGTAGAGAAACGGAGCACTGAATTGATAGGTGGATTTCAGACCATAGGGAAGATACCCGAATTAAAACGCCGCATCCTGGCGACTTTTGCTCTGTTGGCGGTATATCGTGTCGGTGCTCATGTGCCCACACCTGGAATTAACAGTGAGGCACTGCAGGCATTTTTCAGCCAAGCGCAGGGTACTCTCTTGGGCCTTTTTGACATGTTTGCCGGTGGGGCTCTCAGCAACCTCTCGGTTTTTGCCCTGGGCATTATGCCTTACATCAGTGCCTCCATCATCTTGCAACTGTTGACCGTTGTCATTCCCTATCTGGATCGGCTCAACAAGGAAGGGGAAGCGGGCAGGAAGAAAAT
>Ga0180437_10011289_pt1 | contig 10743 bp, 12 predicted proteins | sample SS_ome_4_FD_132410 | JGI IMG/M metagenome (GOLD analysis project Ga0180437, IMG submission 132410) | Hypersaline lake sediment archaeal communities from the Salton Sea, California, USA - SS_3_D_1 metaG | ecosystem: Environmental > Aquatic > Non-marine Saline and Alkaline > Hypersaline >... | reverse complement strand
TCATGGCCTTTAAGGCTGGAGAGAGGGACCAGGAGCCCTGGAGCGGGTTTCATAGCCCGAATTTGATGGTTGTTGTAACTGAGGCGTCAGGTATGCCGGACGAGGTGTTTACAGCGATCGAGGGGATCCTGCAGGCGAATTCAAAACTTGTCTTGTGTTTTAATCCAAACAGATCAAGCGGTGAAGCATATAAGAGTATCACGGCACCGGGATACAAGGCTATTCGGTTAAATTGTCTTGATGCACCGAATGTGAAGGCTAAAAAAACGATTATTCCTGGCCAGGTTGATTATCAGTGGATCAAGAATTTGATATTCGAGAAAAAATGGGCTACGCCGATCAACAAGGCGGATTTTAGGCGAGAAGAAAACGACTTTGAGTTTGAGGGCCAATGTTACCGGCCGAACGATCTTTTTCGTGTTAAGGTTCTGGGCGAGATTCCGAAAGAGAGCGATGATGTACTGATTCCCCTATCCTGGTTGAACGCAGCTGTCGAGCGGTGGAACGATCGTCAGAATGAGATTGCAGATCTCGAAGAAACAGACGAAAAGAGGACCTTCGGTGTTGATATCGCTGGTGAAGGTAGAGATTTCACAGTAATCATTCCCCGTGTTCGTAATATAGTACCGAAAATCGACCGGTACAGCAAACAAGATCACATGATTACAGCTGGTCGGATCAAGGGCCTGCTTGAGCTATACCCTGGGTCTGTTGCTATGATTGACACAATCGGAGAAGGGGCGGGCGTTTTTAGCCGGTGTAAAGAACAAAGTCTAAAAGTACGAAGCGCAAAGTTTTCTAAAAATGCGAAGGGATTAAAAGACTACTCACGGCAACGGACTTTTGCAAATATGCGGGCTTATTGCTATTGGGCTATTAGAGACGCTTTAAATCCGGAATATGACGAGAACCTTGCTCTTCCACCAGATGATGAGCTTATCGAGGAGTTGCACGAAATAAAATGGGAGCTCAGGAGTAACGGTGATATCATAATCGAACCAAAAGATGACATAAAAAAACGGCTTGGCAGGTCTCCCGATAAAGGGGATGGACTGGCTTTGACATATTATCCTAATTATGGCCCTCAAATATTTATTTAAGGTCTGTGTATGGCATTAAAAAATAGAATTAAAAACACAATAAAAGCGATCGGGGCCGGGTGGCGAACTGTTGGAACGGTTATGCCGCCAGGTGATCAGTTTTTGCATTTTATTTCTATCGCCTCTCAAGAGGATAATCAAAAATATATACAGATCAAAAATCCATACCTGGATAACGCCTGGGTCTATTCAGCGACAAGGGTTATGGCTGAAAACCTCGCCCAGGTTCCGTTTATCATTAGCCTGGGTGACGATCCCATACTCAGCACATCGATAAAATATGGATGGATGCGGCGGTTGTTTGACTACGTGTCGCCTTACATGAACAAATATTCCTTGTTAGAGAGCATTCCGACCTGGTTAACGCTTCGGGGCGAGTGCTTCTGGAAACTGATCAGATCGGATTTTAACCGGCAGCCGGCACGAATCCGGGTCCTGATCCCTGAAACGATGGAGGAGGTCGTCGCTGACGGAGAAATTATTGGTTGGGATGAATGGACCGCAAAAGGGAATAAGATACATCATGACCCAGAAGATATTATTCAGTTCAAATATTTTAACCCGTTTAGCAGATTCCGAGGGTTGTCGCCATTAACGGCCGCGCTGCTCGGTCTCAATATTGATTATGCAGCGTCAGCATATAACTACTACTTTTTTAACAATGACGCAACGACAACGGGCCTTTTGTCCGTTGACGAAGATCTCGAACCGAAAGAAGGCGAGGCAATCGCTGCGCGTTGGAATAAAAATCATCAAGGTATCAAAAAGAAGGGACGGATTGCCGTCCTCGGCAGGGGCGCGAAATATCAGCAAATCGCTCTCGCACAGAAAGATATCCAATATCTTGAACAAAAGAAATGGTCCCGGGAAGAAGTTTTCGCTGTCCTGGGCGTTCCGCCAGCTCTCAGTGGGGTCCTCGAACACGCCTCCATTAAGTCAAATATCAAAGAACAGAAAAAGCAATTATACCAGAATAACCTTATTCCAAAAATGCACTTTATCGAGGATGTGCTGAAAACCGAGTTTTTTGAACGCGAGAAATACGGAGAATTGACAGGATGGTTCGATATCGACTCGATCGAGGCGCTCAAAGAGGATTTCAAAGACAAGCTCGATCAGGCAAAAACGCTAAGCGAGCTTGGATATACAGCGAATGAAATTAATGATCGGCTTGAGCTCGGGTTTGATGACAAGGACTGGCGTAATTACTGGTGGATCAATTTTAACATGGTCAAAGCCGGCGAAGAACCGGAACCGATCGCGCCGGACAAACAAGTCGTCGTCGGAGTCCTGGAAAAGGTCCCACAGCCGAATAAACACCTCGTGTGGAAGGCTCTTATCCGGCAGACAGAAAGAATTGAGCAAAAATATGGCATGGAGCTCCGCAACTACTTTTACAAAATGCGCCAGGAGGTTATCGAGAACATATACGCCCAGAAATCTGTTAAAGCGGTGGATCCGAAGATTCTTGAGCTAATGCTTTTCAACGAGGCCGAGTATAACAAGCTGATAGAGGACATGAGCCGACCTTATGTTTCAGATGCCTATGAGGTCGGAGTTGAATCGTTAAAGGATGCCCTGGACTCGACGTTTGACGCGACACATGTCAGGGCGCAGCTCGCATTATCTAAGCGGATAGAGGCGATCACGGAGATCAACGAAACGATCCGCGAACAGCTGTTAACAGATTTTCGGCCGGTCCTCGAGCGAGGGCTTGCGGAAGGGACTGCTTATGAGAACATTGCAGGCGAGCTCGCAGACATCGCTCGGGCAAAGTTTAACAACGCCCATAAACGGGCGAAAACAATCGCCAGGACCGAGATTAACGGCGCCATGAACCAGGCCCGCCAGGATACGATGATCGAAAGCGGGATATCAAAGCAGGAATGGGTTACGAGCCTGGACGCAGCCGTCCGGCCTTCTCATGCAGCGATCGACGGTGAGATCCGCGCTGTTAACGAGCGTTTCGGTAACGGCCTCTTATATCCGCACGATCCGGCTGGGGATGCGACGGAAGTGGTAAATTGCCGGTGTGTTGTAATACCATATATCGAATAATCGGGGGTTTGTGATGGAAATGGAAAAAGCATTATTAAGTTGTGTGATTAAAAAAAATAATGATAACACATACACGTTTATCGGCAGCGACGAAACAATCGATCGGGACGGAGAGGTCATCAAGGTTGACGGATGGCAACTCGCGAACTATAAGAAAAACCCGGTTGTGATGTACGGTCATGATCACTGGTCTCCACCGGTTGGAAAGTCGATTCGGACGTATAAAGAGGACGGTAAACTCAAGTTTAAGGTCCAGTTTGCGAAAGAGGGCGTTTATCCCCTCGCTGATGTAGTCCGGGGTTTAGTAGACGACGATATCCTGAAAAGCGTCTCCGTCGCATATCGGGCAATTGCCAGGGAATATCCAACCGACGAGAACGGAAAAACGAAAAAGGAAAAACCTCGGGTTATCACGACAAAAGCCGAGCTCTATGAGTTATCTATTGTTAACGTCGGCGCGAACCCGGCTGCGCTTCGAGAGGCTATGGTTGCGAAGGGGTATGATGAGAAATCAATCAAGCTCGTAACACTGCCACAGCAAGAACAGGAGAACACAGATAAGACAGAGACGAAAGATGTTGAAATAGTAACTGACACAAGGGAAAGCGATCTCGACGAGATAAAAACCGCTTTAAAAACCCTTTGTGATGATATAAGCGATATAGGAGCAGACCTCGATGGAATCAAGGCCGATATCAAAGATTTGGTATCAAAAAAGGCCATAGTCGAGGGGCAGGGGAAGTATAAGGATTTGTTGGGGGGATCCGAAGAGATCAAACAACCTCCGAAAAAGACGAGTCCATTCAAAGAAGTACAAAAACAAACAATTTTCGGAGGGAAACACAATGCCTAAAAATGTTTTAGAAATGATCAAAGATTTAAACGCGGATTGTACCGTTGAGGATTTTAAAACGGTATTACTCGCCAGAGAAGAAGAAACAAATGCGACACTCGCGAAAAAGGATGCCGAAATCCAGGAACTCAATAAAAAGATTCAGGAAATAATTGAGGCGTCAGTCAAGAAAGAAGGTCTGCAGGAATCAGCCCTGGATCCATCGATTAAAAATACGCGGTTTTTCCGAGCAGCGGCAAAAGGGCGGATCGAAGAGGTCTATAAGTATAACGGTCTCATGGTCCGTAATGACAAGGAGTGGAATGAGTCGAACTGGCAGGTTGCGAATGCAGCGGCTGAGAAGGCTGCTTTGGGGACGGTTCTCCGCGGCGATGCAACAACGGGATCTTATCTCGTGCCGGCGGAATATGAGGGCGAAGTTTTTCGTATCGCCTTGCAGTCCTCACAGATGATGGGGAAAGTGACTTCAATTCCGATGGCTGCCAGGGATATGTATTGGCCTGGCGAAAATGCGACACCGTCATTGACATGGGTAACGGATGAGACCACAGCGAAAACTGAGACAAATCCGACTTTTTCACAGATTCACCTTGAATGCGAGACCTGCGGCCTGGTTGACGGTAACTGATGAATTGCTCGAAGATGCCCTTATCAATCTGGCCGATTTTTTCCGGATGCAGTTTGCGGAAGCCTGGGGACAGGAATTCGACACCCAGGTGCTCAATTCCAACGCATCGCCTTTCACGAGTATACTTTACAACACGAGCTGTAATGCTGTAAACATGGGGGCAGGAAAAACTTCCTTTTCCGATGTCGAGTTTGATGATTTGATCGATATGGAAAACGCGATTTCGACTGCGAAAGGTGAAAATGCACTCATCGGGTCTGTCTGGATAATGCACAGGAAAGTTTTCAACTATCTCAGGAAAAAGAAGGATGACAACGGGAATCCGATTTACCAGAAACCCGGAGAAGGCCAGCCTGGGACCATCTGGGACCGGCCTTACATCATCAGTGATGTAATGCCTTCGACCGACGCTGTTTCAACGCCTTTCCTGATTCTCGGTAATCCAAAATACTGGCTCCACGGCAATAGAGTCGGTATGCAGTTTCAGACCTATAACAACACGATACGGAATGTCGATTATGATCAGATTTTTTACAAGTTCAGGATCCGCCAGGCTTTTGTCGGCGCGGTTCCTGCGGCATTTGCTGTATTGAAAACGCCGGCGAGCTAAGTCGCCATTGATTAAAAAATGAGCGTTCGTTGAACGCAGTTTGACGGGGCCTCCGGGCCCTGAATAATAACCTTTTTGGAGGATTTTAAAATGAGTATGTATGGAGCTTACATTTCAGGTTTTCAAGTAGTTGATTATCATACGGAAACTGCCGGCACGGCGATTCAGGACAATATCCAGGGACAGGACGGAAAACGGCTCGCTCTGATATCGTTTGATTACACAAATGGTGCTACCGCACATACGATGTATTGTATGTTCGCGAGCGGGACAGGGACGAGGATAGCAACGACAGCAGCCGCAGCCGCGGCTCAGGCGGATATTGTTGTCAGTGCCGCACCGAAGGATCCTGCAGGTAATGCTGCTGCGAGTGGTGACATCATCGCTTACCAGGTGACAGGCGGGACATGGGAGTTTAATACCGTCTCCTCAGTTTCGACTCTGACTATCACCCTGACAACCAATATTGCAACAGCCGTCCTTTCGGGTGCAGCTGTAAGGATATTCGGAGTTGTCGGCGACGGTATGGGCCATGTGATCAGCTGCGGAGCGAGTGCAGATACCGTTTACAACGGTACAATAATTGCTGTATCGCCCTATAAGGGTGATCCGGTAGTCATGTACGACGCGAATGCAACGAACGCTGGTAAACTTAACGGCGCTCTCTGGGCTTATATCAACAAGTAAAACCTGTAAAAGAAAAAAAAGGGCGGGTTCGCCCGCCCTAATTAAAAGGAGCCTAATATGGATCTTATAAAAAAAGCGAAAGAAATCAAAACAGAAGCGGACCAGCAGTCATTTTTTGAGGTAGTGGCCCAGGAGATCGAAGATCTTAAGAAAAAGGAAAACAAACCGGCCCAGGATAAAATGATCAAGGAGAGTAAAACGAAATAATGGGATTTAATCCGACTATCGACACGACCAACAACCTGGTTGATATTGATACGGCGAAAGCATTTGTCGGGGCAAAATCCGATAATGCTGATCAGGAATACATTTTAAAGTCATATATCAACAGCGCGAGTGCGTTTTGTAACGATTACACGCATAGGAAACTCAAGGCTCGGAATCTGACAGAATACTATAACGGCGACGGGTCTAATGTGATCTTGCTCGATCAGTATCCCATCAACAGTTTGACCAGTGTGCATGATGACCTGAATAGATCCTATGGATCCGATACGCTCATTGATAGTAGCGACCTGGTTACTATGCCGAATGATATTCCCTATAAAATTATTTATGATGGAGGTTATTTTCTTGCCGGCATTAAAAACATAAAAGTCGTATATAATGCTGGATATGCGACAACTATACCCTACGATTTACAACAGGCATGTCTTGAAGTAATTGCATATTTCTTTAAAAATAGCGAAGAGAGCAGGTTTGGTATTACGAGCAGAACTGTCGGAGATGGAAGTATTACGGTTGAAACGATGCAAATCCCGAAGAGTGCACTACAGATCTTAGATACATACAAAAAACGATGGTAGATATAAGCATAACCTTAGATGACCGAAAGGTCCGGAGAGATTTAAACGGTTTAGCAGACAGTATACTTCCTTTAGCTTTGAGACCAGTTCATATTGCGGCTCAGTGGGTTGCAGGGAGAGTTCAAAAGGATTATTTAAGAGGTCCACGGCCTGAGCATTTGGAAGTTGATACAGGCCGATTACGGGGGTCTATACATTCCATGACAGTGTTAACAAAAAATGGAATCGAGGGCCACGTTGGAACAAACGTCCGTGGACTTCGGGGATTTAACTATCCGAAATATTGGGAGCTTGACGGTTCAGCGCATGGAGGCCCTCGGCCGTTCCTGGCGCCGGCGCGGGATGAAAACTGGTTTAAAATTGCAGCAATATTTAAAAAAGAGTTTAAAGCGAGACTTGAAAAATGGTTGTCCGCGAGAGGATCCTCGACAACATAGAAACGACGTTGAAAGGGATTAAAACGGTAGATGGCTATAATGAAAACGTCGGCTTGGTTACACGCGAAATCTATAACTGGACGAACCTGTCTCCAAGAGATAAACCGGCAGTCATTATCCAGTGGGTCCAGGATGATAAGTCGAATGACATAAATATCGAGGGACAGCATATTTTATCTTTTCTCAGGGTCAGGATTCGGGGTGTTTATTATTCGAAAACGGATCTCGAGGGAAAATTAAATGATTTCCTTGAGGATATCGAAAAAATCATGTCAGCTGATCAGACAAGAGGCGGTTATGCAAATTATACGTCTCCGGACGTTATAAATACATATCAATCTGAAAGTGAATTTAACGTCATTTTCGATTTCGATTTTGTGATTCAATATGTCTATGTGTATGGGAGCCCTTAAAATGTATTTAATAATTTCAAAAGAACCATTCGAAACAAAGGCGCACCGGGTTATTGCCAGGAAGGCCGGCGAAGAGATCCGGATCCCCGCAGAAGATTTCGAAGAGGTAAAAGATAAATGCGAGCTCGTCAAAGACCTTGATGAGAAGCCTAAAAATAAAAAGATACAGGAGGAATAAAAAATGCCATTAGGAATCGGAGCACAAGGACAGGCCGGAATCATAAAAGAGGCTTCCTGGGGCGCAGGCGGAACGGTTAACACTTATCTTGAGCTCGTAAGCGAAAACGTTCGTTCAAACATCGAAATGCTCGAGGCGCCTCACGTATTTGGGTCCCGGAATATTTATAAATATTATCATGGGGCGCATGATATCGGCGGGACCTTTTCGATGGTTGTTAATCCGGATAATATCGGATTATTGCTTTATATGGCTTTGGGAGTCGAAGGAAACCCGGCCCAGGTCGCCGCAACAACAGCATACGATCATGAATTTACGCCGGCCGATATGGATACGGATCTCGGCAGTTTCGCCCTTGAGATCGAACGCGGTATCGATTGTTCAATTTACTCAGGCTGTACGGTGAATAACTTCACTCTATCGGCTTCGAAAGGATCTCTGGTCATGGCCGACTTTGAGATTGTTGGGAAGGCCGAAACGGATGGAGTGAGTGCGCAGTCATTATCCCCGAGCACAAAACTGCCTTACAATTTTCACATGGGATCCGTTGAGATCGCCACGGTCGCAGCTGCGTATGTTAACAGCTTTACTATGACGTACTCGAACAATATCGACGTTGACGGCGGGTTCGTGCTGAACGCGAGCAACAATAGAGCCCACGCCTATAAGACGATTGGATCTCTGACCGGGACGCTTGAGTGCGAATGGACCTCGACAAGCGATGCGCTGCGGGACGCTTACCTGGACAATACTCAAAAACAGATCGAGTTAATAATTACGTCTACGGAAACTATCGAGGCCGGATATTATTACACGCTTTCGATCGATATCCCGAAAGCCCATGTCATGGGAGATCCGCCGGCGATAGGTGGTCGTGACAGGATCCCGTTCTCCGTCGGTTTCGAGGCCGTTTATGATTCAACTAATTTTTTGAAGATTACTCACCGGGATGCCAGGACAACAAAGTGGAGTGCATAAATAAATAAAGAGAGGTAAGCAAACATGGCCGAAAAGTTTAGTTTGAATGATATCAAGCGGGAGGATCATAAAAGGGTTGATATTTCAGAATTCTTAAATCAGGGGGCCGGCACAGTATTTATCGAGGTCCGCCGATACACAACAAAGGAAAAAGCGATCCTTTTAGATCTTTATCGGATCATCGAGAACAACGATCAGAAGAAAAATATCAAAGAGGTAATTGCAGAAGAGGGCGGGGCGATAGAGGAGATGTCGATCCGGTCCGTTTTTTATGGGGTTGACTCAGAGGCAGACGATTTTCCTTTTGCAGAGTGGAGTCCGGATTTCGTGAGGGAGATAAATAAGCGAAACAGCGAATTATATCTATTGCTTAAAAATGAGGTTGAAAGCCTGAATGTCCCTTTAGCCAAAGAGAAATAGAGGAAATATGTCTTGTAACTGATTGGATTACCCGGGGTGTTCCGATCACAGTTTTTCCGGTAGGGAGCATAGAAGCCGGGCAATATCAGAAATGGGCGGGATGGATTAATCTCTTTTTTTACACTCACGATTATCATGTTTTTCCTCGGGCTGGCGGCCTGGACGATCAGGACTGGCTTGTAATGGATATATTCACGATGATCAAAGATCAGTATGGAAAAACGCTTGATTTGATGAATAAGGCGAAACAACATGGCACAAAAGTTTACCAGCGCTGATATAGAAATCGGTGTAAAAAACCGAACACAACAGGGTATTAAATCCACCGAAAAATCGATCGGTGGATTAACGAAACTTGTAAAGGGTTATTTTGCCGAACTCACTGCAGCATCTCTCGCAATCCGTCAGCTTGTTAAGGTTTCAAAAGACCTGGTTTCTGCTTACAACGAACAGCTCACAGCCGAGACAAAATTAATATCCACGTTTAAATCTACCGGTCGTTGGACACAAGAATTACAGAATTCAATGTTTGCGTTCGCCAGCGAAATGCAACGGACAACGGGTATCGCCGACGAGCTCGTAATCGAAGCCGAGGCGATAATGGCGACGTTTACAAAGATCAATACGGATACTTTCCCGGAATCGATCGAGCTTGCCGCCGATATGTCGGCTCTATTCGGTCAAGATCTCAAACAAAGCGTGATACAGCTCGGAACAGCTCTCAATGATCCGATACAGGGAGTCGGGCGGTTACGCCGGATCGGTATATCATTCAGTGAAGAACAAAAGGTCTCGATCGAGCAATTTATTGAGCAAAATGACCTTATGGCGGCGCAGCGGGTTATTCTCGACGAGTTACAGCTTGAGCTCGGGGGAACGGCAAAAGCACTCGGGGAAACGACAGCAGGACAGGCAAGAATCCTTAAGGAAGAATTCAAGGGACTCAAAGAGGAAATGGGTGGATTAATCAATGAACAACTGCCCTTAATGTTAACAATTGGTGAAGGGCTCGCAGATATTCTTTCGAAGGTTCTGGATGTCGTCACAAAAAATAAACAGGCTATAAAAGAATGGAAACAGGGCCTTGCGGGATTGACTCAGGCGGAACTCGAAGATCTGAAAAATGAACTTGAGGCTACAGATACGGTATTATACAGACATTGGAATTATTTGTTAGGAGAGGAAAAACGCCTCCACGCAATTATTGATACACATAAATTGTTAAGCCCAGAACGGCGCCAGGCAAAAGACGATCTCAAAGAAGTATTGAACGCCCAGGACCAGGTTAACATTTCGCTTGAAAAAAATAAAATAAAGTTGGATGAGGTCAATGGACAGCTCAACACCTTAAATAAAAATGAAATAATTTATAGAAAAACACTCGAGGATGAGAAAGAGATATTACCACAAATATCTAAAATCCACGGATTATTTACTTTTGAGCTTATCGAAGAAGAACGAGCCAGACGCCGAGAAATCGCTGCTGCAGAAGAATGGAACAGGTTAACAGAAGAATCTCTTGTCCTGGCAAATGATTTTTACGGCAATTTTGATCATAATTATACGCCGGCTGTT
>Ga0180437_10011288_pt1 | contig 10744 bp, 6 predicted proteins | sample SS_ome_4_FD_132410 | JGI IMG/M metagenome (GOLD analysis project Ga0180437, IMG submission 132410) | Hypersaline lake sediment archaeal communities from the Salton Sea, California, USA - SS_3_D_1 metaG | ecosystem: Environmental > Aquatic > Non-marine Saline and Alkaline > Hypersaline > Sediment... | reverse complement strand
TCTCATTAAAAAAATCTCCTTTCTCATTCCTAAAACAAAAAATCAGACCGTAGCCAGAAAGATTAATCGCCTAGTAAAGAATATATTTAAATTCGATAAAGCTACACTACAAGGCCTTTTGATCGCTTTCGGCCTAACTCATTCGCCTCGATTTCTCAATAGAATAGAGACCCTCCTTACTTCTCTCGAAAAATATCCCTTCAGTGATAGTGAAAAGGAAAGCCTCTCTTTTTGGGGCCTTCCCCCTGAAAAGATCGTCCAAAATAGAAAACTCCTTCTCGATCTGCTTACGACTTCCTACAACTACTGCCTCGTCGCACCCTTTACCAAGCCCCAAGAGAGGATCTCGATCGACCTCTCAACCTTTCCTACTTTATCGGAAAAAGCCGAGGAAGTTGTTCGGGTCATCAAAGAAAACCAATTAGCAAAGATAGGGTCTCTCGTTTTTGCTTCTTGCGGCTTAACCTGTTTTCCGAAAGAATTCTGCTTGTTCAGAGAGCTCGAAACACTCGATATAAGCGATAACGAAATCGAAGTACTTCCTCCAGAAATCGCGGCACTCACTAAACTCCAAAGGCTCGTCCTAAGCCGAAACAGACTCCGAACTTTTCCAGAAGAGGTTTTACGACTGCCCCATCTCCATTGGCTTGGGCTTAGCTTCAACCACATTGACAGCCTCCCTCCTGAAATATATAAACTTTCCAAACTGCAAACGCTCTATCTTGTCGGCAATAAGCTCAAAACTCTTCCCAAACAGATCTCTGGACTCACAGAGCTGACCTTCCTCAACGTAAGACTAAACCGTATTTCAACCCTACCAGAAGGACTCTGCGATCTTCCCCTATACAGCCTTAATGTAAGCGACAACCGGATCTCAGGGCTCCCAGAAGACCTTTTTAAGCTCCCGCTCGAAGAGCTCTACGTAGCTGGTAATGCTCCTGATCTTATATCTCCAAACCTCAAGGGGACGCTCGACGCTCTCATCAAACACGATCTATAGAAAAGTCTTTTTTTAAAAGACTGTTTAAATTACTAAAAAGCAAGATATACAATCTAGATAACATTACCATGGTTGCGTCACTTGATTCTATAAACAACCCTCAGGTCAGCGTGCCACCACACGCTCCAAATAGGCCTACAAATTGCTTGGTAGCAACAATCTATTCTCTTCTTCATATCGTAACCGCTCCTTTTCGCGGGTTACTCTTTATTATTCAAAAGATCTCTCTTCTGATTCCGGGAAGGGCAGAATATCTTTTAGCACAAAAAGTTGATCGTATAGCCAGAATGATTTTTGGAAGTCCCATTCCAGATCTAGCAGAGCTTCTTGACTGTTTTGGTATTACAGGAGAGATCGATCGAGTACACCTCCTCCTCAACACCCTTAAAGAAAGCTCCAGAGAAATCATCAGTGACGAAGAAAAGAAAACTCTCGGCTTTTTAGACATTCCAGCAGAGAAAGTCAACGAAGATGACGACATTCTCAGAGATCTTCTTGTCACTTCTTACTACTATTGCCTTGTCGCTCCTTTTTACAAGCGCCCCCATGGAACGCTACAGCCAATCTTTCGAAACGGATCTTCTTTATTAGATAGGGCAGAAGAGGTGTGTAGAGCTCTTCAAAAAAGCTCTATAATGGATCTCAACCTTGAATCGTGTGGACTGACCTGCCTTCCCAAACAGTTTTGTGTTTATAATCTCCAGAAGCTCGATGTAAGTAGCAACCACATTGTATCGCTACCTGCCGAGGCTCTTTCTACACTGCAAGATCTTGATTTAAGCGACAATGGCATAGCAGACCCCCCTGAAGAGGTTTTCACGCTTCCCAACCTCAAAAAGCTCAATCTAAGCTTCAACAAAATCTCTCAATTCTGGGACGGCTTTACCATCTCCTCTCCTTTACGAGAGCTCAACTTGAGCGACAATCAAATTGCAGAATTTCCCGAAGCATTGCTTGCAATCTCTACCCTTGAACACCTTAGTCTGCTCGCCAATCCTATCCGTCTTTTGCCGTTTGATCTACGATCACACCTTCCCTCACTAAAGAAGTACTCTCCAGCGCTTTCAGAAGACCCTGCCAGCATATCTACCGGATCGTGTCTGCTTTCAGATCGCCCGTATCGCCCACCTGTCCCAATAGATCCTAAAACATCACTTTCTTGCAGAAAATAGTTGATAACTCGATGTTTCCGCTAACGGCTTTCCAAAATCACCATGCACGGCAACATTTTTAAAATGAGCTTCTGTAAGAAGCGGTTCATACGCCCCGGTCCACAGCGTTTCTTTTTCTGGCTTATGTTCTATAACTCGTTTGATCACCATAATGCACTCCAAAGCCCCTGCCCCCTTTTAAGGGGGCCAGGAGTTACACGTATTGCTTCTATGCCCTCTCTTCTTTCTGATGGAAGAAGACAAGGAGGGGACCTGCGATAAAGAGTGAAGAGAGGGTACCCAGCAAGACTCCAACAAACATCACAAAGGAGAAGCTGAAGATTGAGCCACCACCGAAAAAGACCAGACAGGCAAGAGCTGCAAGGGTCGTCAGCGACGTCATAATCGTACGACTCAAGGTGTCGTTGAGAGCCTTATTGACAACCTCTGAAAACCTCTTCTTCCTGTAGATCATCATATCTTCTCGAACACGGTCAAAGACAATAATCGTGTCGTTGAGAGAATATCCAACGATCGTCATCAACGCACCGATTACCTCAAGATTGATCTGAACAGGTAAGCCGAATGCATGGAAGATGGCCAATACAGAGAGTGTAACCAAAAGATCGTGGACAAGCGCCAACACCGCACTCACCGCATACTTCCACTCAAATCGAACGGCAATGTAGACAAGAATTGCTAAGAGGGAAAAGCTCAAAGCAATAAGAGCATTATTTCTCATCCGATCAGAGAACTGACCGCTAATGGCCGTCCACTGCTGAACAAGGTGAGGAAGGTCCTCTGGAGCGATTTCAAGACCGCCCTTTTCCAAGGTAGAAACAACCCAATCAAGACGGGGAACCTTTTGGTATTCATACTCTTTTGCTCCCTCACTTGAGGCCAACATGCCATAAAAGGGCCTGCCCTCTTCTTCTAAAGAAGAACTGAGCTGAACCCTCAGTGCTGTCGGTCTACCAAGTTCGCGAATTTGAATCTCGCTCGAAATCACCCCTTCGTTGAGAAAGGCCTTTTCCGCACGCTGTTTTGGAGTCTCACCAGAGGACTGCTTCACATCGACAATAAGGGCATACCCCCCCGTAAAGTCCATACCAAGCATCGTCTTCCACGAATGAGAAGTAAACCCAACACCTACAGCAATAAGAAGAGCAGACGTTGTGAAAGCCACCTTTTTCCAAGACAAAAACCTCATACGCTGAGGGCGAATCCATGACATCATCTTCAGCTCTTTATGCTCTGGGTTAGCCGCCCACCCCGTAAAGTAGTACTTGGTCACAAAAAGCGCCGTAAAAAGCGATGCCAAAAGACCAATAATCAAGGTAAGGGCAAAGCCTCGCACAGGCCCACAATCAAACTGAGTTAAAATAAAGGCCGCGATAAGTGTTGTAAGGTTCGAGTCGACAATCGCAGAGAGTGCTTTCTGGTATCCTCTCGATATCGCAGAAAGAATTCGTTTTGAAACTAAAAACTCCTCTCTAATTCTCTCAAAGACCAAAACATTGGCATCAACTGCCATGGCAACCGTTAAGACAATACCAGCAATAGCAGGCAGCGTAATGGCCGCCTCAATATTTTGCATAACCGCCCAAATGATAAGCAGGTTACCAAGCACCGCAACGCTGGCAACAAGACCCGCAAATCGATAATAGACCGTCATAATAGCGGCCACGACAACCACCGCCATAAGTGCCGATACTAACCCTTGTCGTCTTTCCATCTTTCCAAGCTCAGGGCTCACATTTACTTCCGAAAGAATTTTTGGCGTAAACGAAAGAGACCCTGCCTGAAGGTTGGCAGAGAGTGTTTGAACCTCCCTTTGCGAGAAATTACCACTAATCATGGCATTGTCGCGAAGAGCGGCAGAAAGATGTGGTGCGCTTACTATGCTGCCGTTTAAGATCACTGCCATTCTCCAGCCTCGGCCTCTTGAAAAGCGCTCTCTCTCGGTGCCTAAAATACCCTCTTCACAAAACTGAGACGTCCATGTGTAAAACTCATCTCGAGGTCGCAAATCATAGCCTCTAGAATCGGAACTTCGAACCCCAAAGAGAAGGATATTCCCCTTCGAAGGATCGTAAGAAGCGTGCACATTATCGAGATTGGGGCCTTCTAATGCATAGTTTTTAAAGACAATAGAGAGCGGATGGCTTCGCATTGGCCACTGTCCAGGATCATCTCCTTCAAAGCGAGCGATTATAGAGACCTGATCGTCAAAAGCTGTCGAGGGGGCTGGTACCGCAGGATCTTCTAAAAACAATCCATTGTCAAGAAGCTCCTGAATCGCATCATCGACACTAAGGCCCGATTTAACCGCATTGAATTTACGCAACGCTATACGGTTCACACATTCGCTATCTTTACAGTTAGTAACTACGGCCTCATTCCATACATCCTGTAAAAAGGTATTGGTCGCCTTGGCAAGATCTGGATTGAGAGGACCAAACTTTTCATTGACAACATGAAAGTACATAGCAGACGCCTTGATAAGCTCTGCCGCACTTACCCCATGAATGCCGGGAAAATCGATCATGATCGTTTCGTTTTCTACACGAATGGTCCGCTCAGAAACGCCCATCTTGTTTAAACGAGTGTAGAGCTCAGAGGAGACCTGCTGTAGATCTTCTTTATTTGTCACAGGATCATTGGCCTGATCGACCAACCCAACACGAACACTCTTTCCACCGGAGAGATCGAGTCCCCATCGGACAATACGACTTTCGTCACCTCTCCAATACTTTCTCCATGAGCGCTTCAGATTAGACCAAAAAATGCTCTTTGTCGGTTTTGGAACAGTGAAGTGGTCCATAGGATCTAGGGAAACTTGCGCTGCCTGCCACGCCTCTTTCCATTTTATGAGCTCTTCTTGCATCTGATCGTCAACGCGATTTTCCGCCAGTATCCGATCTTCCCATGTTCCACACTCTAAAAGCGCAACCTTTGCAATTCCAGGAACAAAAAACTCTTCTCGTGTCGCTTCCAACACCGGCTCGTAAAACCTGTCGAGTTCAAAGAAAATATCATTGGCAAAGGGCGACGATGAACCAAACACTTCGCCAGAATAGAGAACAAATCCTCGCTGTTGTAATATTCGAGCAAGCTGATCGATATCTTTTTTGACAGTTTCCCCTTTATCCGCCTTAAGCAGGGCCATCCCCCCTTTTAAGATCACATACAAGGATCCAGGACGAAGCTGCTCTGGCCCTTCCCTCGACTGTGAGGGCGAAAAGAGAAGTAAGGAGAGATTTTTCTCCTCTTTTGAAGCCTCTTGATACCCTTTTATCTCGAAACGGGGATACACATCTGTCTGTAAATCTATGCTCTCTGGACTCCACTCGGTCGAAATCTGTCCTAGTAGGGCTTGACTTTGCTGTGAAGCAAGAGCCGGCATAGAGAATGCAATAAGACCATTTGATCTTGGGGATTTTGAAAGAGCTGCCTCAAAAGAGGCCCCTTTATCTTCAAATGTTTCATTACTCTCCCGGGAAAGCAATCCCATCTCGTTCATAAGGATCTTATTGACAACATCTCGACAACGAGCCGCTTGCTCTGAGGTCGTTTCAGCAGATTGTAAAATCTCGACAACATCGTGATGAAGGTCGAGAATGAGCTGATCTTGAGTCCAGTCGAGTGAAACAAATTGAATGAAGGGATGGTATTCTAAAACAATTCCATATCGCTGTTTTGCCGGACCTTCCCGAGCCTCATTAATTTGACGATACAGAGCATCTCTGCGCACAGGAAGATGCTTTTCAATTATCCCCTTTTTCCCTTGAAGCCACTCTGAAATTTTTTCATAGCGCTCGGCAAGAAGAATGGAACGATCGCTCCTTTCCTCAACACCTTTTGCAGCCTCCCCACGAAGCCGTTGAGACTCTTGAAGAAATACAGAAGCCGTGCTTTCTAATTTAGAAAGAGCTTCCTTACCTTGAAAAAGGGTATTGAGAAGCCGTTTTTGAATTGCAGGTTGCGACTCAAGAGAAAGCATCCAATCATATAAAGACCCCGAAAGATGCTCTATCGCCTGCTGATCGCGGCTTTCCAGCACAGCATCGAGCTGTTTGGCAAAAAATGATGGTCCTGCAGATGCATAGGCAACTTCAACAAAACGGTCCCTGGCAATAGCAAAATAGCCATCTGTGGGCTTTCCCGTCTCATCGCGCTTTTTTAAGAATCGAAAGTACTGAGAAAGGTTGCTCTGATCTAACCGAATACCAACTCTTCGAACAATCTGAACGCTTTTGTCTGCCACCTCTCCCATGTAAAGCTGAGAAGGCTTGAAGACAACCTGCATACCAGCTCTGGGCAGGAACTTTTTTACCTTTGAGAGATCTCTCTCTGTGGCCACTTCAAGCGTAATGAGTCCCGGATCTTGTGCGTCAACTGAAAGAGCTGTCGGCTGAACACCGAGCATAGAGCAAAAGGCTTGAACCCACTCGACAGCATCGCCCTCCAAATTGTTTACTCTAGAGACTATTTTGTTCTCTATTGTCTCTGCCCCCGCCTTATCGACAGGTTGACTGAGCGGTTTTGAATAGTAGATAACTGTTGGAAGGATGTTATACACCGTCCATGCCAACACCATCAAAATAACGACAAGCTGCCAACGCTTTTGCTTTTCCATCGATCACATATCCTTATGGAGTTTACGATTTTTAAGGGGAAGATAAAGCCCTTGAGTTTAAACCCTGCGTTGCGCTCTATTCCCCTCATGGAACGGCTGCAGGGAACGGTCTACTTCATGTTGCGCCGAGAGCTAAGGGATGAAACCCTTACTAAAGGAGCAACATTCGCGTCCCGTCCCCTTCGCTCATTCCCTGGAGCGGGATAGGGCGCAACGCAGGGTTTTAAGGAGAAGATCCTACCAAACTATCCATTTTAACTACAAAAAAAGCAGAGAAAAAGCTACTCAAACTGCTTTTCTTGCGTGAGATTTGTAGCCCTAATCGGATATGGAATGACGATACCCTCTTGATTGTAGCGTCGATGAAGTCTTTTAATAAACTCATGCCGGACTCGGTAATTGTCTCTAAACTCATCAACTCTAAGAACAACGGTAAAGTTAATGCTAAAATCAGAGAACGTATGATAGCGCATAAACGGCTCAAACGTCTCGGTACCACCAGCAACTTCTCTTAGCGTCTCTCGAGCGACATCCAGTGTGATTCTTTCAACGCGTTCGAGATCGGATTTATAATGAACACCAACTTGAACACGAGTCGACATCTCCTGTTTTGGATAGTAGAAGTTGAGGATCTTTGTGCTCACCATCGTCTTGTTTGGAACAACAACAACGTTATCTGTAATCATCCGAACCCACGTAGATCGCCACCCAATCTTGTGAACATACCCTTCTTCCCCTGAATCTAACTGCACAAAATGACCGACCAAAAAGGGTCTATCGATCACGATCTGTACACCAGAGAAGAAGTTTTCAAGTGTTGGCTGCAAAGCCAAAGCTACAGCCAAAGAGCCAATTCCCAGTGAAGCGACAAGCGGCGTAATCGACACTCCCAAGCTGTCGAGCACAATAAGGAGACCAAGGCCAAAAACAACAATATGAATCAAGCCGCGAGCGACACCACCAACGGTTTTTAAAACAGAAACGCGCCCAGAAAGTTTGTTCAGAAGGCCATTTAAAAATCTGTCGAAGAAAAGAGCTACCGCGATAATAGTAATAATTGTAAAGAGGCCCATAACATACCCTGGAACCTCTGTATGACTTGCTGACAACATACGGCCAACGATAGCGCCACCGCTGGCGATGATAAGAAGATTTACCGGTGTATCCGCAGAGGATATAAAGATGGTATAGAGATCACTGCTTCGACCGTTTGATCGAATCAACCGAAAAATAACTCGTTTTACGAGAAGCAAAAGAACAACCCACACAAGGAAAAGGGGGCCAACAAACCATGGTGATACATTTTCAGCAAAAGAATATAAATCGTCCATTTCGCTTCCTTTAATTATATACTCGACAAGATTAGACTATACCGATCTGATGTTATTTTTTGCCTTCTAAAAACTCCCAGCGTTCGAAAAGCAATTCGAGCTTTTGTTGAGCAGAAGAAAGAAGGGTATAGAGCTCTAATGACTTTTCTGCAGACAGTCCTAATTCTGCAAGCCTTCCTTCTATCTGACATACCTCTGCTTCCTGTTTTTGAATCGCCTCTTCCATACCATCGAGCTCTCGTTGCTCATTGTAGGAGAGCTTCTTCTTAGCAATCTGTTTTCTAGGAGAGGAAGGTTTCTCTTTCTTAGGTTCCGGAACACACGACCTCTCCCACTGCTCATAGCTAGAAAAGAGCCTCTGTTCGTTATGTTCCCCAAGCCCTATAATATGCGTACAAACCGTGTCCATAAACCATCGATCGTGCGAAATTAAGACAACAGCGCCTGGAAACTCTCTCAAACGATCCTCGATCACCTCTAGTGTGGGAATATCGAGATCGTTTGTAGGCTCATCTAAAAAGAGAACGTCTGCCGGCTCCAGCATCAATTGCGCCATCAAAATTCTCGCTCGCTCTCCTCCAGATAGGCATCCTACAGGCAGCTGCAGTTTATCGGGCGAAAAGAGAAACTTTTTTGCCCATCCATTTACATGGATACTTTGGCCTTGAAACTCCACCATGTCGCCATTGGGTGCAAGAGCCTCTCGTAGCGTTATATCTGGGGAAACCTGCTCTCGATGCTGATCGAAATAGACGATTTTGAGATCAGATGCATATTTTACTGTGCCCATGTCGTGAGGAATTGCTCCTGCAAGCACTTTCAGTAGTGTCGTCTTGCCTGTTCCATTTTTTCCGACAACGCCAACTCTCGTACCAGGAGAGAGGGTAAGATCAACTCCTGAAAAAAGTCTCTTTTCACCGAGAGATTTCGCAATGTTCGTTGCAACAAGAAGCTTTCTTGTCTCTCTTTCTGAAGAGAGAAACTCGATATCAACTCGTGAAACCGTGTTTCTCTTTTTTACGTCAAGGAGGCTCTCTATACGCTCATTCGCTTTCCGAATACGAGAGCGTGATTTCGTTGTCCGAGCCTTGGGCGTTTTGTTCAACCACGCCCTTTCCTGACGAACCACTGATGACAGGCTCGCTTCCTTCTGCTCTTGGGCCTCTAAGAACTGTTTTCTGTGCTCAATAAAAGCGTTCATATTTCCTTTACAGGACAGCAGTCCTTGAGGATAGCAGGGATTAAGCTCAATAACTGAGGTTGCTATTTTGTCGAGAAAATATCGATCATGGCTAACAACTACATAAGAAACACTTTCCCTTTTCAAAAAAGATTCCAACCACGTAATACCCTCGAGATCTAAATGGTTGGTCGGCTCATCGAGAAGCAAAAGATCTGGCTCGAGCATCATGGCACGAACGATATCGAGCCTTTTTTTCCATCCTCCCGAAAGCAGAGAAGCGTTTTGTGAAAAGTCCGTGAACTGCGCCTTGCCAAGTAAGATTCTGGCCCTTGTTTCTGCCTCTCTACCTCTTCGACCCTGAAGAACAACCTCTTCAACAGAAAGAGAGGGAAGCTCTGGAACCTGACTTGCGTATCCTACGACTGCTTCTTTTCGTCGAGAGACAGATCCCGCATCAGGCTCTTCCTGCCCCATGATAATTTTCAATAACGTCGATTTTCCAGAGCCATTTGGCCCTAAAAAGCCAATTTTGGAACTATCCTGTATAGTAAAGGATATTCCCTTAAAGAGATGTTGAGATCCAAACGATTTTTCTAATGAGGTAATTTCTAAAAGAGAAGACATCTGTATAGCTGATAATTTAATAAGACAAGAAATGAGTATATCACATTTCGCACATTACCCGCCTTAAACCCTTCCTATTCCAAGAGTGAGAGAGGCCCAACATTTACAAAAAAAAGAGCTCCCTATACCTTTATTTAGGTGTTAAAACCCAAGCTGCGCCCTATCCCGTTTCAGGGGATAGGGCGCAGCTTGGGTTTAAATGGAGAAAGAAAATGTCTGTAACAGGAATAGATCACTTCAACACTTTTCTGGATACTTCGTCTCTCATTGAGGGTCATACCAAGAGGTGTGATAGGTGTAGAAAGTCGGTTAACACATTAAGTGCCGAAAAGATGGCCATACTAACCCAGCTCGTTGCATTTCACGCCCTTACAAACCAAAGAAAATTTAAAACTGATTGCTTTCGCAAGCCTTCGTGTTGTGATAACCGTGGCTTTGTTATTCGTAATGACGAGGGCACTGTTGTTCATGACGAAAGCGGCTTAATTACCGGCCGTGGTAGAGGCCGCCATAACTATGACGCAAATACGTACATTCAAGAGATACACCAAATCGATTGTGAACTTCAGCGACTGGATCCAATTCTACAATCCTTAAAAAACAGCATGCCAGAAGACTTTGCCTCCTGCGATGTGATCGCCCGGCATATCGTCTCTTAAAGCTACGTCCTATTCTCTTTCCTCGTAGATTGGCTGCAGAAAGTGACTTAACCTCGCGAAAGTTTCTCAACAAGGGAAACTACGGGGTTTTGAGACGAAAATACCAATCCTTGATCCCAGCAGAGCTCCATTGCCTCGCCTGCCACAGAATCCTCCT